>Ga0210059_1016856_pt1 | contig 10498 bp, 10 predicted proteins | sample Ectturendosymbi2_FD_188042 | JGI IMG/M metagenome (GOLD analysis project Ga0210059, IMG submission 188042) | Ecteinascidia turbinata endosymbiont from Florida, USA - Sample 2 (SPAdes) (version 2) | ecosystem: Host-associated > Tunicates > Ascidians > Unclassified | place: Key West, Florida... | reverse complement strand
TGATTATTAAATTTACCAATAAATACATTTGTTTTTACAGCTTATTCAAAGTCAGGGGAGCTTGAAACAAAGGATAATTACTCAAGGTAGGAGTAGTGGAAAAAAGGCTAAGAAATGTTGTCAAGTTTTCATCAAGGTTATTCTGCAGAGTGCAACTGTGGAGAAAAGCAGCGTTTGTTCGCGTTCTTGATAATGCTTTGCGTGAGAAGTAGAAAGGTTCGCAAACGTAAGTGCAACGTTCTAAAATAGGCAATTGAGAAATTCGAAACAATTAACGCAACAACGCCTTGTTGAAATTTCAACACGGATTACGTTTAGTTGGAACCAGCAGTCGGTCGATCATCATTACATAGGTTCTCAGCCTGCAATTTCTGATGTTTACCAAGGCTTTCGAATGCCAGTCTAGGTACTGTTGCGGAGCAACAATGTTTTGCCATGATGTGATAGAAGTCAAATTTCGTTCGCATGAGGATTAAGTTAAACTGTAAATAATTCTTAGCAAAAGTTTTCCTTTCAGGGGCAACCAAAGATTACACACGATTCTAAGGGGGTGTGACATAAACTGCTCGTCACAAAGTTGCTGCATAGCATAAAATCGCTTTGTGAAGAAGTTATTTTAACAGGAAATAATGTCAACGTTTTTTCGTGTAGTATTCGCATTGTTTAATTCGTTTCGTAGTGGTTAAATCGCATTTTGCAAAGTTTCTGTAATGTTTTAGCGTTTCTATAAGCTGTCCCTGTTTAAGCGTTCGGCGTAAAGTATTCAGCAGGAAATGCGTGCATTTTCTGCGCACATGCAATAGCGTGTGGAAATTTTCCAGCCAGGCACGGGTGATGCAATTGCCCTTAGATCATTTGCGAACGGGCAGGCTTAACAAACAAGCATGACATGTTTTTCTCTAAAATGCATAATGATCTCAAGTTGTTTTGCGCGCATCCAAAACCTTTGCGGTCAGAATCAAACCCGCAGCAACTTAACCGCCAAACTGACATGCGTGATTTTATGCATCTTGGTAAACAGTGCTGCAGTGCGAGGTTCTTCGAGCTGTCACAGCAAACAAGTCAGGCCAGAGCAAACCAATGTGACGTCACACACACACAGACCATGGGCCTGAAGCACAAGAAAAAGGCATTCGCAGACCCCACATGGTGTTTGACGGCCCTTTGCTAGGGAATGACGTTTGCCTAGAAAGTAAAGCTTGTGGAACGGCAGCTCGAAAGCAGAAAAAAGGAAAAATTTTATTTTAACTGCGGCAATATGCCAAAACGACATTCTGACAAAACGGTATTCTGATATTCTGACACGCGAACGGTCTATCTGAAATCAAATTGGCATCCAAGAGACATTGCGACCTTGGCGAATGCGGAAAACTCCGTCGATTCTTACTGCAAACCTTGGGACAACGAGTTGTTAAGTTGCAAACCGAGCCTGCGACAGCTAAAATTTTGGTGAGTTTTTTCCCAAACGTAGGTACCCAACCAAGATTTGCTAAATTACAAATTGGAGCATCGCACCCGCGTCTGCCTGAAGTGTGACTTAGTTTCGTCGTAACAAGTGTAACTGTTTGATTGTTGCATTTGCATTTGCTTGCGTTCTCTTGTTCTTTGTTGAGTTAAATTGAAAGTGTGCAATTGTGAAATCTCGCGTCTTGTGTGTCAGCATCAAACAGCGTCAGAATCTCTTGTGCTTTCAATCGTTGTTAAATTGGGAATTCGCTTTAATTCGGGAAAGTTAGTTTTCGTGTTTGGCAGTAATTGTTTTCTCGCGTACTTTATTGAAGTAATTATATAAAAGTGTCGCTGATCTCGCGTTGAACAGAAGTTGTTAACCAGAATAAAAGTGGGTAAAAACCAACCTTTTTACTGATTGATAAGGTCATTTAAGTCCCGTCAACAACTTATGAATTTAGAGGAGGTAAAACGACTTGGTCCCAGCTATCCGCAAGATATCGAGTGGGGATTTCAAGCCTACTGCAAATATTTAGAGAAACACCCTGAATACGAGATAAGCGAAGACGAAATTCCGATTTTTGTTGTTGGTCGTTTTTCAGGTGAACTGTCAGCCCTCCCATTAGGAATCTATCAACCAGACAGGGGCGTGCGTTTAGAAAAAGTAGGGGTTTTCAACGTTGAGACTTATCAAAGTCAAACCCACGAGTTGAGGTGGCATACCACGCATTACCCTCGTATAGGATTATATAACACGTAAATCGAAACTTTCGTCATCAATTCATAACAAAAAAGCGACAAATGTACCACTGTTACAAATACACCCAACACACATGCACTTAAGGAATTTACTATTATCTGACATATCAATATCTCGATCATTTTAACGAAATGGGTTGATAGTGAAGCAGATAAAAACAAAAGCAGTGCCAACACATGTGGTTTTTGTGTGTGCTTATTGAAATAAGTTTTCGTTTAAATAACGCAATGGTTTCAAATAAATCTTTGAAACAACATCCAATCTGATTGGTTTTGTTCTTCAAATGCAAACCGTTTTGATAACTTCATAAAATTTGGAAAAAATGCAGTTCATAAAACTCATTTGAAAAATAGAAAGTAATTTTTGCAAGAAAGATAACCCGTCACGAAAAATTGCCAAGTATTTATTAACTCGATGGCTTTTTGTGAATCATCTGCTGTGCTTATTGAAATATTTTTTATATTTTCTACATTTTTCTCTATTTGGTAATCTGTTTGTATTTGCTTCACAACAAATAAAAAGAAATTTACTGTAGGCTTTGTTGCTAGCAAATCATGCAAAATAGGATGTTGGTTTAATTAAAGCAATACTTCTTCCTAAAAGAGCTCAGACAAGCTTTACAGAAAACGAGCAACATTCATTGGCAACTTTGATAGAGCGAAGTTTCATTTACAGCACATGACAACATACGCCATCGCTTTGTATACACTCAAGAAATCGCTGAACACCACTAATTTCTCAAACGAAATTTTTTTACAGGTACAAAATATATTTGTTCTCTTGACTCAGCTTAGCCATAAAAAGTTTGTGTTTGAGCTGAAAGTTGTGTGCTGAGTCAACAAATGTGAGACAGACAAGAATGACTTACCACTGCTCAGTTAGTTAACAATATTACTTGTGAGATTTTGACATATTTCGATAAATTTTCTGAGAGTTTTATCTTGTTTATTGCTTCCATCTACTTTACATTGACTAAAATATTTGACAAAACCAAAATTATTACAGTTGCACTTTTAAAACCTTCGAATGATATTTCTTACAAAATATAAGACGAATTATCAAAAAATTAATTTTAAAGTTTAATGTGTTGATATGAAATAGGTCGTCAAAACCTTAGAATTTTGCTTTTGTAAAATGCCCTTTCGGATAGGAGTTAGATCAGACATTATTTGAAAAAGAGTCTCCGATGATTGCAGCAAGTTCAGCAAAACAAATGAAAAGTTGTTCCAACACAAAATGATTCCGTCAAGCCATTTAAGGGGAATGGACATGGGTTTGACGCTATTTTGCATATGAATGGCCAGAGCGCGCAACATTCTCTGGGAATGCGCGAAGGCCCACCGCATGCAAATTAGCCTCAAAACGCTGAGATGATCTTCACTCATCCCTGTCCCCCCGTTTGAATGGCACGATTCTAATTCGCTGTCTAACAACGTAAGGGCAGAGGTGAGCGCGGGGTACGGCTCATATTGAACAATGGGTCATATTGAAATAGGGTCATATTGGGTCAGTGCCCTGCTTCATCACGTCGAACGTGACGTGATCGAGGTTTTTGTGCCACGGGAATCTGCGTTATAAAAACATGCAATTCTGTAATATTTGGTGAAAATTAAAGGAAAGAAAAAATGGACGTCTAATTTTTTGAACCAGTACATGGCCAAAATGCCTCATCTTTGCCACCATTTTGAAAATATGACGTCCATTAACCTTGAACATACGTAAATTAAATTTCGCGTCTATCTCCTGTCATTCCTGATTTTTTTTGCCCTGAAACGCAACATTTTTCTTCCCGAAAATTTTGCAAATTCTGGTTTTATTCTCGTGATTTGCACCTTTACGGATTGTCGGGTCTACACTTAAACTTCTAACTTTTACCCCTATTGTCCAACAATGATGGTTTCTTTCAAAAAATCCATTAACATGCGCTGCCGAAAAACAAATGTATGCTATGTAGCAGAACCATTTCTGGCATAATGACGTTGGTCTTTCAAAGCGAATAAATGACATCGTTGTTTCTTACGTTACGTCAATCAACACGAGATACGTAATTTTCTTTCGAACCAATTGCTTTTTTATGTTAAAAAAGAACGGTAAACAGATAGCGTCTTCAAATGTAAGGTTGCTTCATTGATTTTCGTCCTGCAACACTGAAAATTCGTTTGTTAGTATTTTCAAAATTGCTGACTATTTCTTCTAACTGCGGGTTACCATCTTCTGGAAGCCAGTATAGCATTGTGCAGCTTTTAATTTGAAATGAAATGAACAGTGATGCCAATATAGCTGGGCATTTCTCTATTGGACCAATAGTCAATGATTAAGAAAATCTTACAGGTTTTGTAGAGATATTTTACCAGTATCTGGTGGATCACGGTTGACATGCTAGTTATCACTGTTGTGGAAAGGTACTTTCGACTTGGATTAAAATAACTTATTCCTCTGAAAGAAAGTTAATTTACTGTATATAAATTACTATACTAATTATATACATAGCCTGCTCCAGCACTTACATTCATAAGTTCACTCTGAATATATATAAATGAAACAAACACCTCTCCGCGTAATGTCCCTCTATTCTGTCGCCGAAGTGCGAACCCGTTTTTAAGAAGAGCTCCTAGTTTTTTGCAAGCTCTCGCTTGACTCACTATGTTACTTCGGGCGGCCAACAGGAAGGCAATCTGGAACAAAGCAAGAATTAGCTAGAAACGCTGTACTTGCCGTGGACTGCCTGGATTTAAACCACATAGACGGGTAAATAGACTCCCTGAAACATGACCATAACAAATGATAATAAAGGAGGAAACCCAGCCACTACAACCGCGGTTCATGGCACAGTGATGTTGGGTGAAGATTTCCAAGTTTAATCGCGAAAGTAATTGTCGATTACGATTAAATTGTCAATGTAATCGATCACGATTACATTTCATTTTTGGTCAGTTCAATGGATTACGATTACTCGAAAAACTGTAATCGATTGCAATTGATTACGATTGGCGAATAGGATTCCTCCATGTCTGCTAGCCAAAGTTTACGAGCGGCGATTGCATCAAGAAGTGGTTCTTCATCTACAAATCTTTGATACAAATCCAGTTAGAATCACAGAATCAAGTTTCCATGGCTCGTTTTTCAACGTTTTCCATGACATGATATGTTGCGGAACGAGTCATCCCATGGTGGTCCTAAAGTTGGAAAATTGCGGACATGTTTGCAGTGTCGGTTTAACTGGTATAGACCCATGATTATTGTTATTGCTGTTCAACGTTGACGTCCACTAGAATAGCTTCTGAACATAATTTCTGAGAATTTTATTCATTCATTTTCATGCACGATTTTCTTCTGGGGAGGGTCGCCAGGGCAGAATCCCTATGAGGACTCGATTCACTAAAATACCTCACAGGTTTTAGAAATCACTGATATTGTTGTTGGTTCCACACCAAATTCGGACCAAGCAAAGTCGGAGATGTATTCAACCCCAGTGAACTCCTAATTTAAAATCTGGGCCGTTTTCTCTTGGGTGTAGCCAGCAGGACTTGCCTTGTGAATCTTACGTGTGAGATTTTGGACACATAACGGAACCGACGTGGCTGGGATCTCTCGATTCTGAGAAGTGTCTTGACATTCAGAGCTTTACGAATTGCACAACTGCACACTTTGCCGCGAAGTGTCACCTCAAAAACCATTCGCAAGATATCACGTCTGCCGCTTGCTTTCAGACTATAGCCTTCGTTTAGTAATTACCTAAGATTCATGAACATAGGTGTTGATCGGAATAAAGGCCGATTTAAAAGCTTAAGGCTTTGTGATGCTTGAAAGCTCCCGTTTTTTCAACCCAGAGGGATGAAGCTCACACAGAACTGGAAAATACAAACCTGTTTATATTGCGACTATCATCTTCACATTGTCTGAACATTACATTTTGCCCTGCATCCGAACATTTGTGGCCTTAAACAACACCAGTTTGGTTTCAAGCTGCAACAAGGCACTGACATATGTATATTTTTACTCAAACAGGCTGTGTTGTATTATTTAAGCAAGGGTTCCCCAGTTTTTTCAGCATACTTGGATACCTCTAAAGCATTTGACATAACGAACCAGAACCTTCAGTTCGCTAAATTAATTTAACACAATGTACTCATGGGCATAGTAAGCATGCTGATGAGTTGGTATAGGAAGCAGATCATGCAAGTAAAATGGGCCACCAACTTTTCATCTCTCTTTACTACAACCAGTGGGGCAGGGCAAGGGGAATTCTGTATTACACTACTGCATGGTGCGCAGCAAACAAACTCCGAGGCACATTTGCGCAGTGCTCGCCTTCAGTAAAAACCACTCTGTTTCATGCCTATTGCATGCCGATGTATGCTTGCCAATTGTGGAGAAAATACGCGCGTGCTAGTACTGTATGAAGCGCTTACGACTTCCTTGCAGCAATGCCCACTGCACTACATGCCCAGAAATGTAAGTGTTCGCCCACAACAAGACAACCATTGTGTCAAGATACTTGATGCATGGTTTGAAAACACTCTGTGTATTCCTTGTAAAGATGCATTTTTTGAGAATTTGTTTTTACTGAAAAAACATCTACGTTCAGTTTATTTGACTTACTTTTATAATTCCCCTACTCTGCACTTTTTCCTCGACAACTTAGCAAAGCGTAAAGCATGAGCATTCTCATTAGCTTGTTCTTTCATCCTTGCCGTTTGAAAAAATGTGGGTTTTTGCGGTTTATTCACAGTGTTGTTTATAGATCCATACATTACGAAAATAGCACTGTCAAAATAGATCAAAATCACATACATGTTGCGAGACACGAAAGATTCAAGAAAAATTAAAATAAATCCAAGGATCGTTGTTTCCAAAAAAGACGTCTGCAACAAACAGTTTCTTGTTTCCAATGATTATGCGATTTCCCTTTACGTTTTTATCTTTAATTACGAGAGATTGGTCACATTAATTTGGCACACTCATGATGTTTTTGTGAGCATCCAAGAGCATTGCAGCATGTCATTTCAAATCGAATGAAACAGGTGCGCAACGTTTTGCTTGAAAGGCAGCATTTTTTGAAAAACAGATTATCTGAAATCTTGAAATAAAACAATTTTGAAACGCAGTGGCTGAAACACATTGCTGGATAAAATTAGGGAAACCAGTTTCAGTTATTGCCAAGTTGAACACAAACAAGATAAACTAGGTGTTATAATGCGGCTGTGACCACAAACCCTTTGAAAGCTAGAAGCAATTTGAGCCATAACTTCACGACCGATCGCACTAGAGCAGGGGTCACCAACGTGATGCCCGCGGGCACCAGGTCGCCCGCAAGGACCAAGTGTATGTAGTAACATAAAAAAATAGTTAGATCTTCTCAAAAAAATAGTTAGAAAAACCGTTTGATGTTTTCTTTTACCTTCACTTAAATTAGTGGTATTCAGCGTGGGCGAAATCGCCCCCTTGTGGGCGATTTTGTGCGTTATAGGGGCGATTTTGTGATTTACCAGATTTGGGGGGGATTTCAGTTTCCAGGGGAGCGATTTCTGCAGGTTAGAATACACTGAAATTCGGAATTGATTCCAAAAATAAAAATTATATTTGCAACTTTCGAACCAAATGAGTTGATGCACATCGACTCCATAGTTCATTACAAAAATTATAAATCACGAGATATAGGACTGGTGCTGTAACAGTCAATGCAACATTGTCCTGTGTAACACTTCACTGCAGTAAGTACCCAAGGCCACGAAAGGTGTTCCTGGTTGGAAGCCAAGCACTGCTGTTCTGACTAATTTTCAGGTATATTGTTCAGTCTAATTTTCAAAACAAGAAAAACAGTCCGGGAAACTGTTGCAATAAGTAGTTTGGTAGTTTGTTAACCAGTCATTGCATGAGCAGCGTCAAATAAGGGACATCAAGCTATGACATTAGCAAATCTTTAGGCAAATCAACACGCGCGGAGTTTTGGACTTTTCTCGTATACATTAGTATGCATTAGATCGTTTTAGTATATTTTTATTGGTTGAAAGAGACCAATACTCATATTACCTATAAAAAAATACCTAATCTGCCGCATTCAATTTCTTAAAGAGGAAAAACTTCAGTTTCTTTAAAGATACTAAAAATGGTCCAACAATCATAACATTGCTACCACCGAATCATCACATCGACTTACGCTGCGATTAAGAAAATTAATCAAAACTTGTTATTAACTTTTGCCTAGATATTTTTCGCTGGGAAATGTCACAAATCACTCCAACTTCAGAGGCTATTATTAGCAAAACTGCCTTGAAACAGGATTTCATGTAGTCTTCGGTAGAGCATTGCCAAAACATTGTTTCGTAGGCAAAACACGTCACAGTCCGTTATCATGTGTTTTATGAATTTGGTTCGTAAACGCAACATTAGTAAAACAGTGGACCCATGTGTCGTCTATTGAAAAAATACGGATAAAATGACTGTTGCGACACGATTTACGTCGCAGTTTATGGCTAGAAAAATTAATTAAGGTTATTGATTAAGGTTTAATTAAGGTAATAATATAAGTTGTAAAACGTGCTTATCATGTTTTTCAGTCAGTTTGAGTGTTTTACTGTGCTTACGGATATAGCTGCTTTGTGTTCATACTGACTAATGACAAAGTATACCAGCAAACTAGACTAGGAAAGGGATAACTTAGACCAACAAGTAAGTCCATCCAGCCACATGTTGGCTACACTAAGAATTTCAAGAAATCTTTTTCGCCACGTGTAATTTGAGGCATGCTAAGAAGTCTTTCTGTCGTGGGGATAACGCCGAAAGTCGGAATGCGTAGAAATGCGTAGTTAACTAACATAAGCGAGTGCATTTCCACATCCAGGGACTTTTCATCGACTTCCAAAGCGATGGCCAAGCTTGTGCTGTATATTATTAACACGGATAGTTAGACTTGGATCAAGAGAAGTAAGCGTTGTTCTGAAGTTTGCTTTATGACTACTGGTGTTACCCACGATGTAAGTTGCTGAGCAAGGTTTTAACGAAGTCCTGCACAGTCAGTGGCGTAATGAGGGAGTTTCCCGGGCGCGGGATCACTCGGGGGCGCCAAATCACTGCCGAGGCGCCGAAAAATCCCAACAATGTCACAAGTTGGATACTTTCTTCAATGCAGTACATTTGCTTCCGAAAGACCTCAAGTTCGAACATGCGGGCGTCAAACTTTCTTCTTGCTCCGGGCGCTATCTAACCTCGTTATGCCCCTGTGCACAGTGCACATGCGTAATAAATATCGCTATCGTCTTGACATCAACAAGACCGGTGGAAATGCCATATACCACTAAAGCTGACAAACGTGCAAGCTGCCTGCCTTAAAAAATTAGATAAAAATCCAAGGACAAGGATCGCAGTAGTTGGAACAAACTGTTTTGGAAATGAATAACATTTTTTCTACAAATGCACTTGCATTCGCTTTGTTTGTTCGTTTATTTGTGTCAAGTAGATTGCCCTTTTATTTCATTAGCATCGAAATGTTTTCAAATTAAAATAATGTTTTAGCCAACACTGGAATAATTTGTGGGGGCGATTTTTAAGCAAAGTTCGTGTAGGGGGCGATTGAACAAAAAAGGTTGAAGACCACTGATTTAAATGCATAAATTGAACCATGTACATGATACATTTAAGGTCTTACAGTATTTTTTATCCTAATCATTGCCATATTTGACTGCTAATTTAACATTTAAAATTTTGCATTCACGCCTATGCCAACGCGCCTGTAAAACATTGAACAAATCAACCACAGCATCTTCAAAACCAAACAAAGCATTCCAAACTCATGCACAATAAGCAGCCCTTGACATATCAGCGATAGATTGGAGTGCTGACCTGTCAGTGCTTAATTTGTAAAACATTTGATTTTAAACGATTTGGTTAAGCCTAGCTCTACTGCACTGACTCTCCTATGAAACTACTGTATTCTTGAATGGAAAATACAGCAATGAAACATGCATTTCTGAAATTTGACCAGAGCCAAACAGACCCCAGATTTTCAATAAAACCCCAAAACCCCAGATGAAACAGGAAAGCCCCAGATCTGGTGAAAAATCCCCAGCAGTGGCAATACTGATTGTGACTGTTTGTGCCACAAAAAGTACGTAAGCGTCACATTTTGCGTTTTTGCACAAGGACTATAGTCTCGCAAACAGCGCAAACATGCGCCGCGCTGGTGTTGACTGACTTGTCCACACCACACTCGGCAGTAATTCCACAGCCTGATGTGACTAGAACAAGTCACGACCTGAAACAAAAACGCATTGTGACTTTACTCCCTGG
>Ga0210059_1016855_pt1 | contig 10498 bp, 4 predicted proteins | sample Ectturendosymbi2_FD_188042 | JGI IMG/M metagenome (GOLD analysis project Ga0210059, IMG submission 188042) | Ecteinascidia turbinata endosymbiont from Florida, USA - Sample 2 (SPAdes) (version 2) | ecosystem: Host-associated > Tunicates > Ascidians > Unclassified | place: Key West, Florida... | reverse complement strand
AATAAATTAAAAGAGCCAAAACAGAACTAAACATCATAATTGTGATTATAAAATTTTGTTTGGTGTTCCCCAAAATTTTTTTATTGCATAAAGTGGTCCGTGATGCAAAAAAGGTTGAAAAACACTGGTTTAACGTATTCTGGTTAACTTGAACCGGTCATTACCAAGTGTAACTTCCCTGAACTTCTCCCAGTATTACTAAACGCAATAACCCTTCAACATAAAAATGATCGTTAGAGTAAAGTCAACAAGTTAAGCAATGCAGACAGTAATTTTTACAGCAAAACCGCAGATACGTCCATTGTCAATGAGCTGAAGAGTACAGCGTTTATTTACACTTATATACCTCACGCTAACACTAAATAGACGCTCGCTTTCCACGACGTCTGAACACACTAGAACAAGATTTGCACAGCGAGCTGGGGTGTTGGTAGGAAAACAATGGTTGTGTTGAACAACTCAGAAAACCAAATCTAGAAAGGTCAACCTGCACGTTTTTTTGCCGTTGATGTTTCCTCTTTTGCGTTTCTACCAACGGGGCAAGAGCTTGCTGCACTTGGTCTGACAGATCAGATTCAATCTTTGATCGAAGGTTTACCTTCCAGCTTTTGTCTAAAATAAAATTACAGTCTGTAAATGCTAAAGAAGATATCAGTTCATGTATTATATTTACAAGCTCAGAATTCAAAGTGAAAATTGCCCGTATAACCAATGCAACAACATGTTTCACTGCGGGCGAGTAAAGCAATCTCACAAAAATCAAATGACAACTTTGGGAGATTTGAGTTCATCTGCAAGTAAAACGTTGAACTGATTTTAATCTGATCAAGCACAACCTCAAGTATACGATCAAACCAAACGCAATACCTGTTTCTTCCATAACTGTGGATCGCTTTCGAGCTGATAGTTCATGAGCCTCTTTTTGCAAAGGGGTAGCCCATCGTTTTTCACATGATAAGTTAGTTGGGCTTGTTGAGCAAAGGCTCATCGTTTCCATGACTGCGTCACTAGTGCTAGCGATAGAGTTATTACCTATTCATGCAAGAATGGTTAGTGTTTAAATTGCCAAGAGAGCAAAAAAAAATGCCATACAGGTTTACAGTGTTCCCTATAAGCCGAAAGAAACCGGCACTATTTTTGGACGCCAGCCGACAAAAATTTGGAAAATCGGCACTTGCAAATTTGGACGCAATTTCTTCCACAGGAGAAATTTTCACAAAACAAAATTTCGTTATTTTTTCAAAAATGTGTGCTACATATTTTCACGATTTAAGCCGTTCTCAGGTCACAGCATGGATATACAGCAGTGAGCGGTGAAAAAAAGTTCAGACGCAGATTAGAAATTCTCCGCTTGCAAGTTTGTAGTAAAAAAGTTCTGGGCGCTATTTCACGATTTTTGCGTCCACAAACGAAGCTGTTTGCTGTTGAGTTCAGATGCATTATGGAAGTTTTCGCCTAATGAGGTTTATGAAGAAAGTTCTTGGCGCATTATCACGATTTTTGCGTCCAGAAACGGAGCTGTTTGCCGTGGAGTTCAGACGCATTTTGAAAGTTCTCCGCTTGTAATGTTCACAAAAAAATTTCTGGGCGCATTTTCACGATTTATGCATCCAAAAATGAAGCTGTTTGCCGTGAAGTTCCGACGCATTTTTGAAGTTCTTTGCAAAATGCGTCTGAACTTCACAGTCAACGGTGAAGTTTTCCGTGTGAAGTTTGTCACTGGAATTATCGTGTCGTGATAATTATTATCGTGATAATGCGATAATGAAAAATCGCATTATCACGATTTTTGCGTCCAAAACCGAAGCTGTTTGTGGGGAAGTTCAGACGGATTTTGGAAGTTTTCTCCATGCAAGCTTTATGAAAAAGTTCTGGGCGCAATTTCACGATTAATGCTTCCAAAAACGTAACTATTTGCCGTGATGTTCAGACGCATTTTGGAACTTTTCCGCTTGCAAGGTTTATAGAAAAAGTTATGTATGAAATTTCACGATTTACGCGTCTAAAAACAAAGCTGTTTGCTGTGAAGTTGACACGCATTTTGGAAGTTTTCTCCGTGCAAGCTTTATAAAACATTTCTGGGCGCATTTTCACGTTTTTTGCGTCCACAAACGAAGCTGTTTGCCGTGAAATTCAGACGCATTTTGGAAGTTCTCCGCCGCCTCCAAGGTTTACGGAGAAAGTTCTGTACGAATTTTCACGATTTATGCGCCCCGAAACGAAGGTGTTTGCTTTGAAGTTCACACACATTTTGGAAGTTCTCTGCTTGTAAGGTTTACAGAAAAAGTTATGGGTGCATTATCACGATTTATGCGTGTAAAAACGAAACCGTTTGCTACAAAGTTCAGATGCACTTTGAAAGTTCTCCGCCTGCAAGGTTTACAGTAAAAAGTCTCGTGGCATAGCTAGTGGGTTAGGAATGTTTGTTTCTTAGGCCATTACATAGTTAACCAACACACTGTCAAGTCAGTCATACTTCAGACAGTATGCTACAAACCATTTTCAGATTTTGGACGCAGGATTTAGCTGCTAGACGCGAAACCAATCTGCAGGAAAAGAGACAGACCAACTAAAATTCCTTTACTGTTTGAAAACCGCTTTTGTGCTCTTTTCCGGAAATCTGTCAAATGGTATATCAGTGCAGTCGTAAACATTCATGCATCGCAAATCGACTATTATGAAAAGCAGTTGGATGTTAGCTTCACCAGTCTTTGTTCAAGTCTCTACGCCTTATTGATGTTAGTTTGAAAGCTTTTAAGTGTGAAATTGTACTTTTTTGAAGGTCAGCAAGTATTTATTAGTGTCGAATGAAACTGCAGAAGGGGGGGAAATAGAGTTTCCTGGTTTTAGAGTTTTGGTTGCAATTGGGAAAAATTCTACAGCCAGCAGTGCTTGAGGTGAGAGAGGCTTCTTTTTGATGAATATCATTAAAACCAAACAGAGGTATGTAAATTTTGTGCAGGACAGCTTGACGCTTAACACATCTACAGTCGACTAAATACATGAAATTCTATTTTCGTTTAAGAACAGATAAAACGTGGAAACTGGATAAATTGACGCACTGCAGCAGCAAAAAACAGCCAGTTGAAAATCTGACAAGCTTATGGAGCTTCTTAATGAAAATAATGGCCAAAGAAAACGATATGAACGACATGCAGCTTTCCTATAAACACTGGGTTTCTTCCAAGAACGGTTGCGCATTGGACTTCAAACGAATGTCAGCCACAAACGAAGATTTTGACTCAGAAGAACATTATATTTCATCGTTGTTTATCACATGTGATTTATGTTTTAGTTTCAGATGATGAGTCTGTATACCTCTAGTGCCGTGTCGATTCCGTGATTGCCATAGTGATTTGTGCCAAATCTTTTTTGTTTGAAATTAACTTTCTTTAATCGTTTCAGTGCCGGGCATTACAGCTGATCATGGGCCCACGGTACAGTTGGTGGATTTGGTTAGGGAAGAGTGGAATGACCCCTTAACCATCATTATTGTCAGATCCATTCTGACCCGGAATGGTACAGCACCTGACAAGGTTCCAAATTTGGGTTAATTAATTTGTCAGTATTTCTGAGGGGTACGTGACTTTTCGGTCTGGAAACATTTCGGTCATGACATTTCTGTACATGAACAACCAATAACATTTGTTTATTCAAAATAAACGCTTATATAGGCAGGCGAAATGTTACGATAGCTGGTGTTATACAAACTCCCTTTGATGTTGCAGCGAAGTGACAAAACAGTCTGACAGGTGAAATTGAACGTTAGTCGGCATTATACCAAATTTATTTAAGTATGTTTGCAGTAAACTTAACATGAAAATCATGTGTTAATGCTGATTAACTGTTGGATCTTGGATTACGTTTGCACTTTTTTAAATAAAACTTTTCGTTGATTCAAGTACGTTTGCAATAAAACGTTAGCATGTAAAATTTCTGCAAGATTTCATAGTCTGACCAAAATGTCTCGAGACCATAACGACCAAGACCGAAAAGTCCCGTGACCGAAACGGCTTAGACTGAATCGGCCTGACCGAAACTTCTTGTTTCAATTTCAGAGTTGCTACGTTTCGGCAAAGTTTAAGTAAAGAAATTGGGCAGTATCATCAGATCATCAGCCTGATTCAATTGTATTGTTGGTTTAGTGCAGTGATTTTCAACCTGGGGTCGTGAACCATTTTCGGAGGGGCCACCGGTAGATATTTATATACACAGCTGTATTACATTTGCTTACTCAAGTTTTAGATAGGGGTTGTTGGGTTAGAGTGCGTTGCTGTAATGGGTCGCGGTACAAAAAGTTGAAAAGAACTGGTTTATTGCGACAGTAAGCAACGTACAACAAAGACAAGAACAGCCATTCAGGACCGTATGAGGGCAACCGCTGTTTGAGAGAAAACGTTCACATTTGGCTAGGAAGTTTGCATGCAGCTGATTTCATTTATTGCCTTTGTGATGACTGTTTTTTTCGTTTGTTTATCAGAAAACGTTGCGTGTGTACATGTAGGAAAAAGTGAAGACCAGTTTTTATTTTTCTTGGTCATTCATCGAAAATGGTTGATGAAACGTTTTTCGGTAAAAATGGACGCATTTTAGGAAAATTTACAAAAGGCGCCTAAGTTTGTTTTGATCTTGACGGCACTTTTTGGACACCAGCCGACTTACAAAAATCTTAGAGGGAACACTGCAGGTTTACAAGTGTATATGCCACAGCGAGCATATGACACTGGAGTTATAGTGTAAGAAAAGATAGAACAAAGCTCCCAACAATAACGCCAATAAGAAGCACATTCAAGCACAACTAAGCATAGTTTTTGCAATTATCAACATGATAATTGCTGCTTGATCGAATGCCATAATGGATGGTTTTAAAGCACATCATGTAATACCATGTAAACACTAACTCACCCTTTTCCGATTGTGAATCATTACAAAAAGAAATTATATCAGCAAAACTTGCAGGATTTTTTCGGTCCATCATTACAAAAAAAACATAGACACTCCATCTGGGCTTTAAACATCCCTTTTATGCAACTAAAAAAACTGTTATACACACTTGAGCCTTTGGCATATTCAATATGAACTTGAACTTCATGCGCAAGCTAAAACATAAATAGTGAGAATTGTAGATAAACAACATTTATGTTAGCTGAAGGCAAACACCAACCATAGATTTTCCAACTGCAGTAAAAGACTAGTACTAATTGTATATGAATACAAAACACTAACATAAAATATTTATGATTAAGCAATATATGCACATGAAAACACCCATTTTTGGATAGACTATTTTGTAAGCTGAAGAATGGAGTCAACTAAATTTCAAGTTGTTTTAGCAAATCTTTTGCTTTGCAACAGAAAATCACACTAAAGCTTGAAGCCACAGATGTTAGCATGAAAGCTTTGGAAAGTCAAAACAGCAAAACTATGAGGATTAAATATTGTGGTAAGCTGTGAAACTGGAACAAGATCGACAGACTTCTTCAAAAATTTATTTGAAAATTAAGACAGTAATCGATATGATGGTAGGTGGGATTAGGACGGTGAAGAAAACAGTGTGTCCCCATTTCTATAACTCCACAAGAGAATTCACAAATTGTGTTTTACATACGTTTACGAGAAAACGTCTTGAGCACAGCATACACTGCCCTTGCAATAATTGCGTATGCAGTTTGACAGTTATTTATGTATACAGGTAAAGACTAAACACAGGTAAAAATTTTTAGGCTTATTTTGTTTTTAACATACTATCATAAAATAAGTATATATCAGTGATTTTAGTAAATCCAGTAGAGTTGTGTTCAACAAATATAACAAAATTTTACTGGAAGACAGTAATGAAGTTCAGATCAGGCTATTTGTGGCTGAAAGCAAATGGTCTTTGCAAAAACAAGACCAAGACCAGGTGCAAAAGTGCCATCAGTTGATATCAGTTTCCAACAGAAATAGACACGCTAATCAATCACTTTTTAATCAACCATACGTGCTTCATTCAAAAGCAGGCCTTGAGATGGAAATGGTCTCATTTTATTTTAAAATTCAATGCATTCTTGTACCATGATGGCCAATTATCATATTACATACATGGTGGTATTTTTGCAGTGAAAGCATAGCATGAGTCACATAAATGCATGGTTAAACTTATACAAAACATTTGATTATTGTCTGCAACACACATAATATGCAAATTGATCGCCACTGATATTTTTGAAAGCATTTATCGTGATTACGCTAGAAACTGGTGGTTGTTACCACTTCGGTTGGGTTCAGCCTACCTGCTAGAAAAATGATGACTGATGATAAGAAACAATACAAATTTCCAGCCTTTTGTATGATGGTGTGGTACACTCTACGTTGTTCGTAAGGACTTGAAGGGCAAAGTAAGCATTTTTGGATTGAAATGTGTTGACTTGTTTCAATTAATTTGTAAGTAGAAACTTGATGTTATCAATCAACAACATCAAATACTAACAGAAACTGAGAAAGCAAGTACTTACAAGACAAAGACAATGCTATAATGTGATATATGAAATCTGATAAATGACACCAAATCATGATTTGAGAGCATAGGCATGGAGTATGGGAGTGCAGGCGGCTGTCGTGCACTCGCAATTCTGGCTGGGAGTGCAGCACTCCCATTAATTTTTCAATTTTTAACTGAGCAGTTCTTTGTTAACAAGTGCAAAGACAATACATTACAATGTAATGAAATGTCTTCGGATAGATACAGAATGGAAGACTTAGAAGTCGCAACACAGCTTAAATCAGTTCTCAGTTGTACTGCAGAGAGAAGCACCATCTCTGCTGTATGTAACTTTTGCACAGACAATGTGAACGAGGAACAATTGCACAGAAAAATCCAGCAATGATTTAAACAGCCCCACTCTAAATGTATGCATGCATCTCACATTGCCCTGTGCTACCTGTGAGGCAGTGCATACCTTTTTCGAATCTGTGAGTCACCTATAAAATTGACATTAGTGTGAGCTGCTTTGGAATATTTCAAACAATATTATTTTGCCAATTTAACTGAGTTTTAATGTTATATTTTGTGACGTCCTGGATTTTGCACACCCCTAGAAATATAAAACTCAACGACTATGCTTGTGAGTTTAACAGATGGCAAATTCTACTTTTCTGCAATGTTTTCATTTCTCATAATTTTTTCAGATATATGATCTGAAAAAATCTGAAAGCATAAAGAATATGACAGCAGCAATATACACTCATTGCAAACAGAAAGTATGAGATCTTTTGGAATCCACTTTAACCATTTAAAGTAATTCTCACATTCTACGTGCATTTTTTGCAATGAGAACAATTTACTGTGAACTGAATTGTTATTCAAAATGTTTAATTCAGAATTAGCATGCAACAAAACCTCTTCAAAAGAAGGTAACTGCTTTGAGAACATTCCAAAATGACCCTGGACAACATTTAGGGTTACTGAGTTAATCACTCATCAGTATACTACTAATGGAATTCCTTACTGTTTATATTAGACACCAACATCACCTGCAAGCGTACTCATAGCCTGTTTTTGTTCTTATTTGGGGCCATACCATTTTCCAGAACCATCCTAGGTGTTCAACCATTCTACAACAAAAATGACGTTGTTATAAGGCAAGATAAGTTGTTCACATATGCTAGGGGTGGGCAATCTGTGGCTTTTTGCCCAGTTCCACCCAGCTCTTACATAATTACCAGAAGTAACACTAAATAACATGCATAACAATAAGTGGCTGGTAAAGTTATGCCATTGTCATGCTGGTGTGTGATATTTACAATAAATCTAGCTGAGCAAAGGCGTGTGTGTGAGTGAGGAAGTGATGGGGTGATGTTTATATGTGCCCATGTGTATGATGTGGCTCTTTGCAGTAACACAAATGAGAAATGTGGCTCTTGGTCTCTGACTGGTTGTATGCCCCTAACATATGCAGTTATCTTGTTAATTTTCTCAATGCTGTCAGAAGATATTTTGTTGAAAAATGTGTGTCTTATTTCAGCAATCAGAAATGGTCCATGCATCTGATCTACATTCATTTTAGGGTTGCAAAGATTATTTCATATTGCAAGGATTCTTTCTGCTGATCATTCCCAAGTACCAAAGGTGAGCTAAATAGCAAAAAGAGGCTAGCCTTTTAAGTGGCAAAGGATAACATAATGCATGAAAGGAAAACAACAATTCAAAATACAGAACATAACTTTCTTCTTTTATTTTTGCAGTAAGTTCCACGCTACATTGCATATTTGCTTGTCAGCAGAGTCATCTGTGTTTCTTATAGCTCAATTACAACTTTATTTTTTATTCTGCCTACGACCTACTCTAGCATAACCATTAACGCCACCAAGCTACTAACTTTTATCACCAAAAACAATAAAATACAAACCGTTTGTTTAATTGCTAGCTCATCTTAATCACCAAAACAATAGGCATAGATTCTTAGTTACTGTGTTAATATCAAGTAACTAGTCTCCATCAAGACAACTGAGTTGAATTCAGTGGAAAATTCTCTATAGAAGAAATCATTTCACATAACACTATGCATCCTCAGCCCCTAAAATCTTAGTCAAATAGAATATTTCTCTTCAAATATAATCTTTTTCTTTATAATATTTCTCTTTAAATACAATATTTAAATAATTTTCTTTAAATATAATATAATCTTCCTTTTTGGAATATTTCCCTTTAAATATAAAATTTCTCTTTAAATTTTTCTATTACTCTTTTAATATATTTCAATTTTTTCTTTATCTTTTAAGTGTTTCTCTTACACAACCATTTTTTAAAGACTTCTTATTTTGCTGCAGTACGTGAAACAGGCTTCATAGCTTACAGTCCAATCACATTAATTGGCCAGCAGTTACCTAACTGTGCAGTATAAGCCACGGGTGGTCCAACATTACTGGTGTGACTCACTCAAAACGACTGCTTGAAATCAACCATTCAACTACTATTGGTGCTAGTTTTAGTTGTTAGCTTCAGTGAAAACAATATAATGGTCTCAGCATGTGTGTGAAACTACAGTTCACATGCTTTTTCTAAATCGTACTTCAGTTTTTCCTATTTTCACCTGTAGGTTTTTACTTGCATTTTACAAGACTGAAGCTGCATAATTAAAACAAAATTTATATCTTAATAAAATACTTCTATGGGCAGATTTATCTGCTTTCAGCCTTGTGGAGAATTGTCACTGAAATCCAGCAACAATAACATGTGTGCAGTGTTACCTAAATATGCATACTAGATAATTTTTTTACCCATCTAAAGCAGCTTAGTCGGAATGCTTAGTCAATAACAATTAGTTTTGACTATATATTTGTGCTCTAAGTATTATGAGCAAGCTTACAGTTAGGGAGAAGCTCACAATACTATCTCATCTGGTTACTGCTCTTAAATAATACACGTTTAACTAAAACCATGGAAGACTTGTCTTCCTCAAGTTACTATATAAAAACCTCTAATGCCTAATATTATGTAAACCAGCTTTATCCAAGGCAGCTATCAAGAAGATTTGCTGAAAATCATGCAGGTGGCCACAAACTACAATCATTTGAAGCATATTATATTTGCTTCTTATGTCTTATCAAATTTGACTAATTGACATCACCGTATTTTGGTTTATGGGTATAAGTAGCTTTATTGTAGAACCAAACGGTTTTTGAATATTAGATTACGATGACTTACACACAAATATTACATAGATCTGTTCTCGTTTCTTTTCATTAAGATGTTGATGGTTTAAACAGTATTGCTAGATTTAACCACAAGGTGCTTGTGTGGATTCTAAGGAAAATGCAATAGTAAATGCACAAATTTTTCCTAACATTATGGTGTCAATCATCTCTACCAATCATTTGCCGTGTTTAAAAAATACCATGCTTTGTGCATGATATTGTCACGATGGAAAAGCTACAACATAGGTTCAAGAACAATTTTTTTCTGAAAAAAATGACTGAGATTTTTTCAAGCCATCTTTCTCCTCAGAAATTCCACACAAACAATGAATGACAGAAAAAGGAAACACATAAGGCCACTGGTTGAAGCATTAGACTGGCTCAAAATTTCTTGGTCACGTTTTTAAAAAATTTAAAAATCTTATAATGCCAAAATTATAAACTTTTTGAGAGTCAAACTGCCACATTTTGGGAATCATGATGATACGCACTAGTTTTTGGTTAGACATAGCAAACGTAAGTATGTGTGACATGTTACAGCACCACACTACTGTACTTTTTCTGCATGCAGCAACAGTCGTACAAACAAACATTACACGCAATGAAAACCAAAAATAGAAAACAACACAACAGACATCAACATAACACAGATGATGGTGGGCAAGCAATGGGTGAAGAGATGAGGCATGTACAGATGAGCAGGTGAGGCAAGCATATAGGTGAAGAAAGTAAGCAGCAATAATGGTTATGAGGCAGAGGGCAAGGCATTTTAGTACAACATTTCATAGCAAGAACAAGTAGCATGGGCGGAAAACAATGTTTA
>Ga0210059_1016853_pt1 | contig 10499 bp, 7 predicted proteins | sample Ectturendosymbi2_FD_188042 | JGI IMG/M metagenome (GOLD analysis project Ga0210059, IMG submission 188042) | Ecteinascidia turbinata endosymbiont from Florida, USA - Sample 2 (SPAdes) (version 2) | ecosystem: Host-associated > Tunicates > Ascidians > Unclassified | place: Key West, Florida... | reverse complement strand
CTACAAAGTCGTTTTCAACGAGCTACAAGTGGTGCCCAATGTTGCTTCAGCACTTTTGTTACCAGGCTACGTAGAATTGAACATTTGGTGGAAGCAGTTCGTTTTGCTTTCATTTCAATTTTCTCCTACACTCTCAGTCAATTCCACAAGTCTAGGCTAACCCTACTGCTACAAATATATCTCTTTGTCCTACATCCCACTCCCACAAAATATCAAAGTAAAAGCATGCAACTGACTGTCACGATTGGTGTCCAATGCAATATGCGCTGCTTTCCCCTAATTGAAAAATGACCTTACTTCAAGAGTGGAATGACGCCAGCCTCGTCGTGGTGCACAAAAAGAAAGGCAACAAAACAGTCTGTTGCAATGACCGTCGTAATGGTATCTCCCTACTTGCTGGAGCCGGGAAAATCCTTGCTAGCGATCCGCCTTGCAAGTCTTTCTTGCAAACTGGATGCTGTCACAGAAGTTATCCCCTTGAGTGACAAACCAGACTTTGAAGAAATAGCCGCACCACTATCATGTGTTTCGTCGCCCGTCTCCCCCAAACAAAGTGCAGGGAGCAAAAACAACATTTATTCATAATTCATTGATTATACCAAAACTTTTGACACCGTCAACAGAGATCTTGTGTAGTTAATCCTCTCAAAATGTGGCAGTCCCCCCAAATTCACTGTCAACCTAAAATAATTTTATACGGACGTGTCTGCTCTCATTGTTGCTGGAGACTTGGCCTCTGAGCCCTTTCCTGTGAGTCAGTCGCTTCGCTGATCCGAACTCGAAAATATTTGGGCTTTGAACGAAGAAATGCAATGTGAAGTGTGAACTTCTACCGCAATTCCAAACTCAGCAAAAGGAACGTTCCAATCTGTTCTGCGTCACTGGGGATGTTTTGCTTAAACTTTGTCTTTTCCTTGCTTGCTGCCTCTGTCATGGAACAGGCATCGCTTGGAGATGACCGTTGTACCTGTCAAAGTGGGTGTCAAAGAAGTCTGCGGTCCTGTCATTTTTCACAGCCTTTACCCTCACCTAAGGCGTTTTTTTCTCAACCTTTATCCTCATCTAAGGCATAGCCTAAGCTTGAAACAACCGGTGGAATTCCCATCAACTACAGTCTGAATGGCACCGTGTTTTAAATTCCCCAAACTTCTCGCCAAGTCTAGCACCACTACAGTGTTCTGTAACAATCATGCTAGCGCGACCGCTGCATGCAAGCGAGAACGGCCGAAGAAAAGAGAAAGACCAAGCAAGCGACACGTAAAAGTGACTTCCATGCATATGGAAGTAAGAGCTCTTTTTGGCCGAAACGCCTAGCGCGCTAACGGCACCAACAACTGCCTAAATTAGCACCACCGAGGTTTCTGGTTGCAAGCCCACCCTGGAGGTGTGCGAACACAACCGGATCGCACACGCTTCAATGGCTCCCGATAACGAACACCTCCAAAAGTCCCAAGGGGACCCAAAAACCTCCATCCAGTTGGGTGAAATCGTGAGGGGTTGGGATGGACAACGTGCGTCGCGTGGAAAAAGCAACCAAAAGGAAGCAATAAAAAGAAGACAAAGGCTCAACGCACCGCAGCCAAGGCTCAACGTACCGAAGCCAAATCAAGCATCAAATGCACGTTATCGTACCTGGCTGGACTCTTGGTATTACTTGGCAAGATAGGTCAAAGAGAAGAGAGTGGGCAATCCAAAGACTTCGAGGAAGGAAAGTGATGTAGCAGTTACGCTAGCGCGACCGCTACATGCAAGCAAGACTGGCCCAAGCAAGGAGAAAGGGAAAGACCAAGCAATCGACACCTAAAAGTGACTTCCATGCATATGGAAGTAAGAGCTCTCTTTGGCCGAAACGTCTAGCACGCTGACAGCACCAGCAACTGCCTAGTTAGCACCATCGAGGTTTCTGGTTGCAAGCCCACACTGAAGGTGTGAGAACACAACCGGGTCGCACACGCTTCAGTTCCACATCCAGTGAGCAGGCGTTCGCCTGCAGCACAACCTAAGCACCATGAATGATTTACGCAGCAGAGGTGACATGAATTTAGTCATGGGCAAACCTTCGCCACTATCCCTTCACACTGAGCATAACTTACCGGGATTGAAGAGCACATCCCTCAAGTGGATAAGTTTTCCTGCGTGTGCAGCATTCTGTCAAAATGCTTGAAATTACCGACAAGATTCAGAACTGCAACTGTCAGACTACTGCAGTTTTCGCAGGCTTGGCAGCAGAGCTTTTCTAAACCGGAATCACTCAATCCAAACCAAGGTTGCGGTTTACTTGGACATTTGCGACGCACACAATCATTTACGAGAATATGTTTTTGACAAGAAGTATTTATTTGCTCGCAGATACACAACAATTCGATCAATCGCTGTGCAATAATCATGTGCATAAGAGCATGATTTGAAAAAATATTTTATTTGTATTTAAAAACGTTTCGAGCTTACGTTTTTTGCGCGGGCAGCTCATTCCAAATCTTGCATTCTGCAACTGAAGGGTCTTCTCATTCCACAATCTGTAACAAAGACATTCAGTCATTCAGATCTCAGATATGTCTGTTCTTTACCGTTTAAAATTGTTTCAGAAATGCTTGTAATACACTCACGCACAGTTCCTTGTTATATTTTCGGGTTGTAATATAAATCCGTCCCTGAATCTTGAAAAAATCTTGTTGGCATAAAAATCTTGTCCCAACACCATTCAGTTGATCCTTCTTGTTTCTGGAATTGCGGCTTTTGAGACGATATTCTTATTCAACACAAAATCCACTATCTACCAATATCCACTGTGGAAAACATATCAGGTATATCTGGAGATTCTAGAACAACATGCTGAACTGAGTATCCTACATCGTGCACTATGGTTTTGATCTATTCAAAGAAACAAACAGCCAAAAGCAATAGCCCGAAACCACAAATAATCTAGCGTTTGGTAGATTTGAGAAAAAGGAAAATTGTAGATTCCGCTCGGCAGAACACATTCGGTTGTAGGTTGAGGCGTAGTCCTTAATACTTCGTTTTTGTGTTGAGACGAAGCAAAGTATGAGTTTCATTTTTCAGGCAACATGCCAAGATTTTCTGTGGGATTTAGAATTTTGTGGAATCTGTGCGGAATCAACTTTGAAACTTTCGTTTCTCGTGTGTGGGAACGAATGTAGAGCAAATATTCTGGTGATTGGAGAAGATTTGAAGTTGAAAAATGATGCTCAGTTTTCCTTCACCGTCTTTGTTCAGCTTATCCTTGGTCCAATCCAATTGCCATGTTGTCTCGCATTTTATATTTTAAGAATTTGCATGGCAGCACTGGTTTGATGTTGCGTTCCCAAAATAGAAACTTGTGATGTTGTTTCCCATCGCATAGAAAATTACTATTTTTTAAACAATAGATTCGCGTTGATTTTATTTGCGCGTTGATTTTATTCACAAACTGTAGTCCTTGACTTTGTTGTTATGTATGTTCAAAAAGATTTTCATAAATGTTTGTTCATGTTTCTTGATGAATTTATTTTTTGCTAAATCCCTCTATGTCTTCTACATTGTTAAGAAAACGACCAGGTAACACTTTTGAATCGTAAACTATGAAAGGTGATGGTGAGCATGAACAATTGAAATATGCTTGAAAAAGTTGCCACTCGCTAATTTATGAAATGCAGTAGATTGCGACTGAACTTTTGAGATTTGCACTTCTATTGATGTGTTTTGAATGCAGGAGGAATGTTTTGACCATTGGAATTTTTTGATCAATCTTGGTCCTTTTTTTAGGACCAAGAAAGACCATTTCCATTGGCGCTTTTTTGCGTTGTTGTGTTTCACTTGACTGTTGTATCAGCTGCTGTACAACTACCCAGGAGTGGGCAAACATTTCTACGGAGGGCCACATCGAAGATTTTGTTGCTACCGAGGGCCGCATGCTCGTGTTACATATAGGCCTATTACATCTATAACCGCTTTGAAAACTTTAAAAAAGTTTTACATGAGCTATCACAAAATGAAGGTAACAATTGACTTGTCTGAATAGTCACTTCCGGTTGAGTAAAACTGCGGTTTCGCATGAAATGCGCGGAAAAAAAACTTGATAATTCTAATCTAATCGGTAAAATAATAAAAATTACTTTAACATAGACTCCAAATAATAATATCTATATGTATGTGTGACTGCTCTGCAGGCTGCACAAAATGCGCTCGTAGGCTGCATGCGGCCCGCAGGCCATAGTTTTCCCACCTCTGAGCTAGCCCAATAATGATGAAAATCGTAACTAATCTGATTTATTATGAAACGGACGTCTTCCTTTAAATTGGATTTTTATAGGGTATCCTAATTCTTACACAGCGCCTCTGTTGGGTATTCACAGGGCTCCCATTGCTGTTTTTTCCACCCAGATCTGTTTTTTTTAGTCCATTTGGGTGTCTTCTAGGTTCAATTTTGAAAAACCTTATTAAATCTAGTTTTTTTTAAGATAAAATTTGGCAACGAGCTATAGTAAATATAATAGTAAAATAAACATATCTTCTGGTCATTACAGTCAGTGTGAATGAGTGTTCACGTGCGTTCATCTGGTGAAAAAAGTACTTAAATCGGTGAAACAAAATGTCTTCAGTCGGTTTTGTACCCATGTCAATATGATCATTATCAAATACTGGGTTGCTTGTTCTTGTTGGCTAGGTTGCTTGCCATTCAGTAAAGACAGCCATGCAGTTCGCCAGTTGCGTGTACAGCAGAAGTAACCTCAATGAATAACAAATGCTTGTAATGTATAAACAGTGGAAGATTAGCATTTGGGTGAATGGTTGTTATCACAGACGCCAGCTGAAGAATTAGATGAAACAAAATTACAACAGAATGATTGAATGTTTGAATTCTTTGGGTGCCCTATTTTAAATTCATGCAAATTAGAACACAGTTTGCATTGGAGGAAGTATCTGAAGCTTTAGGAATTTTAGATTCTTTTACAGCTCAAGATCTCACAAAAGATCCAAGTTCAATGGCAAATGTGGCCCTACATTTTGCCTATCTTGTGCCTGAAGGTCAGGCTGGAAGCCAGGTTATTTACAGTCATTTTTCTGTCGTAGACCAAACTATTTTAAAGTCAATTCGATCATAATGTTCGAAAACATAAACTAGTGAATGCTGTTATGGCTGATTTTAATACTAATATGAGACAAATGACCAAAACTTCTCAGAAAAAAACAGGCTGGAGGCTATAGCAATAGTTTAGGGATGTGTCTTACTCCTTGTCTAGTAAATATCCTTGAATTCTGGTATCATCGGTGTAACATGAACATCAAAAAAGATGGCTTAGATAACTTCATGTTTGTAAAACTTCATGATTTAATGGCCATTATTTGTAGTTTGTCACATTTTACAGCATTACTGAAAAAATATTTTTACTTGTTAATCATGTTAAAACAAAAACAAACTTGCTAAAACCAAGACTGTTAGAAGCTAGCAAAATGTCTACTATATACCTAAGCCTGAAAAATGAGACATGTGGATAACAGAGTATGTTATCAGCTTTATTTGTTATAAAAGGAGAAAAAGACAAGGTGATTAGAAAACAAAAACACATGATATTTACAGTTGAGAAAAAAAATATGCAGATAGAAAAAAACACAATAAACATCAACATGACAGTAACACAGGTGATGGTGGGCAAGCAATGGGTGAAGAATTGAGGCATGTACAGATGAGCAGGTGAGGCAGGCATACAGGTGAAGGAAGCGAGCAGCAATAATGGTTTTGAGGCAGAGACTAGAGCAAGGCATCATGATACAACATTTCATTACAAAAACAAGTAGCACGGGCAGAAAACAATGTTTATACATACAAATCGTGAAGAAATGTAATTTTACCCACAGACCATAGTGGGGTGGGTTGCATGGATGAGTTGTTCCCAACCAGATCAATGCATGGTGTCATCATGAAGTAGAAGAGTAAGGGGTTGAGTAACAGAAAAATGATCCAAATGTTGATTTTAATGCTGCAGACACACAATTTTGAAAAGGAACCATAAGTAAATCAATATTTTAATCACAGTTTTACCTCATGTATTTGCATTCATATGTCTTTTTACATTTCTGTATTTTTTTGGTAGACAAATGTTTTTTTTTCATGAGCAATCTGGGTTTCTTAGAAATTATAGAATGGGAGCCCTGGTTAGTCAACGGAAGAGGTTATCCTTATAAGTTATACTGTAAGAGTGTAATAAATAGGCCTACCTCAGAAGAGATGTTTCAAGCGAAGTGGAACATTCTGCATAGAAGCCTAAGCCATTTGCTATATCACAAGACAACGCCTTAGTTTCATCATGATCATACTATGATGAAGCTACAGATCATAGGCTATGCAGTAGTGAAAATACAGTAGCTGACAATTTAGCAAAATTACACTGCACAAGGAGACAGCAAAACTTACTGAAAACACAAACATTCGGAGAGCAATTGTAGCTATGCATTATTGAAACAAAGGCAAGTGGCGGGCAGTACTGTAATACTGGTTAGCATATATTGGGAAGGTACTGTCTGTCTATTTTACCACCAAGATGCTGGAAGCAATAGATCGGCTGGAGCTATTGTGCCGCCAGTCGAACATTCGGTTTCGTGGCATGATGCATGATGAATAAAAAGGTCAGTTTGTCACAAAATCGCCATACTGCTCGTAGAGTAGCGGTTATGCTTAACGTCTGGTATGCCATTGCTTTTTTCGGTTCGACTCTTACCTTGGTGACTTTTCTTTTTCTTTTTTCAAAACTGTAGGGTTAGCGTTAGGGTTTAGGGTTAGTGTTAGCGTTAGGTTAAACAAGGGTAACAATGCACAAACTACGGCCGCATGCGGCCTTCGATAATGAAATTTGCGGCCATCCACATGCAATTTAGAATATAAGATTTGGTGGCCGTGCTGGCATATATTGAAGCAAACGAAACGCATGGCAAGAAAATCAGTTCACACGATGCGTAACAATCTGGATGGTGATGTCACAAAGAGTTATAGAATGAATACGCAATGTATGTTTAAATGTGTTGTCTGTTGGTTGGCACCAGTGTTGCCAACTGGTATATATATTTATATATATATATATATATCTATCAAATTTTTCAAATTTGGTATTTTTTCAAAGAGCTTGGTATATAAATTTTTGATTTGGAACATATGAAAATTTTGGTATATTTTTGTTGGAGGTTTTATTTGAGATTTTAAACAAATTTATTTGGTTTATTACAAAGCGGAAACAGATAAACCTATAGTGGTGTTAAAGCTATATAAAAAAGTTTAGTGATTTTGCTTAACATGGAAGTGACCATGCACTTTGGGTGAGCGGAAAGCAAGATTTGAGGAAAGCTGAGAAGTTCTGAAAAAACTGAACTTACCTCTAAGTATGGGCTTTTAGTCAGCCACTGCATCCAAATTTGGGAAAGCTGCAGATGGGAGTGCCAGAAAATTTAGCAAAGGGTGACTGACAGAGATCACATGGGTTGTAAAGCAGTATTCTGCTGGTGCTGTGTATCCCTTTTGCTAATAGTGCAAAAAGAAAATTGCTAGCTATTACAGAGCATAATAATGTCCTGGACCACAAAGGAAATGAGAAGGTAGTTGGAAGTGTCAGAAGGTTTAATTTTCCATTGGTTACTTAATCTGTCACTGCTAAAGTAAAGAAAGTAGAAATTGAGCTTACGGCATCTCTATGATGGCACTGCTCAATAGCAACTGTTAATCATCCACGTATAACAATCAAAAGGCATTGAAAAAATAAAAATAAATTGTTAATTTTTTGTTACAGATATGAATTTGGTATCTATTTGGTATTGTTGCGATCGGAAATCCCGAACGGCATGTGCGCAAAGCTTCGCACCGTGGCAGCAAGCAACAATAAAGATCATGCTCGCAATCTCTCTTTCCGTATGCTAGTCGTTGTGTTCAATCGTTTACACGTTAATATCGGCAGAGCTACCACGTCGCAATCTCTCTTACTATTGCTTGCTCACGCTACACATATGATGTTATTCTTCCCGCACATCCCGTTTGTGGTGAATCACACAATCAACGCAACACCACCGGAGAGGTTGCAACAGTATATTTTTAGACTAGATTTGGTATATTTGTTGTAAGAACAGTTGGTAACACTGGCTGGCACTAGGCAGTATCTCATAAATATAACTCGAACTCATTGGTGGCGTACTTCATATAACTAAAAGCAATGTGGCCGGCAATAGCAAAAAGGTTGTACACTCCTGGGTTAGGGCTACGGTTAGGGTTAAGGTTAAGATTTATCTTTTATGTTTACTTAATTTCTGCCAAGCCTGTTGCTGCCGCCATCTTGGCAGCGAAATAGACATTGCCTTGCTATTGGGAATATAGCTAAAACCATATGAAACTCGCACACAGGCTGGTAATGCAAGCAGCATTCTCTATGAGCACAGCGAGGACAGGCACTGGTGGTGGAAGTACTGTCGCTCTCTTGTCCCTTGAATCACCTAACAAGTTTCTTTGCAAGGCTGCTCAAAACAATGGCTGTTGGGCTGTGAACTCGCCATAGGCTACACACCATTGGTTTCAATTTTGACAAACATAGTTGAAAGCAATCAGTAATTATTAACACTTTCAGTGCAGATTGACGTGTGTGTTATTCATTCAAATGTGTTAGGTATGTATTGACATGTATATGTGTCACAGAAATTAAAACGACAGCTTTTTTCTAACTAGTTTTTCTTGCAATGAAAATTTCCACAAAGTTTTTTCATGCCTAGATACAATAATCCTGAAAAATTCATGCAAATTGACCAAAAACGTATTGAGTTATGAAGTTTGTATCAAGCCACCTTGCTAGGCCTATGCTGTAAGACCTTTTAAAAAAGTTAGGTGCTAATAGCTATTGTGCAAAATATCTTTTTTGTACTTGTTTATTTGCATAAAAATATTGCAATAATGTTCCTTGTTCTCCATAGCACTATCTGCATAACCTGTAAAAATTTCAGGTAATATGAGCAAGAACTTCTTTAGTTAAATGCAGTTTGTGGTATCTAGCAATATTTTGCTAGATGTAAGCTGCAACACCTTTTGCAAAACATTTAGGTTTTGACAGTTGTTGCAAATAACAGGATTACTTTTTTTGTATTTGTGTTTTTGCAAAAAATTTCTGAAAATATGTTTTGTATATATACACACATCTCTATGTGCATCACCTTCAGAATTTTGAAACACACTACTTTTGATGAAAATCTTCAGAGTTACTCATCATTATAGGCTATTTTTGGCATTTTGTTTTACAGCGTCAGCCTTTGTTGCTACGACGCTTACCTGAATGGCGCTGTTATTATAGTGGCACTAAGCAAAGGTGTTCAACTGTTCACAACTGCCGTGTTCCATATTAAGGTTAGATCTCTGTACCTAGGGGCCAAAGTCAATACATCTAAATGTTTTTCTGTCACTTGTCAATCCAAATGGGAGATGAATCCGGGTTAATGACCGTTTAAGAATAGAGTAAATTTTTTTTGTTTCTTGGTAGTTTATTGTACCATGAAAAAATATGCTGTTCTGGGTTTAACAGTCATTGGGCTATACTTAAGATTTGAAAAAGTGTACTTGTGACTTTTTTATCATTAGGCTTGGCATTAGTAAGTGGATGAAAACAAAATGTTCAATTACATTTTTATGAATGACTTGTTTCTCGGGCAGTATTCAGTTACACAAATATTGGCATAGCTAACTTTTGTACTACTGCATAGGGTTCATGACACCATGACAAAGCTATAAAGCATGTGTAACTAAGGGAACATTTTTAGTTTCTGATAAGTGACGTTAATCTTTTTGTATACAGTTCCGTTCCATTATTGAATAGTTATTGATAATGGCTGTTAATGCATTGGTCTACCACCAAAATAGTGTTGCAGATGTTGCAAGAATATTGTTATAGATGGTTGTGGAAATTGTATAAACGTTTTGACTTCTGGCAGATACTTCGCAGCCTTATTGTTGTTTCTCTGTTTTTGTTGCATATAGAGACTGTTGCCCGTTATGTCTGTACAATGTTTTCATATTTTTAATGTTCAATTTCTTTTTTAGTTTGTGGGGTTATGATTTTAGAATAATCTTATATTTGTGACTTTATTAAATTTTTCTCCACAGTTCTAAAGAGTATCTTTAGGTCATATAAAAAATATTAATATTAACACATTCGCTGCTGGGTTAAGAATATATCGTACTTTGAAATCATGTATTGAGCTGCTATTTTCACACCACTTTGCAACTTCATAACTTGCTAGTCAATTGTGCTAAAGAGCTATTCAAACTTTCAAAAGAGTTGATGAGTCTTCTAGTTTGCAAAGAAAAAAAATTTCACTATTGGGTTTCGAATTTTTGTGGGTGACGTCATAAGTTAGATAGGTTTTAGGCCATTTTGGCTCAGGTTGCCTCACCCTGGGCCCAACCGCAAGAAGGAAGTATTTCGCTCATATTTTTAGTGGAAACTAGGCTAAAATCCCAGGTCTTTTGAGCCTATGATTGG
>Ga0210059_1016852_pt1 | contig 10499 bp, 7 predicted proteins | sample Ectturendosymbi2_FD_188042 | JGI IMG/M metagenome (GOLD analysis project Ga0210059, IMG submission 188042) | Ecteinascidia turbinata endosymbiont from Florida, USA - Sample 2 (SPAdes) (version 2) | ecosystem: Host-associated > Tunicates > Ascidians > Unclassified | place: Key West, Florida... | reverse complement strand
ACGTTACTTGAAGATGTGGGATCCAAACAATTACATTAGAACATGGCTGCTATCTCACAGATGTGCTGGAGACACGCAGATTCGCACTGCTAGTCAAAAGTCTGAAGCAGGAAGATCCAGTGGGTAAATTCCTGTGGGCCAGGGGTGGGCAAATAGCAGCCCGCGGGACAAATGTGGCCTGCCACAGCGTTTTCAGTGGTCCGCAGAAGCATTTATGAAAAGCTTCAAATCGGAAATTTCCTCCAACTTCTCACAGTAAACATTAGTGCCGAGGCTATAAATCGAGACTTGCTTCTATTCACATAAGGTACAGCCTTCCGCTGAACGTGGCCTTCTCAAAGTGACCCCCAAGCAAATATAATTGCCCACCCCTGTTGTATGCAAATGTTCAGTTTATCTGATTTGGTGCGGTCTTCCTTTTGGAGTGGTAACGGCATTCCCACCCCCTCTTTTTAGGCACTAAACCCCTGATTAAATCTCCCCCACCTAACCTTACTGGCTGGATCTGCCCAGGCCTGTCCTAATGTATCACAATCTGCTCTTTCATTTGTAACTTGTGTAATTATCTATTTGTTCATTTGGCCTACATACTGATGAAAAAAATGCACTACAATAATGTCTTTCAACTGTGGTTTGAGTAATGCAAAAATATCGATATTGGTTATCAACAATGAAAAATGAAAAACATCGGTAACAGCCTAAAAATGCCTTATCGGTCAAGTTCTAGTTATGAATCTTTGGTAATGGCCTAAAGAGTGCTATCTCAAGTACAACCGTCATAGATGGGATTTTTGTGAAGAGTTCACAGTGTGACACTTCGCAACAAAGTGCGCAGCTGTGAAATTTGTAAAACCCTTGAGTGTCGAGCCACTTCGCCGAATAGAGATCTCAGTTACGACGGTTTGGCTACGTGACCAGAATGTTCCAGGAAAGGTTGGAAAGAAGAGTCCTGCTGGCTATACCCACGGGAAAGTGGCCAGGAGGTCGACCAAGGTTCAGGGGGTGCGAATCAGGCACACAACCAGAGGTTGGGCAGCCGGGCAATTATCCACCCAAAATTTTCATAATCATGTTTAGTTGTTAGGCGTAGGCACAACAAGAAGTTTCAATCATTTTGACCCCCTGAAAATAGTGCAACAAGTTCACAATCATTTTGCCACCCTCTGAAAATATCACCTGGTTGCTGCCCTGGTGTGACTACATTTAAATCTTGCATGATCCTGTCTTGGTATGGAGCCAGCAGAACCATTAGGTACTGATGAAAAACACGTGGTATTAATGCCCAGGTATGGGATTCGACCAGTTCGCAAGGATCTATTCTTGGAATTTCTTTAATCCCGAGAACCGGTTGTTGGCTTAAGTCAGGGGTTCTCAATTTTGCCCCGTGTACACATTTTACTTATACTTGAGCCGTTTTGTGACCTAAAAACACTTGATAATATGACTTCATTTTTCAGAAAATACGACTTCATATGACCAAACAAAAGTGGCTGACCTAGAACATGTATCTATTGTACAAAGAAACATTACCAGCAAAAATAGGGCTATGGTTTGTTGAAGCCCCAACAAAATAAACAGCTCAAAACATGAGCAAAACAAATAATTTGAAGCAAACTGAAAACATGTATGGACATTGGTTTATTTCATCTGGGCAGCAAGAACGTGCATTTTTAGGCAGTGCATTACATTTCATCCAAAAAACTTGGTTCACCTATGTCTTTGTCAACATTCGCAAGGTGCCCAAGTGGGTTCAATTTGCAGGATGCAGTTTAGACCTAGCGATATATAGTAGTTTCACCTGGTATTTTCAGAATGTTTTGATGGTTTCCTTATTGAATTAGGTTGAAAATATTCAAAATATTACTTTATGACCTAACATGGAAAATATTACTTTTTATGAGTGCATAACTTTTGCTACACACTTCATAGGGGTATGATTTTTGTTTTAAAATTCGTTTCATAGCTTCCTGAAGCACAGAAAAAATACGACTTTTATGACTTTAAATGCCACTACTTATAACTTATTTTGGCAAACCTCCTACAGACCTATTACTAACTTTTAGTGAAAAACAAGACTAAAATTTGGGAAATTACCTAAAATCAATAATCTCTCCTGCAAGACTGTACCAGTTGGCAACAAAAAAATAAATCTTTGCACTTATATTGGGCCAACCAGCATGATTTGCCTCTGGAGACTGTGATAATGAGAAAACCTGTTGTTAGTGATTCCTGGAGTGTGAGAACCTGTTCTTAAAAAAATTGAAACTCACCAAGTGCTGTTAATGCCCTCTCAGGGCTGTTGCCCTACATACCACCCCCAAGGAAAAAGGTTTGGAAATGAATAACAAGTTCTTTAGTTGGCATGTGCCAGTTTTAGAAAAGCTTACCTTCTTATTTGGATTCGATCCATTAAATTTTATCTTCATGCAAGGAAGAGTTTCATTATCCACCACCAAATAATCAAACGGGCCATAGATATGATGACAGAAGTATGTTGCATCATGAAATATTTCAGTAAAATTACGACAAGTTTTGTTCTGGGGACAATGGTTACCTGCAACAAATCCAAAACATTCATTGTCATTCAGTTATTTAATGTCCTAATCCAAAATCTTCACAAGTACTATTCACAGCAATCATACCATGTTCATTCCAATTAAACCCAGTGTTCCAATGCTCAACGCAAGTAGATTCATGCTTACAAGCATTCCACCACTCATTGCACTGGTCCTTGCATAACGGTACATTCACATATTTTTCTTTCCTGAACGAACTATTTACCTGAGAAGTAAAATAAATTCACTTGAAGCAAACATGCCAACACAACCTTAATGAAATTCTGTAACTTCTTGCTGAATTACTGTAGGATAATTTTGTGTACTAATATTTTACATCATAAGTCTACAAAAAATTAGCTGTGAACTATTGAAGCAACATTTTAAAAATCTAAATAGCCAATGTTTTTACGCAAAGCTATTCATTTCCACAGTTTAATTTCTGAGCAGTGCAATGGAATGATTAACTGGTAAACAGGGAGGGTCTCATAGGGTAAATGAAATCTGAACCTCAAGCCGTACTTGATGTGATCCATGGTCAACCACACACAGACCAATTTATTTTAAATAATTAAGTACACTCAATTACTTCTAGCACATAATTGTTCAAAAAATTCATCAAGAACTACCATCGAAGGATCTAGGAGTCAAGATTGTACTTTGCGGACAAACAGTTAAGTTCTTCAAACAGATGCCGCAAGGTGAGAATATAGTTTCAATTAAGTCAGCCATGAAAATTAACATAAACAACACACACCACTGTGTCTGAGCCAAATGGTAATTCAACAATAAAACCTCATACAACATTTCCCACACATTGTTCCTTAAGGAGAAGCGGAAGTATTTATTTTCACATGGTTGTGATATTTCTAAACGAATTCAACTAAAGCTCTGACAATTATCCATTTTAATCAATAAAGCATCAATTAAACATCATATGGAAACTGACGATTCTTTCTCTGGACTTGAAGCATGACTTTCCAGAGTCTTTCAAAGTGTTGTAAGACATGCATTTCTACACAAAATATAAAATCACATTAACTGTTTTTGATGCGCACATATACATTTTACTTACACTTTTTATCCAAGGGCCAACATTTGGAGAGCATTCATAGAAACAGTTATTAGAAATGAACCAGCTTAAGCATTTCAATGACATGCTTTTACAGTGACTATGGTTAAAACGATACAGTTCTGATCCATCTTCAGCTGATCCATGAGCTGTGTGATTTGTGCAGCAGGAGTGTTCTCTCCAGGAGTTGCACTGCAGTATGAAGTAAAACACCCAAAAAGTAAAAAAATAAGTAATAAGCAAAAGCTACACAAAAGAAACCAAAAATGATGTTGATCAATAAATAAAAGTTGCTTAAAACCAACAACCATACATTGTTTACATGGACAACACTTATATGCTTTTGTATGTGATAAACGTCTCCAACAGAAAATAACAAATTAATTTGTTTGGATTTGCAAGCAAATTATACGCCTTTCCAAAAGCTGCAGACTCACATGAAACAAGTGATCTTCTGGTCCTGGTTTACTTTTGTGGTGTCTAGCATTCAAACACACATCGAGAACTTGATTATAATTCAAATCATCTTTATGCAAGGTGCCCAAAATCACAGAAGTGCAAGTTATTACATAAATCACATGCGATACAAAAAATCTACTAATCATTTTTATCAGCTGCAAACACTAAACTTAAGGAAGTTAGGATACCTCTTTTTGCACTGTAGTTACTGTGATTGCCCTAGTTCAGGGGTGGGCAACTAATTTGGTTCAGGGGCCACTTTGAGAAGGCTGCATTTAGTGGAGGGCCATACCATCTAATGTAGTGTTTTTCAACCTTGTTCGGTCCATGATTCTCTTTGGTAATTTCACACAACTTGCAACCCTCTTCCTGCTCTTTCTTCAATACATATGATATTACAACCTTTATGATTACCACAAAATGAATTTCCAGAAAAATGCAACAAACTACCACAACATTATTACCACAAACATTCATTTCCTAACATTTAATTTCAAACGGCAATTGAATTTCATGAACATTTTGAACGTGACCTTTGACTTGGCAACCATATGGCCTACTTCCGATCTTATGGTTGAGTGTTTGACAGTACTCATCTCGTATCATCCTTGACTTTCTTTCAATTTGGTGCCTTTGTTTTGATGTGAACTAGAGCTGAAAAGACACTCTTGCAGAAATATTGTGGGAATGGAAGCAATATTCAAAAAACCAAATCAGACAGTTGTGGGTATGACTCACGCACAGCTCACCAGAACTGAGAAAGTGGATATTCATGAAAAAAATCATGTGCTTATGAATCATTCCAAAGATCACAAAATTAGTCCTGTAATTCATTGACAATATTGGCTATAACCATTGAGGTAGAGAATGGATTTCACACAAATTCTTTCTCCTTGAGCTCAGAGAAATATTGTTGGAACTCAATTTCAAGGGATTGAGGTTGGTTTATTGTAGGTATCTTCAAAGTCTCATCAAGTTCTTCAAATTTTTCAACAACACCTGATTATTTCTCAAACACAGCGACATATCCTTGCATTACTTTACAACACTAGAATAAAATGCTTGCAGATTCGTCACGAACCTGGATGATGCTTGTAACCTTTCCTTGAAGCTTTAGATTTAAGTTATTTAATTTTCAAAACTTTCTGTACAATAAGCAACAGTTTTTCACCAAATCTTGTCGCTAATGTAAGATGAGAACTCGTTTGCTTCCAGTTCTGAGAATAACTTTGTTTCATACTTCATTTCAAAAATGCAGTTTAGAATGTTTCCTTTCAACAGCCAGCATACAGAAGTGTGGAATAGAAGAACTTTGTATGCTGAATTCATGCCTTTGCACCTAGTTCTTTAAGCAGGCAGGTGTTAAGGCTTCCAGATTTTATGTAGTCGGTAATTTTTATCCTGAAATTCAGCACATTTTTCAGAAGTGTTGGTAAAGTTCAGCTATGAAGCGCACGTCTGTGAATGACACAGGTGTGTACCTTTTGCTTTAGGAGCAAGTTCTTCAACTTTTTTCTGAAAACCTGAACATGATTCCACCATTGCAGGAGCTCTGTCAATACAAACCCCACAAATGTATTTCCACTGCAACTCTGCAGCAACAAAAAAAGTTATCTTCTCTGAAACATCTGCACTTGTTGTAGTTAGCAGTTATTTACAAAACAGGAACCCTGCTCTGATGTCTCCTGAATGAATATATCTCATGAAAACAAGCAACTGAGCACATGAAGTGACATCTGTTGAATCATCCATTTGAAAATAAAACATTGAAGATGCTTTCATTTATCACCTGGTCTTTCACATCTTCCAGCATACCTGAAATTCACCTCTGAGTAGTATCACTGGACAGAGAAATTCATCACAGTTTTGGCTCAGTGGCTTCTTCTGCAAAAAGTAGTTTTCTTATTTTCAACAAACAGGTTTCAGCAAACAGTTTTTAACAAACAAGCGTTTCTCCATTAGTTTTTTTGCTTGGCAATTTCAAGTGCGACTTCGTATCAATGCCTGTGTTTGTGGTGAAACTTCTGGCAAGGTAAGTCCCTGACATTTCAAACTCGGTTCATAGCATCAGAAGAATTCTAAAGTTTTTGTGGCGTGATTAAGATGAACTGTCTCTAAATGCTGTATCAAGTTTGTGCTGTGAGTCTTTATACCACTGCAACATGTTCCTTCCTGATTGTTGACTACTGTGTGACAACAAACTGCTTGTAGGCTCTCTTAGACAACTGGTTAAAAACTAGAATAAATTACTTGTGATGTGTTGAAAGGCTTTAGCTAGCTCTAAATGCTGTATGAACTTCAAGAGTTCCACAATCTTACCATCAGCACTGAGAACAACGTTGCACAAAACACATTATGGTTTTACTGTGCTCTTTCCAACTATGGAGGTAAAATCAGACTTTAAACACTCTTCAAAATACTTGCTTTTCTTGTCCATAGCAAGAACAGAAATGAAAGTATCATAATACTATTACAGTTAGAATATGTTTCTACCTGATTGCTGGCTTCAACTTCACAATAACCTGCTGATATCAAAGACTACAACTGTTTTAAAACAAGAACGACCAAACGCATCGACTGACACAAGCAATAATCCACTTGTGGTTTACTCCACCTCAGATATCGACAATAGACATGTAAGATTGTGGATGATAAAACTAACAGATTCATGTACAGCGGTGGTCTGATAATGGAAAGATGTATTTGCTCTTCAGGTTGTGACTTTGGATGCCTACATTGCTAATCATATTTTGCAAAATATTGTGCTATTTGAATTGGTTACTTGGATGCTATTAATTGCACAACTTACAGTATACATAACAAACAAGCTGTTCCAAGAAGCAAATTCATTGCGATGACCAGATTTTGATTTATACTGAAGTGTTAAAAGAAAATTACAAGTTTAACATATTGTTACATTGAAATCTTTGCGTACTCTAAAAAAACTTCTCAATCTCAGATTGAGAAACTATCCTCTAGTAGTTCTAAATAGAATCAAAGTTGGAGGAAATTTCAGACTTGACAGTTTTTCCTGAATGCTTCTGCGGGCCATTGAAAATGCTGTGGCGGGCCATATGTGACCTGCAGGCTGTTAATTGCCTACCCCTGCCCTAGTTGTTTGCAATAATCCATGTATATTTTATTGGACAACTTGTGACAGTGCACCTTTGCTTGGTTCTTGTCTACAAAGACGGTGTATGCAGTTATGCCCACCCAACAAGCATACAAAATATTTGTGAGTACAGTGCACAATCAACACATCCAATAAAATCCATTACATTTGCATAGACCTAGATGCACAAATCCATTACTTTTTTAAGTGTCCACCATCTCTGTGTGCCTAGTAATTAGAACACCCACAGAATCAGAAAGAACAAAATTTTCAATTACACACCAATGACCAAATGATACATACACTGGTTTACACTAAAAACTACACTGCATGCAAGATACTTAAGATGTAACTACTGTATAGATACAGGGTTCCAGTGCAATTTTGAAAATAAATTTCCGACTTTTTCAAGACGTTTTCCAGACCTAACATTTCCGTATTACCCACCCAGGACAAATACAGCCCCTGTAAAATTTAACACGTTATAAGTAAAATTTCATCAATCTTGCATACAGTATGATGAAACTGTATGTGAAAAGATCAAGTTCAGAAATTTTTTTCTTTTTCCATAATAACCAACCAAAAACAATTTTATTTTTTTCCATACTTTTCAAGACTGTGTAGGAACCCTGCTGATAATGGGCTGTTAATGTTTTTAAACATTTATAGCTGAACAGAGTTGAAATTCATGTTATGAGGCAGTGTCACACAATATGCACACCATTTAGAACACTTTGTGCATAGAATGCAGAAGTATTTAGTTGCAAGCCATTTTTCATTGAAATACCAAACCTGTAAATGACTACAAAGAATTCACTTTTACATAAAAATAGTTGAGGTCTTGGAGCTGCTTGAAACTGTCAATGACTGCTTTCACTTAAAAAATATGTTACTGCTAAACTGTTTTGTCACTTATGATAAGCAAGATCTCTTATAATCATAACAACCCCAACATAATGAAATATTCAGCCAGAATGCACAAATTTGACAAAAATCAAGCTGATTGTATAGACCCAGGCCTGCATAACATACGGCCCGCGAGAGCTTTCTCAATTGTAGAAAATGTTGCAAAAGCTCAACCTCAAATAAGCAATTGTCATTCCGTAATTTCTTCCATACTAGAACAAAAGCTCTATTGAATTGAAATAGACTTCTATAGCCTGTGAAAAATTTATGTTGATAATTCGATCCTTCAAGCTTTTTGATTAGTGCAGGCCTGTTATAGGCAATATGATATCTCTTTTGCAAGCATATCTGCTTGAAATATTGTCTATACTTGGACTGTCTGCAAAACTTACAGCAATTACATTTCTTAAAGGTTTTTCTCAGATCGAAAAGTAGAAGTCATGCTAGACCAATGGTGGACATTATTCATACAAACAACACATCCATAAATCCATGTTTGGCAGAGCTACGTAGTGCATTAGGACATAAGATATAATCAAAATATAAAATTTGGTAAAATTTAGGGATCGATCGATATGGATTTTTTGGGACCTATGCCGATATTTCTAAAATTTTTAAATCTTGTTTTCTGATTCATTATCAAAAAATAAATTTTGTATTCTATGCCTTACCTTTTTTCAAAAACTTCAAAAATCAGGATTTATGATTCAAAAATTTTCAAATTGTAATTTCAATATTTTGCCATGATTTTAAAATAATCTGATCAATGATGATGCTTTTGTTTCGGCTGCGATGGCTGACGCGTGCTTCATCTTGTCTGCATGTTCATGAAACTGCACCTGCTAGCGTTGCTGCAAAATAATTGTCTTGACTTGGTTTGTTGTGCTTCCTTGCACAAGTTGTCTGGATGCATAAGGAATATAACAGCGTTTTGTCAACACCTACTAAGGCTGATAAAATCAGAGTTTTGGCCAATGCTGATATGTCGGCCAAACCAAAATATTGTATCAGCCGAAATATCGAGCTATCTCTGGTAAAATCCATATATAGCACATTAATTGGGAAGGCAAAGCAGCCATGTCAATGAGAATGTCATATCTCAACACATAAATCAACAGCTTGTTAAAATTAGCTGTCCAGTCACTTGCATTGATCATTAAAGTTAAGATTCACTCAGTGAGAACTGAGCTGAACTTTCTTGATAGATAGGGTGACCACACATTCTAGTTTCATAAGAACAGAACCATCTTTTCAAAATTGATCTTCTGTTTTCCCAGAAGTTGAGATTGACCCCAAAAGTGACAGTTTGTGTCATAAGTAGAATTACAAACTTCTGGCTGTTCTTCAGAAAAAAAGGAATGAACCTTTTGAATTTCTGGCAAAATATTTTAAAAATTTTTTTGTGCATCACAGACAGTTACAAATTTTATTTGATGTGGTGAAATTGCACCAACTGTAGCCTTGTGACACCAAGTCAAATTCATTCTATCCAATAAGTTCGAGGACATGATACTACCTTGGGGGTCAGCATGAAAATTTTTAGAAGGCTGTATGACATGTTGACCATAGTTACCCAAACCTGTGCAACACAACCTTATTCTTGTCTAGCTATGTTGATTCTATAACATGGGTTCATGCAGTGTTTTTGATCATTCTGGTGTCATGCCTAAGATTGCCACTAATCACCACAATTTTGCAACAACAGATGAAGGCCTTAACCTGATGTTCGCTGAAACTTTGTCAAAAGATGTTCTTTCTCAAAAATTTCATGCCAACCAGAAAATTAACAAAAACAAAAAAGGTCATCGTTTTTCAATTAAACGACTTAATCTGGTTAAATATCAGATACAGACAGACAGTTCTTGTTAATTTTGGATGGCCAATAAAAAAACAGAGGTCATCAGGTCAGCTGACCAACAGTGATGAGTTACCAAATTTTTTCTCTGATGGGTTTTCACCATTTCTGAAATTTTGTGTTTTTTCAATCATTGACCAAATTTGGTTTTCCGTCATAATGCTATTTTCAGTCATAAAAAATATTTGAAAATGAAAAAATAACAATTTTTTCAAGAATTTTCAGACAAATGACAAAATTGTCTCAGCAAAAAGAAAAATCCAGCATACAACAGAAGTATAAGCTCTTGCATCACTCATATTGCATCTCAGTTTGGGTTAATATAGACTTAAGACTTGCCTTGATTGGCAAAGCATATACAAAATCCCTCTGTGCACAGGAAAATGTTGTGGAAAACTTAATGTAAGCATAAATGCACAATTGCACTAGGGAAGCCATTGGAGAAAGGAGCATCTTTATGGTTTGCAAAAGTGCCAAGCTTTTCTGTTTAGTATTATAACAAATTTGTGTAAATAAATTAATGTAAGATGTAATTACATT
>Ga0210059_1016851_pt1 | contig 10499 bp, 5 predicted proteins | sample Ectturendosymbi2_FD_188042 | JGI IMG/M metagenome (GOLD analysis project Ga0210059, IMG submission 188042) | Ecteinascidia turbinata endosymbiont from Florida, USA - Sample 2 (SPAdes) (version 2) | ecosystem: Host-associated > Tunicates > Ascidians > Unclassified | place: Key West, Florida... | reverse complement strand
ACCACGTGACTTGTTCTCTGAAAAATCCCGGACGCAGTCCTGGTGCGCTATGCAGCAACCATAGCAACTATGCTCCCTTTTTGTTGTCTGCTTCCATTTGTTTCAACCTACCACTGTGAGCATAGGAACGGATATAAGAGGAGGTGAACGAAAGATAGTCGTCTCGAGTCCCCCTTTTTTCAGAGATTCCGCGGGTACCATTTGAGAGTTTCGAACTTGTTTTTTGCCTGGATTTTTCCAGTCATCGACCAAATTTAGTTGGAAATGACCAAACAAATTAAGTCAATTCGGTCATAATGTCCAAAATATTAGGTTAGTGAATACTGTTTCAATAAGTTTTAATACTATTGCAAGAAAGACGACCGAAAGGTCTCAGCAAAAAACAGGCTTTTACACGTTCCTGTTAAAAAACTTATGAACCACTCTAAAGCCACATTTTAATAAGATCTGAAGCAAGCCATATGCTTTTCAAAATAAAACAACAATTATTTGCAAACCTGCCAAAGGGGGCTCCTCAACAACTATTTTAGGGCACTTTTCTAAGAGTTTGCCTCGGGCCCCTAAATTCTAATAAATAACCCTGTCTGTGAGGCTGGATTTTCAACCCCTGTTCACATTACAGTAAAACAGAAGTCAAAGAATAGACCGGATATTTAGAATGACATGAGCTTAGCTATCACCAATACGTCTCCACGAATTTCAAGACTAGTTGCACGGCTGCAAGCACAGTCGTCCCACTGATTAGCATGGGTGCTGTTAGTCATGCATATGAATGTAAATACAGTGGATGTAGGCTGCCATGTAAAATGATGTGCTTTTCATCTTGTCGGTTGTTATTTGAACACCTTAATGTTGCAGTTAACGGCAGGGGCTGAGCGACTATGTCATATTTTTGAATGGGGTCGCGAGCTTATGTTATATTTTCAAATGGGGTCGCGAGATGAAAAAGGTTGGGAACCACTGTAGAGAAACCTCGTTCAACAGTTGCCTGTCCACGTGATAGCAGCAACAAGAGCTTCGCAACAGGCCAGAATTCACAGAAGTTGTTGTCACCGTACAGACGTTTGAAATAAATGACATCTAAACAGAAACAATTGTCTGCATGGATGCGAAAGAGTTATGGAAACCTGGGCAGTTTCATTTTAGCTGGGTTTACACTTTCTGTCATGTTTAGCTCCTTGCGGAACTGGGCAAACCACGAGTGATATCCGTTGCGACCCAGCACTCGTGCAGAATTGTGTTGATCATCTAACGCAGTGGTTCCCAAACTGGGTGTAATTAACCCCCAGGGATAATATGCGATTCTTTGAGGGGTAATGCTGAACCAAAACCACCATGTTGTTCTATATCACGAGCGATCACTGCAAAGTATTGAGGATAATTAAGACATAATCGCTACCTTGATTTGGGTAACGACTCGAACAAGTTTGGGAACTACTGATCTAACGGACCATAGCTCCTTTAAAAATGTAACCTGATTAACTACCCAATAATTCGGCCTTAAACTTTAAACCATGATAGCACATTATGAAACTGTCGAGGGGTGCCTGACGAGACAACCTATTCAACAGGTTTTAGTTGGTGCCCCAGCGCTTCAACTTCATTGCATGCAATTGTCCAACGTTTGCGCCAATAAACTCAAATACTAACTTCCTCTCGAAAAAAATGAAAATCTGAAAATGTTGGGCCCAAGATGATAAACTTATCAAACTGGTTAAGATAATATCACAGTCATGATCTTGAGCAAATCCAGCTTGAGTTAGATGGCAAAGCTGGTGAAACTTCAGTTTTTTCAAGTTGATGTTCTTTGAAGTACTTATATTTTACATATATCAATGCTGCTGTTAGCAGCGTCCCTTACAATCCAATCTTTGTACAATGGAGCATGAAGCAACAAGCAATTAAATTTGAAAAGATTGCAAAATTGAGTGAATGTTGCTGCAACACAGCAGATTAAAACTGTAAAACCCACTAAATCATCATTTGGTGCACAAGAGATCTGTTTGTCACGCATGCTTGTAAGTTCACTCAATAAAAATTTCAGATTACAAACAATTTAAATTTATCAGTGCAATCACAGACCATTTTACCCACACACTCGTAATATTTTTTCCATTTGGAATTTCCATACTTTTTCAATACCTAGGGGACATTTTGGCTAAATTCAATACTTTTTCAAGGTCCTGAAAACCAATTTTGAAATTCAAAACTTTTTCAATACTTTCAATACTGCGTGGGAACCCTGTCTTTTGTATTTGTATGTTTTTTACCAAATACCAAGCTTTCAGCTTGAGCAAGCGAATAAACTGACAGCAAAAAACGCGCCTTGTTGAATAAATAGCATTTGGGCACCGTAGCCTCAAATTTTACTTGTATCAATCGTGTTTAACACCAAGGAAAGCAACCACGTGCTGCTACGCGAGGTATGGCTCATGATGAATGATCTTTTCCAGACTTTTTCCGAACTTTTTCCTGACTTGAACTTTTCCGAATGACATAACCAGGTTAAATACAGGCACTGATAGTTAACACGATGGAAGTAAAATTATCAATCTTGAGCAAAATATTATGAAAATGCATGTCAAAAGATCAAGTCTGGAAAATCTTTCTTTCCACACTAAGAAAACAAAATATTTTTCCAGAGTTATCCAGGCTGGAAAATGCCCAAACTTTTTTCCATACTTTTCCAGACTCTGTAGGAACCCTGATTAATGTTTTGGCCTCTGTTGTTGCAGTAGATAAACCGTAATTTTAGAGAACCACGTGTTTTGCTCTGAGTCAACAAAAAGTCAAGCAAGAACGTCTTTTTTACCACAAACAAATACAAACCGATAATTGAAATCCGAAATTTGAAAAAGCTTCTGAAACACACAACTACTCAGTACGATAACTTCTAACCACACAAATTCAATCACCTTGCAGTACTTTGTTTCGCCAAACGTATTCATCTTTTCTTCTAGCTCTTCTTCTTGAACGTCAAAGGACAGATTGCGAAGAAAAATCGTTTTTCCTTCATGGACATCAGACGAAAAGTCCTTGTTTTTCTGAGTGGCCTTCTGCTCTATTGATTGAAAAAGCGTCATAATCACTGTAAGTTCAACGTCACAAGTCTTTACTGACGACACATTAAACGAACGATGAACAAAATACTGTACATCAACAACAAGGCTAACTTGTCCGGACAATTCTCAACAGCATTCCAACAGAGCAACGTGCTCTGTCAAAGGCACGACTCGGCGCTCTTTTAATACCTCTATCCATCAGACCTATACAAACGAACAATGACGCTAAAACGTCTTGGAGTTTATACCTTTGAGCGACAGTTTTTTAGCAGGGGTGCCGTTTTCAATCGTATTTTCATCATCACTTTCATCCTCATCATCGCTTTCGCTATCTTCCCGCGCGACAGATTCGGTATCTTCGTCTGCACTGTTGTCTTCGTTGATGTCATCTTCGTCGCTACCAGCGTCATCTTTTAAAGTGACCGTGTCGTCATCATCTGTATCCTCCTCATCACGATCTGATTCCAAGCCACTGTCATGTCCACTTTCAACAGATGAGTCGCCTACGACATTGAAAAAAAGTTACAATTTTGAAGTTACAAATAAACAAGCTGCTTTTCTGTATCTATAAAACATGCGATTGTTTTTAGCAGGGGTGTTACGCTCACATTAAATAGGTTCACATACGCAGCTTCCACACAGAGTAAGGCCGAACCGCTGATCCAACACAGGTGACCATTGTGCATAGAATGCAACAAGTTGACTAACAACTGAAACCGAACTAGTGTACGCACACTGCCTTCACGGGTTTCGCATGCGTGAACGAGAATGCCCAAAGCGAAATGAAGACAAATTGTGGGAGGATGTTTTTTGGTCATTTTTCGGTCATAGACCAAATTTTTTTTGAAATGACGGAAGAAAGTAAGTCAATTCGGTCATAATGTCCGAAAATATAGACTAGTGCACACTGTTACGACGAGTTTTAACACTATAACGGAATAAATGACTGAAATGTCTCAACGAAAAAACAGCCAAAGTGGAAACGCTGCTGGGAATTTTTTACTCGGTTATCGAACCAGCTCTCGGATTTAAAGCAATCGGTTTCGCCTCGCCATTTGGACACCTGCCCCGAGATCCAGTGCGGCCAAGCAGTGGTTAGAAGAACTCGCTCAAAAGATAAATAAGCTGCGCCATCTGCGTAGAGTTCACAATTTCACCCTCAGCAGGCAATGGTCCCCAACGGAGTCTTGCGCGGGACGGGTTAACCCGCACGGGTTGCGAGTACTTGCATTGGCGGGCCGGAACCCGCAGAGCTATGTGTGCGGGTGCGGGTCGGGATAAGAAATTCTTTGTGCGGATAATTGAATGTTCACTCAATACATGTGAATGTGACATGAGCAAGAAAGACATTGTTACAGAGAGCTTGTGGTGCAAGTGTGTAGCGACATTGGTCCAGTGATGGCGAGACCACAGATTGTAGTTTCCCGCTCTCAGAGATCTTGCAAGAAATACGTTCTGCGTGATGGCAACTAGCGCTGCTAATGAGCGAATGTTTAGTATCAATGGTCATGTCGTGAATAGCAGAAAAGCAAATTTGGAAAACGGTGTGCGTCAGTGACAGGGTTGAGAAAAACCCAACCCATCTGGTTTTTGTTCTTTTTTTAAGACAAACGCAAAGACACCATTCTGAATTGTTTTTATTGCATCATACAATATCACCATGTTCAAAACCACACAATAATAGCTTGTTATACCAGTTATGGAATTAAAAATTGAAGGTAAAGAAATGTATCCCATCTTTGTTTTCACAAAGTGTTGTTGGCGATTTCACACCATAATGGTAAGGCTTGGCAAGCATGTGCACAGCAAACAAAGAAAAACCACTCCCACACAACTTCTGCAGTTTCACGTCAAGTTTATGCGCATGCCCTGCTAGTTCAGTATCTACAGAGCGTATTTTTCAACATATGGTTTGGTATTGTAGCGGTGCAACATTTGAATCAGTTTGGATACAGAGAAGACAGAATAATTGGTTAAATTATACCGATTTTACAGAGTTGAAGAAAATAGCCAGTAGAATTTACTCAAACTGTTGGAATTATTCTTCTCTTTTTTTCAAGTCATTCAAATTTCGTTGCTGTTTGTTTTGTTTAATTGAAAAAAGATTTACAGTTAATTGTTCAAGTGTTCTGCTTGTTTTACTTTTTACTTCATAGTAGATGTTTCAAAGGAAAAGTAAAGAGTGGGTTTTTGGGCCTAAAATAGCTGAAGGGCCGCAACTTTCAAAAGTGGGGGGTGCGCTCTGAAATAATGCAACATATACACAACATGGTTAATAAAATCAAACAAATAGATAATTGTTATTTTCTCTAATTTCCAGCAGGCTTCTGCAAGGCGCACAGAACTCCATAGAGGGATGCAGCTTGCCCAGCCCTGAGTCCTGCATTGATGACTGCGTCATACGTTACACTCGAATACGCACTTTATCCGCCCGAACAAAACGTACAAGTGAGTCAAAGAAGCACAGCAACACCAGCAAAGTAACACTGCAAGTTATTCTGCTGTATGTTTGCCGATGAAAAATGGTGCACAGATGAAGTACGTCAAAAGTTTTCTACTGTGCTTGGTAATGCAGTAGATACAGGTTTGTGGGTCTTTAAGCACACTGAATATCAGGCCATCTGGTCCTGACTGTGCATTACACCTGCGTGGTACGCATCTTGGTCAGATCAACAATCAGATGCCATGTTCTACGACTGCCAAAGCTTGTTTAAGCTCATAGAGGGTAATAATCAGTGGCAGTGTTTTTTTAAGGCGCTTTGAGGGATTGAAACGGTCTCTCAAAATGCAATAGAACCTCGCTGCATAACCAGCCACCAAAATACACTAAAACCTCGGTTTATGACCATCTCGGTATTCAGATTAAATAGTTGTGGTCTCTCAAAAAACTCGTCCGGTCACCAAGGTTGAAACTTAAAAAACGCTCATCAGCAGGACTGCACTCCACAGGCTGCATTGTGATAACTTTTAAAGTAACCTAAAAATCTGTTTAAATACGCACCATTGTTGGAATTTATTTCTTCTTGTGAGCTTGAAACAGGCTCGGGATGGCTTTTGTTCATAATTTCCTGATATTTTTCTCGAGGAAGAGCCCAGTCCACGGCAACTTTACGGCCTTTAATTGCAGTCATGTTAATACCTTCAATTGCTTTCGCAGCTTCAAATATGTGTGAAAACTGAACAAAAGCAAAACCTCGCTTTTTCCCATCTGCTTTCGTTGGAATTTTCACTTCAACGATTTTTCCGAATCTACAAAACAGTTAAAAACACGAAACTAAGATTGCATCACATAAGGCTACAAAGATGTTTCAACACGTCATGAGCAAAGTATGATTCGCCACAGCAAAGAAGTTCGAAAAATATCTTACTTTTCAAATACATCTGACAGTTCTTTTTCTGAGCACTGAAAACTCAGATTTCGAACAATCAACTTTGATTTCTTTGATGATTTTTGAAACTCCTTTGAGGAAGTATCAACTGCAAGCTCAGCTTTCACGCGATGTTTACCAATATATTTTCCTGAAAGATTTGAAAGAACTTTGAGTGCAGATTGTTTGCTTGGGAAAACTGCATGGATTAAACTCTGATCTTCATGGGATTTTTCCAAACTTGAAGGTTCATTGATTTGCATTTTCTTGAAAATTTTCAAAATACATTCAACGTTATAAGAGCGAGGGAGTCCTGATATAACAACAGTAACAGATGCTTTACATTTATTCAAACTTTCTTTTTTGTTAAATTTTGGTTTTGTGTCATTCTCAGAGTAAGGTTCTTTGGGAACAGGCATTTTTTCAGCATTGTTTGCAGTTGCCACTTTGTTTTTGTGTTGCTTTTCTGCTTTCACACACCGCTTGGTTTTGGCAAAAGTTATCCTCAAATGGACTCCATTTACTATAAAATTACTCTTCAGTTCATTGATTGCTCTTTCTGCACTGTCAGGTTGTTCAAATGTCACAAATCCAACCAAAGTTTTTTTTTTCATCTTTCCCTCCTTCAATGTCTTGTGCTTCACAACAAAACATTTTTTCACAGGACCGGCAGCAGCAAAGACTTCTTGCAACTGTTCATTGGAACAACTGTTTGGAATACCTTGGATGAATAAAGTTTTGTGACTTACACTTGCATCCATTTTGACAGAAGCAGTATCAAACTGGGCAATGATCTTTCCTGGAGAGTTACAATCAAGTATTTCAAACACTCTACTATGTAAAATATGCAAATCAAAAAAATGACAAGTATCGTAACAACAACTCATAACTTGTAGACACTACAACCAATAAGCATGAATTGATGAATTCGGTAACACACAAACATTGCAGTTGAAAAATCATGAACCAACTTCGACCAATTTTTACACAAATAGCATTTTCATGAAAGAAAACAAAAACTCTTCAGGGCTTTGGCAATTTGTTACAACTATTGCTTAGAAATTTAAGAAACATTTTAAAAAATGTGTTTAGTAAAAGCTAAGAAACCAATTACACAAAGAACACCTTGGTTCACAAAGCAATTTGGTTCATGAATAAGATTTTTAAACAAATGTTGCCACTATTGATTTTGTCTGTTTGCAAGCAAACAACATACGAGGTGCACAAACCATATCACAGCATCCATGCAAGGGCACTTAAGTCATGCTCTTGAATGTGAACTGTAAACATTGTTTTCTGCTATCTGTCACATGAGTTTTTGATTTAAAGCAACCCTCAGCATGGCTTCGAAGAAAAGCAATGCACACCTGTGCTAGCAATCATCTATTAAAAAGTATTAGTAGTAAAATTAAGTAACAAAATACACTAAGTTTTGTAAAACATAACAAAGCATCTCTTGTTTTAATGTTAGGTACCACATTTCTCGACAGTAACATTTTTATTTATGTATAGTACTGTAATTGTTTTTCAGTGCATGAAAAAAATCAGGTAAACTTCATTCATTTCTAGAGTGGTAACAGATTACTTTTATTTTTATTAATTAAATTTAATACCTATTCCAAAAAATTGGCTTATTGGCTTGGCTAACCAATCCTTGAAACAAATTACACTTGTGCTGCAAGGTTGTAACACATAGAAATTTACAACAGTTTATTTAACTGTAGCACCATTCATTTAAAGCAAAACCAAGAAGAAAATCACCTGTACTGCCTATAAATGTGCATTCTATACACAACCATAGTTTTAAAAAAATATTACAATCCACAATGTAGTAGCACATTACCAATATATATTCTTTTTTAAAGGCAGCAAGATAACAAATGATGTTAGAAATAAATAGCACAAAGCACAATTTTGTGGTATCTGGCAGAACACATGATGCACCATTTTAATATTATCAGGGTGCATCTTCCCAATTTTTGTTCACACATTACTCAAATGTGTTTGATGTTTGGCGTAGCACTATTAGTGAAATTAAAGACCAGCGACAGTCATTCTTATATGCAACAACTTAGCTCAATCTAACCTAGGCCGAAAAATGCCTTTCTTATTTAGAATAATGAATGTGAATTGATCAGTTGCAGACTTCTCAAAATAAAATGTTTAAAACCCTTAAGGACCACAGAAGCCTATATATCGTCAAGGACTATTTCAGCCAAAACGCACCAGGCAATAGAGCTAGAGAGGTGTTCAAACCCTCTAAAGATGTAGAGTCTTCTAGTTTCGATGAAAAAAAGGTTGGGAAGTTTTGGATTTGAGTTTTTTTGTGGGTTACGTCATAATGGGGACAGATTTTAGTCTTTTTGGCTCACTTCATCTGGCTCTGAGCCTCAACCGCTAGAGGGAGTTTTGAGGTTCTTATTTTAAAAAACAACTAGGTGAAAATCCACTTCTTTAAAACCCTTGATTGACTTTCTAATGTTTGTGGCTGGAAAGTTATGAAAAAAACACGAAGTAAATAAATAAATAATTAATCACGTGGGGATTCGTTGTTTATTTTGTTGTTTTTTTCATAACTTTTCTCAAATTGAGATCCACTCCTTTGGGCCATAACTTTTGAACCAGAAACACTAGAAAGTCGATCAAGGGCTCAAAAGACTCAGATTCTAGCCTAGTTTTCAATTAAAACCTGATATAAATACTTCCATTTAGCGGTTGGGCTCTTGGTCAGGTAACAAGAACCAAAATGGCCAAAAATCTACCTTACTTACGACATCACTCACAAAAAAATGAAACCCAAACCAAAATTTTTTTTTTCACAGCAGACTTGAAGACTTGCTGAGTCTTTTAAGGGTTTGAACAGCTCTTTAAAGCAACTGGATAAGGAGCTATGCGGTTAGCAAAACAATCAAAATATGCTTGCTTTTAGCCCGATTTCCACATACGATATATTCATACACCAGCAGCGAATGCGTTAATCTCATATCAATTTTCATGAACACAGTTACATAGTTAAGTACTGTAAAACACAAGGATTATCATTTGAAACTTGGTCCTCACACTAAAGTTTAACAAAACAGCTCTGCATGTGCCTTATTGTGTACAAGCTTCTGATAGCTTTGTATGTGCCTAGCATTAGCAGAATACCAGACAAGCATTCAACAGACCTATCAAAGTAGATTGGTTACTGCAGATTGTTTCAGCAAGACAGTTAAAGTTATTTATAATAATGTCATCGGAAGAAAAATGCTGTTGCCTGTGTTGAACTGCCAATATAGCATAGTCAAAAATTAGACACAGTGGAAATATTTGATATATGGTTAATGTCAATGCTAAGTACCTACGGCACAAGGGTGTCCCCATAACAGCAAAACAGACCAGTGGATGCATCCCTGCTATGTACTTAGATATTTTAAACTGTTGAGTTATCACTATACTTTTCATAATTCACACTAACAAAAATATCAGAAAATTTATAAAGTGTCTTGTAACACACAATGTTTTTCTTTGTTTTATAGCAATATATTTTTACCATTTGCATACATTGGTTAACCCTGTTCAGTGACTTCAGTCTTTAATAAAATGAATGAGGAAGCATGTCACATATGATGCCGGCTGAAAAAACATATAAAACTTTATTTTTTCTTTAGAAAGTGGCTACGGGACCACCTGTGGATGTTCTTATTTCAAACTTTATTCAACCACACTACCTTTAATGATGCAGTTTGAATAAAATGCTCAGTTTGCCATGCAAGCACTGTCGTCCTAGTTGCGTAGCGGATGCGTTTTAGGTCTGCTATGCCAATGGTTTTCGGTTCGACTCTCACTTTGGCGACTTTTGTTTTAGTAGTAGTGACTGGTTGCACGTTTCAATTCATGGGACCAGTTTTTCTTTACTTTTTACAAAACTTTCCAAAGTTTAAGAGTTAGCATCAGCCTTAGATTAGTGTTAGGTTAGTGTTAGGTTAGTGTTAGGTTAGCGTTAGGTTAGCGTTAGGTTAGCGTTAGGTTAGCGTTAGGTTAGCGTTAGGTTAGCGTTAGGTTAGCGTTAGGTTAGCGTTAGGTTAGC
>Ga0210059_1016850_pt1 | contig 10500 bp, 10 predicted proteins | sample Ectturendosymbi2_FD_188042 | JGI IMG/M metagenome (GOLD analysis project Ga0210059, IMG submission 188042) | Ecteinascidia turbinata endosymbiont from Florida, USA - Sample 2 (SPAdes) (version 2) | ecosystem: Host-associated > Tunicates > Ascidians > Unclassified | place: Key West, Florida... | reverse complement strand
GTGCACCAGAAGGTACCTAAATACATTGAATGGAAGTTTATTTTAATTTTTCTACTCGTTTTCATTTCAACTAGATCTTCCTCATACCATCATTGTCATCCATAGATTTTAGGTTAAAGATAAATGGGTTCTGTCCTGCATCCAACCCTGTGAAACAGAAACCTCTCCTGGTTGAAGCCTGAAAGCAACCCTGGAAGGACTGCTGTAACACCTGCACATGCTTGTATATTTCAATGACAATGATTAAGGATATTTTTCCCTTGGAAACTGCACCAAAGTTGTGGAAAATCAGCATAGGTGCCTGATCCAATGCAACTAATACAGCTTGAAAGTTTATTAATGAAGGCAGATATGCTTTCCCTAGCTGTGATCATGTTCATCGCTGTTACCCGATTGGAGGTGTTCAAGTCATTAAGGCGGCTGGATATATCTGCAAGGTATGCCAAAGGACATAACAAATTCCTCGTTTTCAAAGTACCCTGCTATGCCACTACTTCGGTTTCTCAGAAACTGCTCGATTTCTTTGCACAGCTCAAACACGAGTAAGCACTCGAACACGGGATAGCCACCTCATTTCTGTGTGGAAAAGAACACTGTGTTGATCCACAACTTCGTTGCAAAAAACTTTGAACACGCGGTGATTCAAGGCATGGCCTCATATAAAGTTTACAGCACTCACAACAATCGAAAACACTTTTTTAATTTTCGGGGCGTGCATGCCTGGGTTTAAATTTCAGGGCGTGTATCCCAGAAAAAATTTGGTGGTTCGTACCCCTTGTTTCAGTGCTTCTTACCCCCAAGGGGTACGTGTACCCCCGGTTAAGAACCACTGGACTAGACTACAGTAACAAGACACAAACTTCCAACGGAATGGCGACTTCAGAAAAAACACAGATGGTAGGCATAAGACATATGGTAGGCATAAATCGATGGGTATGGTGGGCACATACCCAAGGTAAAATTATGACATAATAGTATAAAATACTTGAATGCATAGGCAGCAAGAAAAGATTCACGACATGGTAGAAACTAGTTATGTGGCTCTAATGCAATATCTCACAGTAAAAATGCAGCCATGGCAGGTTGCAACATCACTCGGAATTGAAGAAACACTTAATTTCCAGAGGTTAATCTGGCTACCGCAAGCAGAACCTAGCACAGTTTGATGAAGACATATTGCATAGTGGCAACATAAAAAGCACTGTCACCACTGGCCAGTAATACAGACTGTTAGCAATATTAGGAAACAATATGAAGAGTATGTTTTGCTGCAGATCGAATCAACCATATGTTTTGCTACAAGTCATTTCAACCATAAAGAGGAATACAGTACGCACGCACACAATGATTTTTCCTGCATGGTCTGCACTCTGCACCACGTGGCAAACGTAATCGCACACATTCACACTGCCTCGCTTTCAGTGGCGTAGCCAGCCCAAAAATTTGGGGGGGCAAAAATTTTGGGATGGCCAAAATGGTTGATTTTAGGCGAATAGCACTATTTTGTTTAGAAAAATGCCTCTCAAAGCACAAAATGACTATATTTTCTGAAAATTTGCGGGGGTGGCCATGGCCCTTTTGGCCCCACCCTGGCTACGCCTATGTTCGCTTTCCCTGCACAAGGCGACACGCACACACAGAAGGCACGACGTTGAAAAAAGGTGTTGTCTTTGGCATTTTAGTGTTAGAATATAGAATTATTCTCAAAAACGGCCAAGGGAAAAAATTCGATTCACGTAACACAACGCACCGTCTATCCTGACATCTGCAAGCAATGCTAGAACCAATGAACCTTTAACCGAATGGAAACGTTTAAAATTTCAAAAAAAGATGAACGAGTTTTACGCGAAGCAAAGGACAGCAAAGACATACGCTGTAGATCAGCGATGATTGTGATTTGTCTTTTTCGTGACGCAAGACAGGCAATGACGTCAGTGCAGACAAAGCAGGTGCAACACCCTCGTTTCTCATGATTCATTTTCCGGGAGTTGCTGCATTAGACGCTGAGCGGTCGGTGAAGCGAGGAGGCAATAAAGAAAACAGCTTGAAGTGAATGTGACTTCAGCAAGGCACATTCCAACTGAAACGATTGATTTGCAATTTCAGTTAACTAGTTTAAGCTGTGCACACCAGAACCGTGCACTCGAGTAAGTAAAACCCGCCTTTCGCTGAAAAATTGTATGAAAGAAAAATGTCAGACATTGACAAAAGTTGTATATTGCAGAAAACCATTGTACATTGTTGGGGAACAAACGGGATGCAAGAATTGCCAGAACAAGGAAATGCTCGTCTGTGGCCTCCTGTGATCATATATCACATACACGGCAACAAACGACAGAGACCGGAGACGGGCAGGAAGCAGACGTTTGACAAGAATGCAAGGACGCGAACGTGCACTGAGTTTGGCACTGAACCAGTTACCCTTATTTGTCCGTACTGTTTCAGGAAAGTAAACACTGTGACAAAGAGGGAAATGAAAAACTGGCTTAGTGTGATTCTGACAATCGGCTGCTTGTGTTGCTGCGTTTTCTGCTGCTTGGATTTGTTATTTACCACCGTTCACGAATGTCCTTTGTGTAAACGCGAATTAGGTAAAGACAAAGGATAATTCAATTATCAGGATAGTTTCTGGTTGCAACCTATCTACTTCGGTTATTCCCTTGAAAAAAAGGCAGAATATATATTCATGGCCTATTCATTTTGCAAAGCACCAGTGGAGATATCGCCATCCTATACATGAGAAAATTCCGAGATACTCTATGATAGATGTGCAATGCTTACTAAGAACAAACAAACATTTTGGTATTTGGAAATATAACAAGTAATTCAATCTGTTGGCCTGTCACATAGCACAAGATCATTTTCTAAATCAGATGTTGAACGAAGTGTGTTTACTAATTACTGAAATTTTTCGTGTCAATGTAATTTACGAAATTCGAAAAAAAATTATGTAAATCTTAAATAAAATTTAAGCCGGGCATTTACAAGAATGCAGTTTCTTATCATTGATAGCAATCTTAGGAATCGGTGGGGGAAAAGGATGAGTGCTGTAATTGCCAACAGCTGGCATTTTTGGGAAAAGGGCTTTGCTTTTTCGTAAAGACTATAATTTTGAAGCAAATAAACAGACGTTTTGCGTTTTCTGTTTGTAATTAAGGAGGCAATCTCATGAAGAAATCATAAACTTTACACACTTTTACTATCAGGTGAACCCTGAAAAGGCCAATGTGCACGTCAAATTGAAAAACATTGAGATGCATAAGATCCATCAGAATTACCAGAGGTTGCTGAGAATCATAAAGGTTAAGGATACGCACCGGGATTTGGAAACTTTTTCAGAAATTCGCGTACACGTTTTCGAGACGTTATAGCAATCTAATGCGTTCTTTCGCGTTCTTCCATAATACTTATACATGCCTTAAAGTAAATCGATCTTTTATACAGATTTGCAACAGATTTGGCAAGTAATCAGGGTCTAATAACGTTGAGGGCTGGTATTCATGAAACAAACGTTCTAAAGATAAATGTTCCACTACAACACTTTGTCTTCTACCATGTCTGTCGAACCGTATTTTTGATCCTTGTCTAAATTTCAGACATGGGTGGAGCCCCTATGGCATGTAATGCATACGTCATAAACTCCCACTAAAAGATGACATGAAACAAGTGTTTTAAGCTTTGCTTTCTCGTATCGTTTCACACTATTTATATGTTACCAGCAGATGAACATGCAGTTTTGGAAAAGTACTAAGTTTTTACACGGTTATTCTGTAAAAGCCAAAGCAGTAATAACTGTAATTACAAAAGCAACAAAGTCACCATTTGAAGAAAAATATTTGTAGTTTTGATAGGCTTTTGCAAAACTTGAAAAGCCGACTTACATGCAAAATTTTGAAGAAAATTCTCTGATTCCAATATTATACATTTGTGATTGCAAAGTTATTGGCTCTAATTGTTTCAGGCAGTAATTCTTTGTAAGTTGTCCATAAAAATGTGCAGCATAAGAAAATTTTCGCATCGACCAATTGTACATGGTTCATGAATAGAAAGTTAGTGGACAACCTCTGTTGCAATAACTGAATGCGGCAATCCATCGCGTTCTGTGTATGTTAGGGGTTGTTTCTTATCAGTGAAAAACATGTATTTGTGCTTATAACTGCAACAATTTACAGTATTTTGGGTTTCAACAAAGCAGAGAATTGTTTGTAGCTGGTCTTTTTTACAAAGTGTCGCTTCATGTTATTTTTCATGATCACTGCTTGAAAAGAAAACATTTTTATTAAACGATAAAGCCGGAACAATTTTTGGACAGTGAAATACATGGTTTGCGCAACTTCATTGTGCATTGGTGGTTGACTCTTGACTTTTGTCTACGAATGGTTGAAGCATTTCTTTGTGTCAAAACTTTCACATTTATCAGATGTATGAGCAAACACTTAATTTCTTGAGTTCCAGTTTCAAAATTTCCTTTTGAAAATTGATGGCCACAGTATCAACGGCTGTTGTAAATTCACTGCTGTGTGAAGGAAAAAGGACAAACACAGTGTCAAAGTCGCAGACAATCTGTTCACTATGTTGTAATTCCGTGAGCAGTATGTTCATGTCAATTATTTATTTTTGTGTGAACGAAATTAAACGTTGATATCGACTTGAATTTATGAAATTATGTATTTCCTTCACAACAATTCGCCGTTGACAGCAAGGTTTGATTGATGTGTCCTGTCATCCAGTGGTGAGAAGAATTAGAAGTAAAAGCGTCACAGTGGACAGTTGTCGCAGAACAAATATGACATGAATACTACATAGGCGAGCTAGTAAACATCCAAGATACTGAAACGCACAGGCTGCGAAAATTAAGACAAGATTACAAGATCCTTATTGCTTAAGTGAAAGCGCTTAGAAGATTAAGAAATGAATCCATTTATTTCACTGTGGAATTTAAGAAAATTACCTTGTCATTATTTTTGGATGCCCATAAATTATGAGGTTGAACAGCATAACTTACAAACGTGCTTTGAAATCTTTGTTCGATGACATTTGACAAGTCAGAATATTATTATATTAAGTGTGCAAATTTAAGCCTTGAACTTTTAAGAAAGGAAACTGAAAAAGGAAATGTACCTCAGTCTTATGCGTGCCACAGGAACAAAAATGCTGTGCGGCGTTGGAAACATTGACAAGACTATGAAAATATAACAAATTCGTAAATTATACACACTTAATATATATAAAACACATGGATGTAGTCAATGTTTATCATACGACCGAACATGTAATGCTCTAAAGCAAGTTTAAGCAAAGATTGTTAAAAAATGTTGCTGTGAACAAAGAAAGCTCAATTTTTTGGGCCGTGTTATACGCAGTGAAAGCCTGAAAGTCTTGCTCTACGTGGTAGAATCAGGGGTGTAGTGGGGCGGGAACGCGTGGGAACGGCATTCTCACACCTTTTTCACGTTTTGCTTTGAAATGAGTTTGAAGCTGCTTTCAAATGCCTATTTTTGGGTGTGCGTTCCCACACCTTTTTGTTAGCACTACATCCCTGTGTAGAATCCCAGAAAAGCATGCAAGGGCAGTTAGCATTTGATTTTTATGAAGAACTTTAATGTTTATACAAAAATTCTGGAAATCATGAGAAGCTTCCCGTAACAGAACAAAATGGGAAAACATCATAGTACATCGAGGTTGGATCCGCCATGATACTGAAAGCCAAAGAATTGAAAAATCATCTTCAAAAATGAATGTCTAAGGACAATCAAGACTTTAACCTGAAAGTGCATGTTATGAATAAGAGAAGCATTTACCTGATTGTTTTTATGAAGTGGAAGTATTAACATGTTGGTTCCGTACATGGTTATTCGTTTCTGTGATATTATATTGCCTGAAGCGCTGATAGAAGCAAACTTGCTTCTAGTAAATACGTAATACAAAACAAGCTCCATAGAATCTTCTGTTCTGAACATCAATAGCAATCAAGGAAAAATGGTTTGACTCGTTCAATGACGACAAGAGCTTTCACTCTGACATAGGTGATTGATCCGTATGTCCTCAGCAAGCTGATAGTCGGTAGTCACAAATCGATTGCAGCGCCGCGAGACTTTTGAGATGGAGTTTTATGTTGCTTTACGGCAACAGCGGTGTTGCAATGCACAGTGGCATGAATATTGTATTCTTCCATCAGTTTTTCTGCAAATTATAGCAAAGCAAATTACTCGAGGGCAAAACGTTGCCTTTGCAAGAAATGTTTGGTGCAATTAACATTGCCTAAAGGAAGAATGGAAGACCTGACTTCAGAAAACAATTAACTGCTAATGCTTTTTCATTGGAACAAGGGAAAAGCACGACGTGTGATTAGAAAAGCAAGGTTACAATAATGTGTGGAATTTTTGTGTTCTGAAACGGACCTCATCGGCTCGTATGATGCCTCATTTCATAAAATAAGCAAGGGCTGGTACAACTGGCTGGAGTTCAAATGCAGAGTAGTTGATATTGCTTTGTGATGTTCTTGTTTTCTGTAAGCTGTCATTAAATTTCTTGGACTTAAACTTCCGTTATGCAAGAGATGGCCAAGGCAATTTAGAAATTGATTGCAATTAAAAGTGATGTTCCAAATTTGCACAAGATGACAAAAATGCTTAGATAAAAACCGTGTCAATGCCCCAAATGCTTTGTTTGAAACCAGTAGTTGAGGAATTATAGAAAATGTTCTGGTAAACAGTATTTCAGACTTATTACGATCCTGGCATGATGTACAGAGCTTTCGCTGTTCCTTTAGGTAAATACGTGTATCCCACCCAGTAGCATCAATCGTTGTTTTGAAGCGCCGTAACTGCAGCAAGCAAACAAAGCTGATATCTATGGTTATTTTTCAATAAGAGCTGATTCTTTATTTCACTTTGCAACATTTAACAAATTTAGTTTCTAAGATCTTTCCTCGATTTTTTCCTTAGCGGTGATATAAATTTCAACACGTAAATTTGAACACGTTGTCCTCGATAATCACTAGATCGTAATGACGTTGCACAATGTGTAGGTTAGAAATGCAAAAGTGGCTACGGCTGACGTAGGCCTGCAGTAACTTGCGCCAGCGAGCGTCCTGACCTGCAAACCTTTCCACTGCATTCAAGAGGCAGGTACTTTCGTTTCTGCCGCTTGCTTACCTTCAATAACTTAAAAGGCTTAGAACACCTTCTAAATGGCGTGTACTGTTCCTACTGGAAATAAATCAGTCAGGGAACGCATTTAGGCACTCAGTACCGGCCGGACAACTATTTCATGATGTTTATTGTTTACGCAGCAAGAATAAACTCTTGAAGCAGATTTTTCTTTTGAAGATAATGCCTTGCTTAGAGCCAAAGTCTGAACCTGACAGTGCCGGACGCCCCCAGGATGTACTTCCGTCAGCTTCAGTCGATCAAGCACATCAGTCGAGCGAGATTCTAGATCTATTTAGTCAGAACCGAATGAATCCCAATGCCGAAGATGCGTCTGCCATACGAACATTGAATGAAGCTGTGGTGCGATCAAGAACCGCATTCTCCATTCCATATTTTCGAGGATCGAGACCTCATGACTTAAACGACAGCGTTCTTCTTCTGGGCACCCAGACCACCCACCCGCCTGTTCCTGTGCGCTGCCGACATTGCAACAGCAACACCTATGCAGCTGTTCTGCATGCTAAAAAATCAAGATGGAAGGTAGCTTTCTGGATATTTTGTACCTTGACCTTGGCTATTTGTCTATGCTCTGAAAAGCTTCACAAGCCGGTTTACGTTTGCATGACCTGCAGTAACAGGGTGGAAGCTGAAGCCAGGCTTAGCAGTATTTAAGAGAAGAACATTAGTTTCTGCAGTCTTGTACCCAAATGCCTGTGAACGCGTAATTTATAGAACCGCCCTGTGAACGAGTAAATTTGTGAAGTAGGTGCTATGTTCTCACATGCTGATTCAATGGGAGATGTTTTTAATGTGAACACCTTTTTACCTTTATTCACGGGCGGCATGTAAGTGCAATATGCCTTTGTTTCTATGCTTCGCAAATAAACTTGTGTCGGCTTTTAAAATCAACGCATGCTTCTGGTTTTCAGGAATCTAACCAGGTTGTTTAGATATACATTCTGTATATTCAAAGAATGCAGTTCTGTGTAAATCAGGGTTGGATCCATATCTTATGTGAGAAATAGGACTGAATCATCAGCTGGAGTTTTGTTCTGACAGGAGTAGTAGAGTTTCTTTGCTTGTCATAGTGATTTACGTGGGCCGCAGTTTCCCGATTCCTAGTCGAAAGCTTAGGCTAATTCTTGCTAGGGTTCGTGAAGGTTACCCCTTTTGATTCTGAGTTATGCTGGTTTTGTAATCTACCCCAAGAGTTTAATTGTTTCCTTTTACAGTAAAGAGTCCTTGCGTGCGAGCGTGCACCGCACTTCATCGCTAGTTTTTCATTTTTGATAGGGCAGTTGTTTCTGAAGTACTAAGACGTTATTTTGAAATTGAATGTTTTTCGGATAAACATTCTAAGTTTCTCTGCTGAAACACAATCTCGGCTGTATGTGACTTTTACAAAGACGATGTAAACGAGGAGCAGTCGAACAACAAAACCCGTCAATTTTTGGTAAGGAATGATTTAAATAGTCTCTTGTCTTTCGCACTGCCTTGCACTACCTGTGAGGCAAAGCGCACCTTTAGTGCACTTCGTCGCATTAAAAATATCTCCGATCGACCCTGATTGGACTTGGTTTGAATTCGTGCTCACTATGTATCCATTCCATTGTGACAGACGAACGTAGTGTTGTGTGATGGATGTTTGGACTGATTGGGCTGCAGCTAGCATGAATACTATTGGGTAATTGTGTGCTATAGATGTCGGTTCAAAGCGACAACACAATGAAATAAATGCCAAAACAATGGTAAGATGCTGTCACAATGTTAAATGCAAAAGCAAAAGTGTCCCGAGTGACATCTTAACATATCAGCGTGCTTTACTGTAGTGCCCAACTAGTGAATACTGCCAAGAGAGACAATATATTTCAAATTTGCTGATGTGGCAAACGAAATATATTCATGTGATTCATGACAAGGGTATTCAGTCATGACAATACAATACAATCATGACAACTTAGTAAATCCTCGTCAGTTATTGTGGCGACGGACGTCAAAGCTTATACACAAACCTGAGGAGATATTGTGCAACGCGCCCTCAGTCGAGCACTTGTAAAACATTCCAAGTTTGCTGCTGACGCCCGGGAAGCCATATTACAACTAAACGTTTGTCTGAGTAATGTGATAACATAATTTTGAAAGCAACTTTTGCATTCAAGATAGAGGTACAGTTACCGGTGACAATCATTCAGTTACCTTAGCCGATGTTACTGTCCACTACGTATTAGAACCGTATTCACTCGTAATTAAGCAGAAATCTTCAGAAGATTCATAGATGATATTGTTTGGTTGTCTTTCGGGAAAAAGCAAAAATACAAAGGACATCAAAGACGCTATCGAAATGAATTCTAATACGTCATAATGAATTTCGCTGTCAATGGCACTTGTACAATCGTTCGGCCCGCACTCTAACCTGATATAGCTTTGCGATGCACAGACCGACTAATGGTGTTTTGTCCAAAGGATACTTTTCTCGGTGCATTTTTCGTAACATCGAAGTTAAACAATGTTTTCGACCACCATTGTCTGGTAAATATGGTGTTTCTTAAACAAGCCACAGAATCAAATAAGTCGTTCCGTCAATATCAACGTTTCTATTTTGAAATTTTTTCATAGCCAAGCTCACTTGTGAGGAAATCTTTTCAAGCTTGCCGTTGTATATAAAAATGCAGACTGACTGGTAAATTTCTGTTAGATAGATGAGTAAATTGCCGTGTCTCTTGCTTCAACTTCTTTCAGGTAGCAACAGTCACCTAATACTAATGTGGGGAGGGACCGATGTAGAGAACCAATGTAGGGTGCTTGGTTGGTTGTTGTGCCGATTAGTCGGTCGATTACGATTCCACAGATTCCTACAAGTTGAGGGGCCAACCTAGTTGTTGCAGGAGCACAGGCCAGTCTCCCAACTGAGCATCCTGACGTCTTGAATTTGCCAAGCCAAAGCAAGGCGAAATAAAAGGCTCTCACCACTTAAGCACTCTAAGTTGACTGCTTCTTTCGATTATATTCAGATATGCAACAAAACCTCCAATAGTCTTGAGCGTGAAGTCAGACCAACGCAACGTTTTAACGGTTCGGTGCAGACGTAGAATGATAACGAACAAATGCGTTGGACGTTCGTATGCGCCACAGGAAACAGCGACCAACTGCGGTTGGTTGAGTTGATTTTATTTGGCGATAATTAATATTCAGCTAGAAAAAACACAAATTAATGCAAGGACGCCAGGGCATTGAAGGAACCGGAAGGTTGTCGAGTCGATGCCCCTCAGCAGTTAAATTAGCTTTGTTACTGTCCAGTTTCAACTCGTGGTGGTGCATATATGTGGGAAGGAGCTGCTAGATGATC
>Ga0210059_1016848_pt1 | contig 10501 bp, 12 predicted proteins | sample Ectturendosymbi2_FD_188042 | JGI IMG/M metagenome (GOLD analysis project Ga0210059, IMG submission 188042) | Ecteinascidia turbinata endosymbiont from Florida, USA - Sample 2 (SPAdes) (version 2) | ecosystem: Host-associated > Tunicates > Ascidians > Unclassified | place: Key West, Florida... | reverse complement strand
AGCGCTTCCCTCGTCATTTCTGATCGAGGCATTTTGAATTTCGACTTTCACATCAGGCACATTCATCTGATGCAGTTCCCTCTGACTTAGCCGAATTCCATGTAGTGGCACTTGTGTGACCACTACACTTCGTCCAAAAACTTGAAAAAACTGTTGCAAAGATTTGATGCAGTTCGTTTACACAACTAAATATTGCTTACCAATTCACGCTTTTCCTGTTGCAGTTTTTGCTTTTCCTTCTCCAAAGATTGGTACTGCTCGGATTTCTTTTCTAACATCTTCGAAGCTCCTTTTGTTTGATCGTCCAAGTTTTTTGTTAAAGTGACAAGTTTTTGACGTTGTTCTTCCTAGAAATAAGTTGCTTAAGGAAAGCGTTAACGTATTAATATTGCCGAAAGAACGGATAGGATAATATGGCAGAGTTCTACTTTCAAATAAACAGGTTGAAGAAATCTAATGAATACAACAGTACGCATACTTACAATTACAAAGCAGTGACGGTTCTGGGGGTGGGGCGTTTGGGGATCAAACCTCAACCCAACATGACTCGTTGGGAATCCCTAATGAGATGCTAATTTAAGTCAGAAAGACTTCGCAAGCATGGGTCGCCACAGGGGGGAAACGGGCATTTCCCGTTTCCTTTCACTAAATCCCGTAATTTGCCTGCAAAGGCAGGTTGCGAAACTTTGGAGCGAATTGTTCTTATTGGCCTTTGTTGCGTAACAATACCATGGCAACAAATCTTCATAGGTCCACTTCAAGTGTAGATGTTTTGCCACACGTGACTGTTGAACGTAGACATCTTGACAGGTAATGCAACGAGACAGCGACTGCCGATAGCAGTAACCCACGTAGAGTGAAAAGAAGCATGAGTGAAATAAAAGCATTGCTGCCAACAAAGCGCATTTTTGTAACCAATATTCCCTCTAAGGTGTAGTGGCGTAGCCAGTCCAAAATTTTGGGAGGCCAAATATTTTAACTTTAAGCGAGCAAAGTATTTTGTTTGGGGCACGGCCTCTCAAAGCACAAAAAGACAAGGTATGCTAAAAATTGGGGGGCATGGCCCATTGGGCCTCCTGGCTACGCTTATGTTAAGGTGCGCCACTGCGTAGTGAAATCTCATTCTTGCGCACTTGCAACATTCCAAAACACTGGGAAAACAGGAAAACAAAGAGAACCTCCACTGGGAAAATAGGAAAACAAAGAGAACCTATTTGAATTGTACTTTGTTCGTTTTTGATAAGGTTTTATACTTATTCTAATGATTCATATAGTTTGTAATTCATTTAGAACTCTGCTGATTCAGTCTTAAAATATTCATGCTCACTAACACAAACATTTGCTTATTGTAAAACTTTCTTAGAGGGAACACTGTTTTGCAACTGTTTCCGTCGCGTTGGGTATTTTCTTTGTGGTGTAGAAAGGGTAAAGCGTTTTGTGTCCGTCCATCTGCGTTGCATTGTCAACAACCGGAAAAGGATACGCAAAATGTCGACTTCCCCCCCCCTGGAAAAATTTCTGTGGACACGCATGTTCGCAAAGAATCTCTCATGGATTTTTTATTTATTCATTCATTTTCATGCCTGCTTTATCTCTGGGGAGGGTCGCGGGGTAACAACCTTAGGAGGACTCGAAATACCTCACAGTCAACAGCAATCTCAGGTAGTTCTGCTGTCTTCACACCAAGCAGGGGTGTAAAGAGGGGGAAAGGGGGCTCAATTTCCCCGGCGCCGAATCACTATGGGGGCACTGAATTACTACAGGGCGCACCGAATGACCGCGGGTCGCTAAAAAGTCTCAACAATGTCACAAGTACTTTCTTCAATACAGTATATTTGTTTCCGAAAGACCTCAGGTTCGAACATAGAACCGCCAAACTTGCATCTTGCCGCGGACGCCATCTAACCTCATTACGCCCCTGACACCAAAACAGGACCAAGCAAGGTTAGAGATGTAGTCACAACACATGGCCATTGGACGACCACTGGGGCACTTTCTCGTGGGTGCTGTGTTGCTCAAGAGTTAACAAAGAAATGGTCGCACTGGCTGTCTAATGTCCATCTGCTTTTGCGGCGTTAAGAGTGTTAGCTTTACTAACGAGGTTCATAAGACTGATATGAAGTGATCCTGAGATATGTACTAATCCAGGTCTACTATTTCATGATTGTTTTGACAGGGCAGTATCCCGATCACTGAATGACTAGCGAATATTACTTCAACGATTCGCAGTCATAGGCAAATCAAGCGTGAAGCAACCAGCACGCAAAATTAGCAGATTTTTGCTACAGTGTTGACGAAAATTATAGCAGATACAATGTGATTAAATCGGTAGATATGTTCTAGATCACCGTAGATGCAGATTATTGTATTAATTTTAAAGACCGTGCTGGATGCAGATTAGATTGGTTAGCGCAGGTGTCCCAGATAAATTTTTATGCAGCTTATGTACTACTTTGCGCAAGTGTTTATCAAAAATCTGTTAATTCGTTTGTTTTCTATGTTGTAACATTTACTGATGCCTGCACAACACGACTACCAACTCACCAGGGTTATCACAAGAAGAAATTTCATGAACAAAATTCGGGAAGTGAGAGCTCAATGCCCTTTAACCCCAATGACTCTGGGCATAACACTATACATTTAAATCGTGCTAGCACGTGATAACATGGAGATTAGCGATTTTAGACCCCACAAAAATCATGGATCCACCACTGATGCAAAGGTTTTACAGCTTTTTGTTGTTATCAGTGGAGTAGCCAGCCCAAAATTTTCGGGGGGGGCAAAATGTTTGATTTTACGCGAATAACACTATTTTGTTTAGAAAAGCGCCTCTCAAACCACACAATGACTACATTTTCTAAAAATGTGGGGGGCATGGCCCCTTTGGCTCCCCCTTGCTACGCCTTTGCTTGTCACAGCTCGTTTTTCTGCTTTTGCTTGGGAATATTGGTAGTTTCTACTTTACCAGCAACAGCCACTCTGTTATGTATGAACTTTCGCATACAGTACAGTTTTTTCAAAATATTTTTGTAGTATTCTTGTCAGTCATAAACATTGATCCATTCTCCTTTAGTTTTAACTTGGTTAGCATTTGATCTGCTTCAGTCAAAACGCTATGTACTGATCTTCTTTGCTAATTCTGCTGTTAATCATTGTGTAGTCTTGAAAATATAGGATGAAAGCCAATGGGGTTTATTAATTATTATCATCTGGCGAAAGCATATATTTACAACAACAAATTTTGCACTTGCCGGGCAACAAATTTTGCACTCATTACTTGCAATCAAATACCCCGGTTAAGTAGACATTTGTATATGCTGGCTCAGGTTGCGCATAGACAGAGTCTTCGAAGTAGGGAGTGAGCGACTTCTTACTTTTGAGTAATGTGAAGACTGTTTCATTACTTCGCAATCTGGCAACAATCAGTTTACATGCAAGATACTCTGATTTATCGCCATATCGGTTTCACTAATCCTTTCTTATTTCTATTCATGTGCAAGCGTAGACCAATTCTATATTAACGGTGATAGTTGCAGGTATTTCTTCAGAAATTCTATTACGAGCGTTGTGGACGCTTCCAACGTACTGTAAGTATGCTCTGTCGGAATCAGATTACTGTAATTGAGTGAAAACTGCAGTCTCCGCAGCGCAGTGCTCTTTGTAGGTGTCAGATTAGATGCAAATTTGTGTTTGCCTCAGTAGCGCATTTGGATGATGCTTAGCCTGAAACGAGTTAACATGCAGTATTATGGCACGGCTCCCTTTATATCAAAATTTTATATTTTGTAAAAAAAACTGAGAAAAATAGTCTTGGACATGGGCGTCGGAAGGGGGACCTTGTCCCCCTGGATGTTGAAATTTTCAGCAAAAAAGTTTTTTTTCTTAGTTTTGAGTAGGAAAAATCAAATTTCACCACTTTTGCCCCCCCTGGAAAAATTTAGGAAAAATCCACTAGTGCCTCCCCTGGAAAAAATCCTTCCGACGGCCATGGTCGTGGACCCAACAAAATGAACATCAAAAAAGAAAAAAGCGTATATCCGTTAATCACAGCTCTAAAGTGGTGAAACGCTTGTGTAAGCGCATTGGTATGAGAAACCCATCGGTTCACAAAATGTAGCAACGTCCAAAGAACCTGATAATAATAAGCGCATAGAGTTTAGGGCGTTTGGTTTATGTTCTTACCATCATTGCATTTTCTTTTCTTCGCATTTCTTGAACATTAGATAGTTCTTTTGCGCTGACCATATGAGACACCTTCTTTTTATAATCTTCTACTACCTCTTCCAGCTTGGAAACCTGCAGCTGCGCTTTTTCCTGCAGTAGAAATAAATAAGTTGTTTCAGATGAAAAAATTCCTTCCAGGCAACGTTGCATGTGACTGATGGTTAAAACTAGATGTAACACTGAATGCTGGTATGTGGGGCTGTGAACCCACGTATCTTCTGCGGGTGGGTAAACACATAAGAGGAAATATTCAAATTGATTACACAACCCAATATACGTGTTTCAGTTCTAACCAGCAGATGATGTGGTATGTAGATAGAGAAGATGTATGAAACCCAACTATTAGGAATGGTTTGAAAAAAAAGTTAGAGTCTGAAAGATACGAATGTACGTTCTCATTCTAACTACAGCTAGGGCACTTAAAGTTTTTTGCTTATGAAAGAAAATAACGTTTGGGCTACTCTTTATCAAGCAAATATTTTACAGCCTTTACCTGTTCTCTTGAAAATGATTTTTGCAAAATGTATGACTTATACTCACCAAAGCGACCTGTTTGGTTTTGTTTTCCTCGCGTAGTCGTTGGATTTCGGCCCAGGTCTCAGATTGCTCTCTTTCACTTGCCAAAAGTTGTTCAAGTTCTTGTATTCGCTTCTGTTTCTGTTCCTGTATAATTTCAAAAAAGATTAGAGACGTTTTCATCATTTGACAATTATCAGACCAGGATCTCCAAGTTTTTGTTGTGGAGGTCACAAAACCAAACTGGTGAAGGCCAGAGAGTGACACCCTAAAAAGGACGCTAACTTCCGCTAAAAACAGTTAAATGCTAAAAACAGTTAAATGCATTTTTACTGAACACTCACATGTAAACCAAAATACAATTGAGAAAATTATAGTTACAGTACATACATCAAGTGGTCTAAGCACACAACAAAACTCCAAAACGCTTTGATCACTGACCTTGACAAATTGACGGTACCATGGGCCTCATTATAAGGTAAACTCAATATGGCACCGCGAGCTGCATAAATTTGTCTGATCTGGGGATATTCGATCCGCATGTGACCCGCGGTCCGTACGTTGAGGACACTTAGACCAGCTATGTCCAACCCGCGGGCCGCATGCGGCCCAGTCGAGGGTTTTGTGCGGCCCAGTTTAGTTTTCGTTGTAGTAAAAGTATCCTGCATAAGGACAACTTGTCCTTGTTTTCATAATCTTCAATTTGACATTTTTGATGCAAGGTCCTTAGTTCCACTTTATCACGTATTTTACCATTGCAGTTGGGATTCGAACACTTTCAGTATATTAGTTTAAGCTAAATTTAGTTTGCTAAAATCAAAGTAAGCCATTCAATGTGCGGTCCTCAACGATATGTCACTCAATGTGCGGCCCTGGTAAAGATATTGACATACTTTTTGGCTCTGTGAGCCATTTGGGTTGGACATAGCTGACTTAGACAAATCGCGAAATTACTTAGGACGAAGCAACCCGACACGGTACCGAAATTGCCGTAGAAGCGATTAATAAAACAATTGGTATATAAAGTGAATGTCCTAGAATCTTTCCTTTAAAATCTGCGTTGATGTGAGTGCGACGAAGTTGCTTAAAGTGAATGATACTCCGGTTTACGAGTGGAATAGATGGTTTACCTATAAGCGTAAAAGTGAAGCCACAAAAAGATTATAGTACCACAGAGTTTATTTTTAAAAGTACCTGCACATGTATTTTTAGATATCAAATTACACCGAAAAAGCTAGAGAATTCGCAAGGCAGCAAATGCTCGTTGGAACATGACTATGTCTCTGCATTCGTTTGAATTTTATTATACTTTCGTGGCAACCGGTATCAGGCCTCGCGATTTCCGGAAGGTTACAGGGCCTACCGCGAGTCGCGGATTTGTGGTTGATTCCAGTCTTTTTTATTGACAAGCGGACAATGCACCACGCAGCACGTTAAGTAGGCTATTCATTTGCAAAGAAACCTAAACAATTTAAGGGCCTCTCTTTGAACAAAACGAATCACTAAGATCAAGGCCGATCAAACCCACGTGCAGCAGATATTAAAAAAAGCACTATTGCACAGATTCTGAACAAAATCGTTATTTTCTTAAACACTTGCCAATTACGAATTTTGCGAATTAGTTCTGCATACCTTGTCAGCTTTAGAAAACATTATTAGGCGGTCATAATTCTTCTTAATGCGCTCTTCTCTTTCCCGACATGACTTGCAACTAGTCCCTTCACGTTCTGAATCTCCAGCATCTAGTGATGCATATTCCGCCACAGTTGGAGTGTCACTTCGCTGCACCACCGAAACTTCTTTGCTGCGCCCCGGAGCAGTTTTCAAGCTGTTTTTGTTGCTTTGTTTTTCAAGGCATTCGTCAAACTCGAAAGGATTTGCTAATTTACCGAGCACCTCCTTGTTACCTGTGTCGCAATTGCTGTGTCTTCCTGCTGACAAAGCAGGGGAAACGGAATGAGTTTTCAAACCTTCAGCTTTTCGCTCCGAAAAGCTGTCTTTGCACGACGGTTTGAAATCCGCAACTTCTAGATTATTTTTTCCAGAACTTTCTCTCCTTTTCCTTTGGCGCGTTTCTTCAAATCTCGTGCAGTCATCGGAACGCGACGGCGGCGTTTTTCGGCTGCCGCTGGCGCCATCGATGCTAGGTAACGTAACGACGTTGCCGCCGGCTTCGGTGCAGTTGTTAATATCAGTTGACCACCGCGAGTCAGGTGATTTTTCTCTTTCTCGATGTCGTCCGTTGTGCCTGGGCGAAAGAGAAACGCCGCTTGCAGTTTCAGAAGACTTGGATTTTCTTCTATTTTTTCGCGATTTCTTGCTTTTCTCTGCCAGGCCTCCGTCCGCTTTTGTCTCTCCGACTTGTTTGGAAGATTTTCCTACATTTTCTCGCCGAGTACGTTCGTTTTCAGACTGCGAATGTGACGCTGAGTCCAATGAGCGGGTCGCAGAATGCTCTGTCGGCATATTTTTGTTTTCTTCGGGTCTAGGTTGGCTCCGCTCTTCGCCGTCTTCGGAGGAAATCTTCGATGACTTTCTCGGAATCGGGGGCAAGGAAAGCAAGCCGTCTTCGCTGACTGGCGATGAAAGGACATTGTTTTCAGTTTTGGTGGGAAGCCCTTCGGCCGCCTCTGTTGCCAGGTTGTTTTCATACTCGGTGATGTCCTGTGACAAAAATAATCGAAACGGTGAGGTATTGTGATGAAAACAAAAGCAACGCGCCACATTGTTTACTTTGAACGGACACCTTTGAAATTCTTGAACCTTTATTTGGTGCCCTTGCGATTTATTATCGTTTCGCAATAGATTGTTTGATGGGTAAACCGGAAAGAAAATATTTCCGAACTCAGTGTTTTGTTTATTCATTGTTTTGTAACATATCACCAAGATTAGTAAAATATGTCTTCATACACACATTTTTAGTTTGTTTCAAACCTTAGCTTTACTTTTTTGTCAATATATCTGGTTGCGTGGGTCTTATCAAACTATTAAGCTGCAGGCAAAGGTTTTTGCGTCATGATATATTGACGCGAATAATGCATTTTAAAAGCAACTAGTAGCTTTTGTTTCACAGCCTAACTAAGAAACAAAGTTGTTGTATCGAAAATTTCCAGCCTAGTACTTCTTGGCCACGGACAAACATCAAGTAAGCAGTGACCCGTGACACTTTCACGTCCGTCAGCCAAAGTTTACCGCAAAGCAAACTTTAATTGTGACCTTTGGCTAAATTACAGGTGTCTAATGTGCGGCCGACAAGCCATTCACATGTGGCCGAATCTTTCCGAGTGGCCCAAGAGTTCCTTTTCTCCAAAAGTAAGCATCAACCCATACCGATATAACGTTCGAGCCAAGCGCCACTTTCCTAAAAAAATCTTTTTAGTCGTGGTTAAATGGGAATGATTGAGAATGTTCTTTGTTACGTCACTAATCGTCGAGATAGATCAACCATTGATAGAACAATTAGGACGATTGCGGTATTACCGAAGAACTAGTGCTTTTTTACCTTTCGTATGTGTGCTTTGCTGCAGCCTACACAGCTTGTAAAACTTAAAATCAGAGATAAAGTTCATTGTAAATAGATCTGAAGTGTTTTGAACGCAGGTATTGCTTTAATCAAGATACTTATAATAATGTCAACGGCTAGCAAAAAGCTTTCCTATTTAAAATAAATCGTGTTATTGCAATCGCATTAATCAACGTGTCACTCGGGCAACAGGAATATTATTTTCTGCTGTTTTAATGTTAAAACTTCATTATATTTCCATTTTGATCGTGTGTGCGGTTACTGCAACATAAAGTTAAGTCTACAATAGACCCATAGCCAAATTTAAAGGTTTGGGGGCAAGATGTTTGTTTTCATTATACGAATAAAACAAATTTTTCTAGGCACAAAGAAATTTGGGGGACACAAAAAATTTGGGGTGACTGCCCCCGAATGCCACCCCGTGGCTACAGGCCTGGCCTACAATGCAAATGCCCCACCATATTGTGATACGGAACTTTGGCCCGCGAAACAACCTGCTAAACCATTGGTTTTCAAAACTTTTTTCTACTGCGACCCACTATAACCCAACGACCCCATCTAAAACTCGAATGGAGCAAATGTAATACAGCTGTGCACATAAAATATCTACTCGCTACTCCTCCAAAAATGGTTCTCGACCCCTCTGGGGCTCGCGAACCCCAGGTTGAAAACCACTGTGCGAAAAAGTTGTGAGCCTTCACTCAAAAAGACTGGACACCGTTGGGTTAAATGTTTACACTTTATGACATGCACACAGCGATTTGCTGAAGTAATGGGAAGAGCAACCTGCACGGGTGAATTATTACTTGTAATTAAAAGTCATGATTGGGTCTTCATAACGGTCTTTTGTTGCATGACCTTGGTAAAAAAACTTGAAATTTGATGATCAAATACTAGCTTCAGTAATTTGGTGTTTTCCCGACCTTTGATTCCTGAGGTTCTTCTTTGACCACAATGACAGAAACGCGAGGTAGAGAATGATTTGAAACTGACAGCGCTGTGGTGGCAAACTGCAAGCACACCAAAGTTTCGTGGGTGGAATTTGGACACGAGGAGGCGGTAACAAGCAGTCTTGTTGCGCAATTGCCTCCGAGAGCTTCTTTGAGAAACCGAGTAAGCTTCGAATCTCTGAAAGAAAAATGTTCAGAAAAATGTGAAGCTATCAGAGCGTGCACATTGCCTGTTTCAAGAAAAAAATTATTTCGCTATAAACTAAAAATGGGGTGCTTCAGAAACAAGTTAGAGAAAAAACGAGTTTGATTGTGAAAGAACCAGACTTAACAATATCGTTCTGGTTTTACGCGATTATCAAGACCGGAGAAAAAAAACTTTTTGTTAAAATCCAAGTCAGTACATGAACTGTAGCACGGCACACCAATTCTAAATCCAGCGTGTCTTCTCTTTCAAAAACCTTGCTTTTGCTCTAGTCGCATTCAGGGGCGGATCCAGGGGGGGGGCGATCGCCCTCCTAAAACCTTCGAAAGTACCTTTTTTCACCATGATATCGTACAATTCGGAAAACAGCATTCGCAATATAAGGCCATTTTGCCGTCCACTGCCTTGTCCAGTGGCGTGCGGAGGGGGGGTCGAACGGGGCGCCGGCCCCCGACATCCAAGGTAGGGGGGTATCCAAAGAGTGAAATGTAAAAATTTAATTGCTGTAACTCTATGTTTTTTTCTATTGTAAGTCTACTAATAAATGCTTAATGGATTTAATTTTTCAAAACTTGTTTGGTTGTCAACACTAATGTTTAGGTATTTAAATGTCAGTAATTCTCAGCTTCTTCATTACCAGGGACTTTTACTCTAGGTGTGCGGCGTACACCCAATCAAATTGGTAGCGACGTGACTTGTTCCAGATCGTGTGATCAAGGGAAAATCACAAAAAGAGATTAAAGATAATCAGGGTTAAAAAAAAACTTTTTTTTAAAAAACAATCCTCCTGGTTCCTTTTAATTCGTTTTTTTGAAAAGAAAGTTTTGTTCTTAAAAAAAAACACAAAACCCCCATTCTGAATTGCTTTTATTGCATCATGCAATATCACCATTAGCAGAATTACACAATAATAAGTTGTTATAGCAATTATGGGATTCTAATTTGAGGGTAAAGAAATGTAGGCTACCCCCTCTTTGCATTCGCAAAGTGTTGTTGGTCAATTCATTCCAAAGTGGTAAGGCTTGGCAAGAATGAGCACAGCAAATTGAGAAAAGCCACTCCTACACAATCTCTGCAGTTTCA
>Ga0210059_1016846_pt1 | contig 10503 bp, 8 predicted proteins | sample Ectturendosymbi2_FD_188042 | JGI IMG/M metagenome (GOLD analysis project Ga0210059, IMG submission 188042) | Ecteinascidia turbinata endosymbiont from Florida, USA - Sample 2 (SPAdes) (version 2) | ecosystem: Host-associated > Tunicates > Ascidians > Unclassified | place: Key West, Florida... | reverse complement strand
ACCCCTGGTCTAGCTAGACATTGGTCTTGAGACCACGGAATAGAATTGACCCCTTTGAGACCAAGACTCCCCAAAATCTGTCTCGAGGCACCATCACCAGTGACGATTGTCACTTTTTTGAAGCCAAACTTCTATATCATTTGTAGCGACGGAGTCATTAGCATTTTCTCTGTTCGTTAGCAGCTGTCAAAGACAGAGAATGTAATAACTACACAGGATAAATCCAACATATCATGCTATTTAAACTATTGGCAGCACTAATTTGGGTTTCTCAGGACAAACTACACAAAGTAATAGTAAAGTGACACAACTTTTTGTTTTTTTATGGAATTTTCTAATTTCAACCGTAATTTATACGTAATTTCTGACCAAAACAAACTTGGCTCATTTCTTTCGATTTTTAATTATTTGATGGACAGAGGTTCGAAGAAAGTTCCACTGAAAACCGAGTCAACGCAATGCTGAAGATCTTGTTCGATACCAGCAGCGAATCAGACAAGCTGCACAAGGCAGCTGATAACCTGGTCGTTTTGTCAAGAGATGAGGCTGGCGCTGAAAGAATATTCAGAGAAGGTGGACCCACTGCTCTTGTGGAATTGTTGGAGCAGAACGATCCTTACGTTCGCTTATCAGCAATTAGAACCCTGTCTGCACTTTGTAATGGACATCAAGCACGCGTAAGTGTAAAACAGTGGGCGGTGATGTTTAATGCTTCGAAAACCTGTGCGGTCTTGGATGCTCTGCTGCAGGGGCACTAATATTTCTTTGGACAATCGTTCCGCGGTCAGTTTAACGAACTTTCGCTGTACTGTGCAATTACACGTTGCGCTTGTTCATACTGTGTACCAGCTAAAGCTGTTCGGATCTATAACTTTTTGATTGATGCAATTGCTTTCAACCACTGTCATTTTTGTGAGGTCCTTGCGTGAAAAGTCAGGATGAGCTTCTATCCTTTAGTCATTGGTCATCCTCCGCGAAGTAACTGTCGAGAAGCTGTGCACATACATGGGTTCAAAAACGTATTCATCTGAAGAGCAGTCTCTTGCAACAATGCACTTGATCCAGTCCATCGTGGACGCCTTGCAAGGTGAAGATAAAGTCAGTCACAGAAACAAAGACGTCGCTGTACGGGCAGGTAGCTGCTTAAGTTACTATTGTGGCTTGTTAGTCTTCATATCCGTTTTCAACAACTTTGTGTATTTTTTCAGATTTTGCCAAAGATTTATTGAATGTTTTGGTGTCTCTCAAAGACATGCTACTAGAAAAAGATGTATCAGCTGTTGGACGAGATAATGCGATCTCTCTGATTGCTAAAAATATTCCTCGGCGCGATATTAGATATGGAAACAACGCAAGAACGATGACTTTTCTTGAAATGGGAGGTAACATGGTCAACAATTGCTTGATTACTGCTGCAGCAATTGATCGATTGCTTTTTGTAAGTTTTTTTATAGGTATGTCGGGCGAACTTGAGGCTTGTCTGTTCTTAATTACTAGACAATTCGCAGCGGCAATCGTGCCTTAATTTTCTTGAAATTGGATTCAATGGTGGATCCAACAAACAATTTGCCTACATGGTCTTCTACAATCTACGTCGCTGCTGATTCAGCCTGCAGGATTTCTTACAGCGTTTCATAGCTTTGCAAGAAGGATTTGATTTTTCAGGTGTGCACAACCTCCTGGAAGTTGCCAGTTTTTGTTGCAAGGCAGATGCAGCTCCGGTTGAGCTGTCTGCGAACTGCCGTCTTAACTGTTCGGTTGCGCTCACCAAACTGTATGACGACCTTGGTGGAGACAACGCACGGGCAAAGTGGGACGAGGAAGTCCAAAGTTACATTCAGTAAGAACCTCGCGTCAACTGTCGTGGCTTCTGCTTTGCTGTGTCTTTGGTTAAGATTAGTGCAAGTGTATCGCTAGGGCGCCTCCTCGCCACTTCGAACGACAGATCGGGATGTGAGTCGAGCAATTTATATTGGAAACCGGAAAGCGCGTAGAGTTCACTCCCCACTGTAGTTTGGCCATTTTGAACTTTTCCGCTTTTATATCTAATCATATGTTTCTATGCATCGTTTTTACTAAACTTACTTGACCTTGTCCTATATACTTTCTCAACACACAACTTCTTCACCACGCTTTTCAGATGTATCTACTATTTTTACTCACTCTTATCAAAATCCGTTCATTTACTCATGTTTTCCGTCGCTGATTTGCCTGGCAGTTGAGATCCCATACGGCTCATGTTAGCTACTGCTGTCTTACCCAAGCATACGTAATATATGAAACCCCACCCGCTCGAACTGAACAAAAGGTGGGGCTGCTTCATGGACAAACAAAAAAATTGCAATGAAACTTTTTATTGCAAATACGAACAAACTGCGGACCAATTTTACACAAAATTAAATATCAAAATATACATAAATAACTATCAAAATAAATTTAAACTGGCGCAAAAGCACAAATGCTCGCCCGTTTCCAATCGAGTCAAGAGTGCCAGTTTTAAAGCAAATCCAATTGTTTGAAGAAATGCACGAGCACCACAAAAGAAAAAACAGTGGGCAGCAACCTAATCACTTGTTTTACTAATCATTGGCGCAACGAGGTTAGATGTTGCCCGGGGCAAGAAACAAGTTTGGCATCCCATGTTCGAATCTCAGGCCCTGTACTAAATAAAGCATCAACATCCTACGTGCTACTTCACCTTACCTTCCCTCGCTGAGAGAGGACATGCCTGCTGCAAGCGGAAACTATCGTTGATGGCGAAACTGTGTTGCTTTTGTTGCGTTATTATGACATATAAACCCGCAGTATCCAGTCAGCGCGTACCTTACGTGAAGACCCGACTTCAACTTTATCACAATGTTTTGTCTTCTAGCCATTGTATAGGATCATTGCGGTCGCTGATGAAAAAGAAGTGGCCACTAAAAATCGCTCGTGCAACAGTTTCTTCAAAGATCACGGTACCCCCATTTCAAGCGCTAGGACATTTTGCGGTCTCGAGTAGATCGTGTCCGTAAGTAAGTATTCTAAACGTTGTGTGCATTTTTCTTCAGGAACCTGTTCGCTACTGGAACCATGTCAGCGAACACACAAGCCATGTCAGCCCTCACGTGCTTGCTTCAGGGCCCCGTTGATTGCGGCCAGAAAGCGATCGGCATGAAAGGGGTCCTGGAAACCATGGTTGCCATGACTGGCGCCGACGAGGAAGTGTCGCAGGTGCTTCATCACTTCGATCTGTTTGTGGAGCGATTGCAACTTATAGTACGGCGAAACCGTCCGCATCTAAAATGCATACTGATATTTGTTACAACATTCATCTTTGAGTGCGTTTTTTTTCACACTCACATGTTCTGCTTGCGAAAGCTACAGGCAGACGTTTTTCGAGTTGAACGTATCTTGCAGGGAGCTTTCAGCCTTGCTGAAGGTTTTTAAGTTTCATAACAGTGTTTGAGTCGAAGCGTTTTTCGCACTTTGTGAGCAGGTCATATACTTCGCTGTTTTTGAAACGTCGTTTTCTGAAGTCAAACATTTGTTTTATTTTAGTCTTGTTGATAACAGGTCATGACCAATTACGTTCGTTTCGAACTCTTTCATTCGAGGATGTGCTGTTTTGAGACTATTTTGAGAAGTGTGACGTTACGTTCGAAATGCGAAACTAGCATTAAAATGAAATTTTACGTGTTTGGCTCAGACCGATGTTCCATACCGCAGGGGTCAATCCTGTCCTTCCCAGCAGGGGAAGAATTTGATGATTTCAGGCTCGGGACTTCCACTATATTTGAACAATTATAGCTTTGCTTTGAAAGTTGAAATAAACTAGTGTTTGAGTAAGTGAATTTTTAAAGTTTTATATATACATATATATATTTTTTTATGCGTTTCAGGTAGCAGCGATCGAAGCCATCATCACGTCTTCGTCGAAGCACAACAAAGCGTCGTTCGTCGTCGAAAACGGTTCGACTTTGCTCAAAGAACTTTACAAGCAAAGTCAATCCGATGCAGTGAAGGTCCGGGCACTGGTCGGACTGTGCAAGCTGGGTGCATCGCACGGCACCGACGTTAGCATGCGCGCTTTCGCCGACGGCTCGACAGTAAAACTGGCCAAGCAATGCAGGAAGTAAGTGCGCTGGTGATCGTTCCATGGTTTTCGTCGCATCGTCCCGGATGAAAACCTGATGCAACGTTGGAGGCTTTCCCAGAAAGACTCATAAGCAGGATTTTTTAAAAGGTGGTTTAGGGACCCGATTCGGGCGGGTCCCTGGAATCAGCGAAAATTGTCATCGGGCAACTAGAATCAGAGAAAATTGGGTCCCTCAGAGAAATCGGATCCCTACAGGTCCATACCGGGTACCTAACATTTTCCTTAAAAAAACATGCTCTTGAGAGATAATATTTTGCTGAAGATGCGTTCCACGCATTTTTGTGTTCACTCATGCCCCCGTTAATGACTAACGCGCGTCTGACTTAATCTTCTGCCAAGCAAGCGTTTGATCACCCCATGAGCTTGTTGCGTCATTAATTAATCGTATTTTCTCTTCTGTGAAGATGCTAATCAGAACTTAAAGTATAACGTGTGTCACGCGTACCTTGACCCAAGCTTTGGTGTTGCTGCAGATACCTCACGAACCCAGCGAAGGACTTCGATTTACGCAAGTGGGCCGCTGAAGGCCTTTCCTATTTAACGCTGGACGCCGACGTCAAGGAGGAACTTTGCAGGGACACGGAGGCGCTCAGTGCACTTTTTGGCCTCGCCAAGTCGCCGGACAAGACGGTCACTTACGGTGTTGTCAGTTGCTTAGTGAACTGCACGAACACATACGATAAGAACGAAGACGCTTTCCCTGAGATGGTCGAACTGGCCAAGTACGCCAAGCACCACATACCCGAGCAGCACGAGAAGGTGACTGACTGACTTGGCTGCTGATACTTGACGTTTGTAATTGTATGTCGCCTGGTTTCTTTGGATAAACTTTTTCCTCTTAAAACAGAGTATGTGATGGATTTGTATAGTTACACTTTTTTGCTAATTGTTGAAAAGTTCATATTTGTGTCCTTGCTTCGAAGTTTTATGCACTTTTACGACCCACTTTGCGCACAATCTCAGATTTGAGCTGGACCAGTCATGGGCAAACTGTGGCCTGGTAAGTTTTCTAATCCATCCCGCGAAACTTGTCGAAATAATATAACTAAAGCCAATTTATTTTGGAAAGTTTAAACAAACAACTCATCCATATGTTCCCGATCCGGATCACTGTCAACTTTTAGAAACCACTGCGACCTGCGAATCAAACAGTTCCCACCCTAAGAGGGAATTGCCATGCAGCACACAGTACTAACGTGTAGTGCAAGCGCCACACAATGCTCATAATATGGTAGTCCAAAGTGTGTTTATTACACCAATCAAAGCAAGCAGCAGCTGCCTTTAACGTACCCCAGTAATAAACAATGTGAGTCGACAATGTTGTCGGTTGTATCGCATCGATTTAAACTTCTTACTCTCCGCTTTGATCGACCCTGGCCTTTTGGTTCATATCAGGACAAACCGTCGTTTGTTAAAGACCGCGTCAAACTTCTTCTTGAATCTGGAATGGTTACCGCCCTGGTATCCCTCGCCAACTTGGACAAAGCCTTGCTCACCGACACGTCCAAAGAGCTGCTGTGCAGGTATTGCTCTGCGGCTCCATGTTGATAACCGCGCTTCTTTGTATCGACCCTTTCAATTTTATCTTTGCCGTGCTGTCCTGTGCATGTCATTTACCGACACGCCGCTGTGCTGTGCACCACAGAGTGTTCCTGGTGTCCGTCGAACCAGAGGAGAATCGCGGGCAGGTGGTCGCTGCCGGCGGCGGCCGCTGTTTGATCCCACTCGCCTCGGAAGGCACCGTCAAAGGCAAGCGACTGGCGGCGCAGTCGATCGCCCGCATCGCCATCACAACCAACCCTGTCATCGCCTTTCCAGGACAGCGTGTACGTGACAGACGTCATGCGGCGCGAAAACGTGTTTTTCTGCAGACAGTGTTTTCGCAGATCGCGCGCAAGGGCATGCTCATGCGTCGACAGTGATTTGCAGATTAACGTATCGGACGTAATGACTGTATCGATGATGTTTGGCTTCATTGTGAAGTAGAGGAAACCGCTTGCTGGATAGGCAGCTGTTGATGTACATAAAACTACGCGTGCTGCTTCACTGTTGCACTCCCTTGGGAATAGCTTTCCCGGTTGGTGCGCGATTCCTCTGACACACCAGGCACCTGTGCGATGTTTGCGAACGTGTCTAATATCATTTTTAGACGAGCGCTAATCATGCAACCAGGTTACGCAACCGCTTATGTCCAGGGTTTAAAAACCAAGTCCGGCTCACGTCACGTGTTTTCTTGCTCGCTTGGTCTGTGACTAACTCAGCTGCCGTGTGTTCTTCGGTGCTGCTGGAAAAAGTTTGTAGTCATTGAATTTTGCAACAATTGCAGTCTTTGGAGTGCGTACGAGTGCTGAAGCAGCTGCTGCATCCGGACTGTTCGGCGTTGCAGAACTTCGAAGCTCTTATGGCGCTGACTAATCTCGCTGGCATTGATGACACGCACAGGTACCGGATACTGAATCAAGTTTCAAGTCTTTCCCGGTTGTAGCGTCTTTCATTGCATATCTGCGCGTAGTGCACGGCCGATTGTCATTTGCGCTGAAATTTTATTTTATTTTTGCAAGAGCGATTCACTCCGTGTTCGAAAATTGCACGGGTTTATCAAAAAATACCACATGTTTTGATTTAAAAAATCTTTGGCTGTTCGGCAGAATTTTCGTTGCTTGTAAGTTAGAATTTTGAGAGGTTTTGATTGTTTTGAACCTATCGTTATTTCAAATGCACTGCCCGGAATGAAATTACTTAATTCACAGAAGTGTGAAAAGTAAAGCTTCGTTCTGCGCAGTGTAGAAGCGATAGACAAAGCAATCAAAACCTCTCGAAATCCAATCAAACTCCAAGGAGAGTAAAACATTTAGGTAAGGTCTCTTATGTTAGCTCTACCTTGTTTTGAAAAAGATACGTATAATCTTCCTGAATGGTCGCTTGCTACCGCAGTTGAAAGAACATGAAAAATACCAAGAAAAACGTATAAAAAGCGTTTGCAAAGTATTGCACGTTTTTTTTCAAAAGTTAAGTTTTAACTAAATGCTGATTGGCAAATAAATCTGAAGATTATGTGTAAAACAACAAACTTCGCCAAACGTGCAGCCCATACGATTGTTATTCAATGTTGTCTATCGCAACATTTCTATTGACAACCTTGAGTTTGCCTCCTTTTGACTTTGTTTGAGATGTGAGAATCATCCAAGCCTTAAGGTAATTTGTATTTATTGGTAAATTGCCAATATGTGTTGGAGTTTGTAAAATGTGCCAGTGAATTGAAATATTCTTACCATTCCAAATCTATTTGAAATTTGTTTCCCGTTCCGTTTGCTGTTGCCTAGACAACCAATCCCTGTCTGAAATCGAACATTCACAGAGAAACAGCCTCCTTTGTAGTTCTTACTCATGTAGCCTCTCCAATTCTATGCGTTATTAGCATTAGACTTACAGGCTGTTCTCATTGTGATGACAAGTCTTCTAAACCCTTCTGACCGAAATTTGAAGGAACTTTGTGTCAAAACTGCGGTTGTGAAACTGGTTTTAACGACTTCTGCAGGCGACGCATCATTCGTGAAAAGATGCTGAGCGAGATTGAAAGTTACGCGTTGGAGGAGCACGAGATGCTCCGGCGAGCTGGCTCTGAGCTGATGTGCAACTTGTGCATGTGCGACGAGGTCGGTGGAGTGTTGATCTCGCTGATAAATTCAGTGATAGATTGACGAAAAGGTTACTTGTGGTGTATGTATACGCTTCAGTGTGCCTGTTGCCCCATATTTTAATGGCACTTGTCACCTGTTTGGATGGACAACTTCATTATTTTCTTAGAAAGTTCGGCACATCTGGTGAAAGTTTACAAGTAAAACCCAATGAATGTGTAGAGGGGTGCATTACTGCCAGTCAATAAAGTTTTACTTAACCTATGTCTTTTCAATGAAATTAAAAAACTTTTTGCTCTAAGAAGAGTCCATTCGAAACAATATTTGCACCAACTTCTAACCGAGGAAAACCCGCATTGGCCCTGATTTCGAATTGTAGTGGAAGTAAAAATTTGAGCTTCCGGTAAGTGCACAGAACACGAATTCATCAACTGTATGGCAGGATCTGGGCAAATTTGGGGACAAGTAGGCAGTGCCACAGGCTGCGTGTGACAAACTACGCTGCAACAGATCTGCTGTAACAAGTGGGCGAGGTGACATTCGGCTGATCAGGCAAGGGCACCAAGATGAGCCATGCATTCCATCAACCTGGATGTGATACGAAGGTTAGCCAAAGCAGGCTTCCGCAATGTTAAAATGTTATGTGGTCTTTCAGCAGTATGATGACCACACAAACCTCTATGCCACACAACTTGGCCGAAGCAAAAGTGGCGTAGGGTTTTCACTCGACACAATACTAAGCTGCCAAATGCGCATTAAACTTGCACCCAATCAAAAATTTTAGCAGTTCAAGTTAATTCCTCATTAAATTTAGTTTCCCGGCATAGTGTAGGGTAAAAAATAGTCCGTGAAACCCAAACTTTTGTCCTTTGACAGTCCTTTGACAACATTTGTCCTTTGATTTTGTGAAAACAACACTTGCATAATGTTAGCCCATAACTCACGGGTGTCAAACTCAAGATCCGCGGGCCAAACTTGGCTCCCCACGTCATTTTACGTGACGTGCAAACAGTATAAAAATGTATCATGTTCATGCAGACAAAAGTTTATCCGCAAATGTAGCCAAACCATCTCTCATTCGTTGAGTGAGCTTCGCCCTCTGCAAGGCTATGTGTGCATCAATTTGTTTTTTTGTAAAACGCCAGATATGTCACCCACGTCCTTAGGAGATCACGATTGTTGGTCGTGTTGTGGTTTGCACTCCACACGATTTGATACTGTAACAACTGGCAGTTTGAGCGCAGCCATGATGCTTATGTGGTTCTCAGTCAAAATGAGTTTGGCATCCCTGCCTTTAAAACCCTTTTAGGCCCACCGCTAGAACATTTTTACCCAAATTTGCAACGCCATAACTCACCAGCCAATTCAACTAGAGAGCTGTTCAAATCCTCTACGGATTCGGCAAGTCTTCTAGTTTCGATTAAAAAAAAATTATTTCATTTGGGTTAGGGGTTCTTTTGGGGTGCCGTCACAAAGTGGGGGTATTTTTGGATTTTTGACCAATTTGACTGGCCCTGGACGCCAATCCAATGAGCCATTTTTTTGGAAACAGGTGATCATCCGCGTCTATAGAGCCCTTGATTGACCTTCTAGCATGTCTGGAACCAAGGTTATGGCCCAAAAAAACATGTTACCCCAAACTTAGAAAATTGCCGAAAAAGCATGCGTCTCACACTGACGGCTTGCGCGGATAGCGATAACTCGCCGCGAGAACATGATAGAGAACTATTCGAACCCTCGAAACACGTGTGAAGTCTTGTAGTTTGGAACTGAAAAAAAAACTTTTAAGATTTGGGTTTGGGGTTTTCGGTGGGTGTCGTCAGAATGAGGGTAAGTTATGCCTTTTTTGGTTGTCCTTTTATGACCTCATCACCCAGACAATGATCCGAAATTGTGTCTCGAAGTTTGGTTGAATGCTAGGCTGTAATATGAATTTTTAGAGCCCTAGATCGACTTCCTAGCGTTTTTGGGGCCAAAGTTATGGCCAGAAGACCCCAAATCATTGAGGAATATGCTGAGTAATTTCAGGGGATTTCCCTAATTAATTTCTGCTTATTTTGCCATAACTTTTGAACTAGATATGCTAGAAAGTGGATCTAGGGCTCTAAAGATTCATATTACAGCCTAGAATCCAAAAAAACTTTGAGCCACAAAATCGGCTCGATTGTTCGACTCCTAGGGGATGATGACGTCATCCAAATGTAAACAAATATGCATAAACATCCTCTCATTATCTAAACATCAACAAAAAAACCGAGATATCAAGCGAAAAAATTTTTTGCAGTCTCATCTACAAGTCTTTAGAGGGCTTGAACAGCTTTCTAGCCTATTCTGGCGGCGAGTTGTGGCCATATACAAACGGGGTGTTATTCACCCCAGGTTAGTGTTTGAAAGAGTAGAAAGTTTGACCACTTGTTTTTTTGTGGCATAATTTTCGCTCCAGATGTGCTGGAAAGCCAAGCAAGGGCTGTAAAGACTTGGGTGATAGTCTAGTTTCCAAAAAAAACGTGAGTCAAAAAATTGGCTCATTGGATTTGCGCCTAGGGCCGGGTAAAGTAGGCCAAAAAAGCCCCAACTTGTGACGTCCCCCCAAGAGAACCCCTAACCCAAAACTGAAAAATGTTTTTTCAGTCGAAACTAGAAGTCTTGTCGAATCCGTACATGGTTTGAACACCTCTAGCGACTGGCGAGTTACGGAATTAAAAAGCTTGGTCAAATAAGTGGCCG
>Ga0210059_1016845_pt1 | contig 10503 bp, 4 predicted proteins | sample Ectturendosymbi2_FD_188042 | JGI IMG/M metagenome (GOLD analysis project Ga0210059, IMG submission 188042) | Ecteinascidia turbinata endosymbiont from Florida, USA - Sample 2 (SPAdes) (version 2) | ecosystem: Host-associated > Tunicates > Ascidians > Unclassified | place: Key West, Florida... | reverse complement strand
AGGGCGGTCTGCGCGATAGCCTGTAACGGTGACAATGAGTAGCTTATCACATTAGCGCAGGGCCAAGCAAATTAAGACCCGCTTAGCGTGCAAACCTACCTTTGCGCTTCAATAGGCAAGAATCCGTCGGGGTTTTGTTCTTCGCTGCGGGTAAGGTTTGCGGGTGTATTCAGCATCTATCCAAAGGGATTTGCTGAACTCTGATTGTTTTTTGCGCTTGCAATGCTGTGCACTTGCTTGGTGATTTCGAATCAAATTTCGTTCGCATGTGCTCGCATTGGACGCTTATTTCAGGATAAAAATGTCCCTGCATTAAGCGCGTGGTTAAGGCAACCATCTTGCGCACCTTTAAGAACATTTTTTCAAAATTCATGGAATGATTGAAATTCATAAACTGATTATCTTGAAAAAAAAGTATGGTCGAACTCGAAATTTTTTTGCACTTCTTGTCCCTGCTTGTGCACCGAGCAAACGTAAGGTACGACAGTCCAGTTTTCAGTGCGAAGACGTTGTCGTTTACAGGATATGTATTTTTTATCGCTCTGCTTGTCCAACAATTGCAATAAAGCAACACATGCCACAGACAACGCGTAGTTGTTTGAGCTTTCTATGCAAATTTTTTCCAGCTTTTCATCTTTGGAAAATAGGTGTCTAATAATAGTGCAAAATCATCATCATCAGTTGGTTGAAGCAGATCAATATATCGAATGTCTATGCGCAAGTCAGCACTATCTGTATTAGTGATTGTCGGTCAGCGGAAATTAACGCTATTGTTATTTTGGCACGCTATTGATCAGTCAACAATTATATCTGCCTTGCGAATCGCTACCGAGCACAAATTCTTTAGCTATGACTTCTATTCCACCCCGGAAAATTTTGATTTTATGAAGCAAGTTTTTCTACGAGCTCGTGCCAAATTATCAAATGTGCTTGGCAAAGTCTTTTTGGTTTTGCTCGGTGGTTTCAAGTTTGAAAACGAAAAATTGCCTTCTCTATTGTACAGAAAGGGCAAGAATATTTTTATGAATCACCAGTGGTCTGTATTCAACTTGGGAAATCTCATGAACGTGGCCCACTTGGCTTCTGGTATCTAATCTGATTTCAAGTTTTATCGTCACCCACCGTTAGCTGAGTGGCTTACTGTAGAGCTCCCCGTTTCGTAGAACGGAAGTACTTGTGCAGCTGTTTCAACAAAATCTTGGGCAGCGTTGTGTAGCATAAAGAAGTTCATCAGCTGATTAAAAGTATATTGGCATCTTTCAACAAAACTATTTGCATTATAAGCTTTTGAATCTGCGAACTAACCATTTCCACTTTCATTCAGAGGGATACCATGTTTCCCTGGCAGGCTGAATGATTTTATGCAGAGAGTATTCCACACTTGTCGCAATATGTGGACCCTAACAAGTAGTTTCGTATAAAGGTCGGATATTTCGAAACTGGATGAAAATTCCTGCGTTCATGCTGTGGCTCGAAACCACTGAGTGGCAGATGAAGTGCAGCGAAAATTGATAAAATGAAACGCCGTTTATCAGCAGCTTTCGCAGATTTCGAAAGTTCAGTGTTCCGTATTTTGCTGATTTTTTTGCAGCAGGTATCATAGGCGGATCCAGGGGAGAGCTAAGGGGGCTGAAGCCCCCCCCCCTAAATTTCTTCAGATACGTTTTTTGATCGGTGGTTCCCGACACAGAAACGCTCATTGGGCTTTTTTGTATAGCCTTTAAATAAACCATTTCTTGCATAGGGATAGGGACGAAAATATTAAATGCAAAGCTTATTTTGCTGAATTTGCACAGTCTGAATGTGTTTATTTCCAGGACAAATGAAACTTCTGATCAACAAGTTTTTTAAAACTTAAATAATATGGTCCCAATATGTTATAGAAAAACAATATGGTCCCAGTGTTATACAAATACGTGTTTACATAAAGCATTTACAATACATATACGTGATATAAACCGCACATACACAGGCGTAGCCGTGGGGCCATGGCTACGCCTATGAACCCGTAACACTTGGTACAACACTACATCCAGAGTAGGACACAAGTAAAATACGAAGAACCATTGGACAAGAGAGTTCGCCTTGAGCCCCTACATCAACATCCTGTTGTTATTGTTCGTCGCATGGCTGAACAAAATCAATGTGACGTGCTTAGACCAGCTTTGTCCAACCAGCGGGCCAATGAAAGGTTTTTAGCAGCCCAGTTTGAATGTTTTCTGAAGTGAACGTAGCCTACAAATTGACAACCTGTCCTTATTTGGAAAATACGAAATTTGACATTTTTAATGCAGGTGGTCCTCAGTGCCACCTTATCAAGTCTGTCTGTACTGCATGCTGGGAGATTTCCATATGCCCACTGACACCTTGGTACAACACCTTTTACTATTTTTTACACTCGTTCCATTGGCAGTAAACTTGCCTATGAAATCACACTTACGGAGCAAGTGAAAGTGCTAAACAGTCATTACCATTGCAGTTAGGACTAAGCACAAAAGCAAATATTAAGACTTCAGTTGCTTGTTATTATGATGCAATTATATTCTTGAAGCAGCTTCGCTGCGTCACAATTGAAACTCCAATGGTAATAGCAATGGTACATTTTTTTGGTACGTAGTAATGGTACAGCAATGGTACATTGTGCATCCAAATGATTAAAGGCAGCTAGTTGTGCCTGATGGTCTTTGTGTCGCCCAATATAAAACGTCAGAAAGAAGGTAAATAATTTTTTGATGAAGAAAAGGTGCTAAAGTTCTCATCTCTATGTAAAAATGGTTGGAATGGAACAAATATTTGACAAGGAATTTGTTACCTGCTAAATCTGCTAAACGGTTTTCAATATCCTGATAGAAAATCAGCTAGCTGCTAGATTGAAAAATTTCCAGCTAACAGTGAGAAAAGCCTGCTACATCTAACAGCAAAACAGCTAAAATGGCAACACTGATTGAAGTGAATATTTGAAGATTTATTGCCGATGTATTGTTACGCAATAAAGACCAAGAGTACAACAATCCGCTAGCAAGCTTCTCAACCTGCCTCTGCAGGCAAAGGAGCGAACTGCGCATTTGCGCTAAGCGTGTCGGGGGCTTCGGGGTCACGACGTTGCCCCAGCCACATAACCAGGCACGCAGGGTGGGAGAAACCCCTTAAATTTTTTTCGCCCCCATGGAGACTTGTGTTGGACATAGTTTTAATTAAAATATTGGACATTTAAAAAATTTGGGCCCCTCTCAAAAAACGCTTCGCCCCACCTGGTGTTCCAAGCTGGTTACGGGCCTGCTTTGCCCTGATGGGCCTCACGTTCATTTATCCGGCCCTGTCTACATGCCTAGTTGTATACGTCCAGAAGTCAAACTTCCACTTGATCAACGTATTTTGTGTAGTGATTGTTGTAAAAAAATGTAGGCTCCTATGCCTAGCCCAGGTAGTTGTGGCAGTCCCCTTCTAATGAAGAAGACCACTGCTTGTTTAGGACAATTCCGCGAGAGCACTGATTAATAGGAAGTGTCCATGGCACGCCCAAGTTAACAATTAAGAAGCTTAGACCCGCCGGTTTCGCTCGACCCGCTCAGTTTATCACAACAAAATTGTATTCACTCATGGTTTTATTAGTATAACTTTAAGCAATGCGATATTCATCATAACAGGAGTTTGTATCAACAATCGTCAATTAAAGCACGTAACGTAAGTTATTGCAAACATCAGGGGTTAACAACAGAGTTGAATATGAATTCAATTATTTCATGGAGGAGGAGAGTGAGCTTCCCTATTAGGCTGACCTGAAACAGTCTACCTGAAAATTAGTTATAACCTGGATTTGTTCAGGTCCTAACCGTTCTGGGGTATTAGTTAGCTACAAGCATGTCCTGGTTCATGAATTTGCCAGACCCCACTCGTTCGCCAACTGTTTCTATTTAGTCTTGATCTAACCTATCAGACTACCTGTAGGTTAGATGCTACTCCGAGGACAACCGTGAGCAAGACTGATACTAGTGGTGTGTTTCAGGTCGAGAGAAAAACACAACAGGTCGCGTCGTGGTCACGTGACTGCGTATCGCGCGGTGCGCAGTGCACTGAAGCACTCACAACTCTGGTGATCACGCGTTAGGCGCGTGATCACGTCAAGTCCGAAATCAAGGTTACGCTTCAGCGAGTATCGTTTTTATCCGTTTGGATCGGAAATACTATTAATATTTACGTATGGGATATTATTGCAAATAAATTTCATATTATTGCGGGTTACTCTCCTCCTGGCTATGACTTATAATAAATGTGCAAAGTACAGCTTTACAATTCATGAAATAGATATACATGATAATATTTTAAAGTGTTAATGTCTTTAGTCGTTGTTTAGTTTCCATCTTCGTCTGGCTCGTCATGAACTCGTTGGTAAACTTCTAACTTGCTTTCTTCAATTTATTTTTCTCAAGTAATCGAAGTCTTCTTTCGTTGTTGTTTTAGGATCACAAGACGTTTCATGTTGAGGAGCCAAGATGAACTAATCTTCTCTGATTTTGTACTAGCCTACATAGCAGCAAGATACCAGAGATGAGCACGGATCAGGACTGAAGCCAATTTTGGCCGGATCAGGACTGGATTGGACTGAGAAAATGTTTGTTGCTTTAATGTGATTATTCTGAAATTATCGAAAATTTCAGTTGTGATCTGATTTCACAAGTTTGCTAAATGGTAGTGTTTTTGCGATCGGAAATCGCGAGCGGCATATGCGCAAAGCTTCACACCATGGCAGCAAGCAACAATAGAGTTCACATGCCATGATCACTCTCTGGGTACACTAGTCATAATGTACAATCGTTCACATGTTAATATCGGCAGAGCTTCCACGCCACGATCACTCTATTATTGCTTGTTCGCGCCACACATATGTATGGTGTTATTATTCACGCACATCTCGTTGGTGGTGAATCACACAATCAACGCAACACCACCAGAGAGGTTGCAACAGCATCCCCTCCTTTTTACAACGAACCGCACCGATCGCACATTCTTTGTGTGAAGGCTGAACTCCGCACGACCTTCACATCCTGGTCACAGCACCATTTTGTTGCGATCGGAAATCGCGAGCGGCATATGCGCAAAGCTTCACACCGTGGCAGCAAGCAACAATAGAGTTCACATGCCATGATCACTCTCTGGGTACGCTAGTCATCATGTTCAATCGTTCACACGTTAATATCGGCAGAGCTTCCACGCCACGATCACTCTATTATTGCTTGTTCGCGCCACATATATGTATGGTGTTGTTTTTCACGCACATCTCGTTCGTGGTGAATCACACAATCAACACAACACCACCGGAGAGGTTGCAGCAGTGTATATTTTGCCATCAAATGCAAAAACTCTCCTGGGACTATTTTGCAATTCGAACTGAATCCACCTTTGTTCACATATAAGGTTGAGTTCTAGTAGCAACGTGAAGATAGTTGAGTGGTTAGTGTCTATGTCTACTGTGCGATTGCTCGTTGGTTCTGCTCTCACCATTTCCTTTGGGGCAGCAACACGGTCCGGCTTGAAAATGTACATATTCGAAAAATAAACCAACAGAAAACGCTAGAAATCACGCAAATTTAACGAAAAGCGTTTATTGTGCTATAGCGAGCACTGTTTTCGGTAAAATAAATCTATTTGGCAAAACCGTTAGTATCTGGGAAGGAACCCGGAGCTACCTCTCAAAGGGCCATAACACCAGCGCCGGATCTGAATTTTATACTGAGCTCCGGTTCTGAATTTTAAACTGAGCTTCGGTTCTTTCTGAATTTTAAACTGAGCTCCGGTTCTTTCTGATTTTGATGTAATCTCCGGTTCCGCAGCCCTGGTTGCAATACCCATCCCCAATTCGATTGTATTAATATGAACTTCCTACGGTAGAAAGAAGTTAAAACCAATCGTTGTAACTGAATTCCTGCATGTTTTATCAACGCTTTGTTGACGCAACTCCATTTGAAGAAGACAACCAGCAATAGAAAATCTGACAAAACTTTTTATGTGCATAGCACAATTTTACTGTATATCAGTAACCTCACATATTTATTTTCAGTAACCCAGTAGCGAATGCACGGAAACTGGCCAAACGGAACATTTTCTGCAGATTTCTTTTTCGAGTTAGGGCTTGTTGTATTGTAGAAGCAATCACTTATGACTGAAAAGCCAAACAATCACAAATTCAAAAGCCAGGAAATATATTTATTTACACACTTCCATACATTTTTTTCAGTATTACTGAGCAAGTAATAGCAGAAGGTGATCAGTCGCATTATTGTACGGATTCCAGAAGAACAGCCAGTGGGGCTGGGGTTTCCCCAGCCTCCCCACCCCCGACCCATATTTTGATTTTTTTTGCGTTATGGAAATTTCTTTTTATTTATTAATTGCATATTTTAGAGATGAACTGTTCCCACCTATCACTGATTGCAAAAAGATGTGTTTTCATCGATTATTAGCAAATATGCCACCGGCAGGCACGTAGCCAGAAATTTTCATGGGGGGTGCAGACAACCACCGAGTCCAAACAGGAACATTTGAAGCTCCTTATTTTTATAGCGTCATCCGTAAAACGTACATTCGTCTGGCGTTTTTTCCTGAACAAATGTGTTCATATCGAAACCGGCAAATGAAGTCTGCTTTCATTGAATTGACAAGTTTTCAAAATTCGTTTTTAATGAAATTCTAGCCTTCCATTTTGGATCAAAACCACCATTTGCTCATAAAACTTTCTTGCAAAAGCGCTTGTGAAAATCTCGATACTATAAGTGCATTATCTATTATCTACCATATGCTTTTTGCAGCCAATACTGCAATTGTATGGGGCGCCGTTCGTAAAAAATTACATCGGACAGATTTAGCACAAAACCTGCTATCTCTGTGCATATTTAGCTATCTCTGCACGCATTTAACTATCTCTGCACATATTTAGCTATCTCTGCGTGCATTTAGCTATCTCTGTGCAGAGATAGCTATCTCTGTGCATATTTAGCTATCTCTGCGTGCATGTAGCCATCTCTGTGCAGAGATAGTTATCTCTGCACAGACATAGCTATTTCTGTGCATATTTAGCTATCTCTGCACGCATTTAGCTATCTCTGCGCATATTTAGCTATCTCTGCTCGCATTTAGCTATCTCTGCAATCACTGTGCGTATTTAGCTAAATCTGCATGCATATATTGTGCTGAAGCGTGTAGGAGGAAAGCATGGTATCCTGTCTGAAGAAAAATTTGGTGTTCTGTTTCAGTAATCTAGACAAAAGATACGCTACTCCAAGGCAAGTATTTGAAGCTTAACGTCTTCATCAATGATTTCCCATTACGTTGCCAGCAAAAAATGATCGGTCATGCCACTGCTAAGTAATCAGATGATCATCCAGTTTTTCACAAGCGCTATTGCAAGAAAGTTTTGCAAATGGTGGGTTTGGACCAAGATAGAGGCTGAAACATACAATATAAACAAATTTTTGAAACCTCTTTCTTCAGTGAAAACAAACTTTTCATTTGCCTCCTTGATGATTCTGGGCACACGCCTGCACGTCCCTGGGTTAAGTGTGTACAGATGGGCTATACAGCCTACGCTGTTTCAAATCTCCAACTCGTACAGTGATTTGTGATATGTTCAACAAACTTCAGAAAACGAGATACCACAGTTTGCAAACTTCACATTGTAGAGCAGGAATTGTAGTTAGGTTATAGCCTACATTGTATTAAATCTCCAACCCGTCGTACAATTTTTGTGGTAAGATAGTTAAACTTCAAACCGATGAGTAACCACAGCTTACAAGCTTTGCATTTCAGTGCAGGAATGCTATTTAAGTGAAATTTATATGTTCTGTACAGATTGCACATTATCGTTGCAGATTGAGTTGCTTTAAATCTCGCACCTGACCTTCGCATTTCAGTGCAGGAATGTTGTTAATTTTAAGTATTAGTAACTACTGCAGCTTATTACGCATAAGAACGTATGCATCCTTCATTTCTTTGATCCTCGAAGCAGTAGGGCTTATTGTGATAATGCTGCTAAAGTGATAAAGGTGTGTTTCGGACGTTATTTTCGGGCAATAAGGCCTAACCCAGCAGTTCATTCCGTGCGGTTTTTGTATGTCAGCGATTTCTCTTTGCAATACAGTCCTCGTCTCCAAGTGGGCCATTCGCTTTCAACGCACCCTTTCTGTGAGAGCATTCTCTTTGTGCACCTGAAGGCGCTGCGTGGCGGTGAGCTGCGCCTGGTGAGAACAGTTGGAATGGTCGGATTTAACAATTGACGAGACCCTCTTTGAAAATTTGTGCAGAAAAGGGCACTAACACAGAGAACACCATTACGAGCTTCTTGTAGTCCTTCGTCTGCACAAACCAATGTTATAATAAAAACAGTATAATTTAGACCTGAAACCACCTTGCTTTATTTGACGCCAGGGAATTCATGCCTTGCAGTGGCCTAGCTTTTGTCTAGATTACTGAAACAGAACACCAATTTTTTCTTTAGACAGGATACCATGCTTTCCTCCTACATGCTTCAGCACTATATATGCATGCAGATTTAGCTAAATACACATAGAGATATCTATCTCTGCCCAGAGATAGCTAAATGCGCTTTATTTCTGCACAGAGATAGTTAAATGCGTGCAGAAATAGCTAAATCTGTGCAGAGATAGCCTACTGCGCAGAAATAGCTAACTCTGCGCAGAGATAGCTAAATGTGCACAGAGATAGCTAAATATGCGCAGAGATAGCTAAATGCGCTCAGAGATAGTTATCTATGTGCAGAGATAGCTAAATCCATGCAGAGATAGCTAAATGCACGCAGAGATAGCTAAATATGTGCAGAGAAAGCTAAATATACGCAGGGATAGCAGTTTTTGTGCAAAATCTGTCCGATATAATCTTTTTACGAACGGTGCCCCATACAGTTGGCCACGACATCTTCACGGCCACGATTGTGATGGCACTTTTTATATTTACACACTCCTGGTGTACACCAACACGTGTTCAATCGAAGCAGAGTAGCGACTTTTTTCTAAGACACCGACTTTCGAAGTAGGCCTTCTACAAAACTTGCGCTCATATAGGACTTGGACCCTGTTGTCGTCCAGTTCTTGAGCGACTAATTGACGTATGCAGGTGATAAACGTAAACGTCAAAGTCTCTCAATGCGTACGAAAAATGTTAAAATATTATTTCATTTAACGCTATGAAATGCGACTGTGACATCATTTTTGTACACTACTTGCATTAAGCGTGCTTCCCAAACACCATTAGGTATTTAGCTAGCTATTTACAATTAACAAATATGATAAAGAGAAGATTATCATTTGGGGAAAGCTACACATGTCCTCTAAACAAATTTGCGGATATGTTTGACCACTCATTCTACACAAATGTTTGTGTATTTGCAAAAAACAAGCCACAATCGGTTTATCATCACGGCTCTGCAGTACAGTTATGAAATTCTTGTGGCAGAAGGTTAACGCAATGTTCAGTTGATTGATCTAGCCCAGTGGTTCTCAAACTTTTTTTAAAAAATTTGCAACGGTCCCCTAGCAATTTTTTAAATGGTTCACGGTTCCCAGAACTCACCTCTTTATCTGCATCCTACTGTATATAATGCCCACTTTTGCAACCGTGACTCTTTGGTTCCACAATAGGATTAGGCTACCATAGCTGCAAATTGTGTTTGTTAAGTTTGGTTTGGAAAAATAAGTTGCCCGAAAATTATATTTTACACAAAATTTTTTTCTTCAGGAGCGTCGTGTTGATTTCTTTGGAAGGCGCTTCACGGTCCCCAGAAAATTGTCTTGAGGACCTCAAAAGGAACACGGACCCCAGTTTTAGAACCACTGATCTAACCATTGTAGACTAACCACTTGAAGTCGCTTTTTTAAGTTTGTTAGTGTTTAGATAACAAAATTCAATCGACACGCAGAGGTTATGGAAAACTTGTTAATCACATCTTCAGTTGATGGTGTATACCGTCTGTGAACATTAACACGTATAAGACTCTCTAGGCCAGTGATGGCGAACCTCTTATAGACCAAGTGCCTAAACCGCAACTCTAAACTGACGCATGTATTCCAAAGTGCTAACAATGGGTCAATGGACGCAGGGCGGATCCAAACCTAAGAAAGTAACTTTATTTGCCATCATTTTGCACAATTAGGAAAACAGCATTCGTGGTATAGAGCCATTTTGTCATCCATTGTTTTGTCACAGTAGTGTTGTGAAATATACTTCATCTGTCTTACAATAGCGAAGCTGTTATGAGACTTGACTACCAAATAATGCAGAAATCGTCCCCTAACCTTACTGGCTGGATCCGCCTCTGAATGGACATTTTGGGTTAGAAAAAACAATTTATGCATTAGCATCTTTTGTCAGAGCCGGTCTACGATATATTCGTACTTGGCTCAATCGCTAGGCTGCCGGTATGGTTTTATGCGTGACGCTTGAGCGGGCAAGGTGCTGTTTGAAAAGGCTGTGCTGGGAAAACCATGCACGCTA
>Ga0210059_1016844_pt1 | contig 10504 bp, 8 predicted proteins | sample Ectturendosymbi2_FD_188042 | JGI IMG/M metagenome (GOLD analysis project Ga0210059, IMG submission 188042) | Ecteinascidia turbinata endosymbiont from Florida, USA - Sample 2 (SPAdes) (version 2) | ecosystem: Host-associated > Tunicates > Ascidians > Unclassified | place: Key West, Florida... | reverse complement strand
TCAACATATCAAATACACTGAGAAAACTAATGATAAGGGCTTAGGATTTGGTGTTTATCTAAGTGTGTCGGGTTAGGGTTTATGTTACAGTTAGAAAAAGAAAAATAATTGAAGTCTAAGATTAAGTCCAATATTTTTCACTAGTTTTACTTATTCCCGCACTGTAGCTTGTGAGTATCTGACATCTAACCAAAAAGTTTTAATTTACACAACACACATCAAAAAAGTAATCGCCAAACTTTATTCCTTTACTCTGAGAAGAAAAATAATGACAAAAAATAATAAGTCAGAAATTTCGCTTGACACCGGGCTACAGAAACTTACTTAACAGAACGTTTTATAACGGCGTTGGAAGCCGAGCTTCAAGTTTACAGACCGATACTTAACACTAGTTGTTCACTTGGTACAACACTACTGCAGAGTGGGACGCTAATTCCTAAACTGGTCAAACCCAGCTAAAGTACGAATGCATTGCGACATGTACACCCTCAAACGAACAAACACTGCAATGTCCGAGCACTCAGTCACAAAGTAAAATGCCGTTGTAGTGTTCAAAGAATGAGGAAGAATATAAACAATCTGACTGCGTCAAAGCAGGCAACCTTTACGTTAGTAGACCTTCTGCATCTTTCGAGAAACAAGTCCATATTTTTGCTTATTACAGCCTCAAATGTAGGAATGTTACATTGAACCTGATGAGTCATGACTACTAGCACTCGCTCTCCAGGGCAGGTGGTATAGAGCTCTGCATCCAAATTATACGCCACACGCAATCTTTGCATGCATGACTTTCTGAAATTCCACCAGAATTGTGTTGCATACATGGGAGTACAAAAGGAACGAAAAAGTACATTTTTAACTGCATTTGAACATCGGTAGAAGAGGCTCGCAGCTTGTTTGCTGCACAATATTTTTATCGCAGTTGTCTCAGAATGTCTTTGCCATCCGAGAGTTCAATATCCAGTACAGCTCCCAGATATTTGTATTGGTTAACAGATTTTATATTTTTGCCACCCATGTGTCTGTAATGGGGTGACTGTGCTTTTTGCACTCTTAGCCTTAAACGTCATACAAACGGTTTTGCTGTAGTTGAAAATATTTCCATGTGATTCTGCATAAGCCTGACACACAGATAAGTTTTCTTCGCAACATTTCCGAAAATGAGAACTTCTCAGTTTTAATCAAGATGCAGACCGAACGATCAGCACAGAGTAAAAATTAGTATTCTCATAAAAACACCTGGTTCCATACTCAACCAGTGTAGTCATGACTTTAGTGTGACAGATGTATAGGCTACTACAGTAGTAAACCTGCCTAATTTTCGTCTTGTTTTAGCAAATTCGTTCTAGCCCTATTCTTTTAGCATGTACTTGAATTTCTATCACAAATGAAGATCCCAAACTGGAAAGATGTCAAGGGTGAGGGGATCTTTGAATGCTACCATTTCTGGCAAAACGGATCAGGTGACTTGTGTCTTTAGCGCATAGCGGATCAGGTGTGTTTGGGGCAAAACGGCTTTTTCTTGCATCCATGAGTGGTGTGAAAGTTTTTAGAAGCACATTTAGGGCTATGAGCTTTCAGGACTTGCACTGGTTGCAAAAGTTAGGGTCTTGTAAAGCGTCATTTGGAGCCAAAGTGGTCTAGTAGGTAGGTAGGTACGTTCAACACTTTAACTAGCACTCATACGACGCTTTACTAAACCTTTTTCCCAAGCCGTGGCACTGGCATCAACCCAGAAAGACCCTAAAACATGAAATAGTTCTCAACCTGAATTTAGTTACAATCTATCAGGTTTCAAAGCGAAACTGCAGCTAAACAACGCTTTTTTAAGAAATGTGCTACGTTAATCATGGTGATCCGCTTTGCCTCTAACAAAAATAATGATCAAAAGGTTCTAGAAGAACAAGCGGTTTGACGAGGCACTAACTGCCATGTCAAGATTTCTCTTTTGAATTTGAAAGTTCCAGAAATTTGCATGGTTCAACGATACCCTAATGTTATGAAGTTTCATGAGGGCAAATTGAGACCTGTCTAAGACAAAATAGTACACGAACAAATAGACAAAAAATTCCTTAAAAATACGAACATTTTAAACTATCTCCCAAGTTGACACTTCCAGCATATTTGTGCTTGAATACCAGTCATTTATGAAATTTTCGATCAGATAACCTGTCTCAAGACAAAGCTTGCAAGGCGATAATTAACGAGCAAAACAAAGAAAAATTCAAATAAGATTTCTTGAAAATGATTAGAATATAAAATTTCATCTTTATTCTTTGAAAGTTTCTACAAATGTCAAAATTACTATGCAATGTTTTGAAAATTTCGGGGAGGGCAAATGCCCCCCATGGTTGCGCGCCTGCTGAATGTTACAAAAAAGTTTTGTATGCAGGCCCGAAACATTTTGACAAACTTAAGCCCGAACCCGGCCCGACGTACAACTCTGCAGTGGCATCGCATTTCGATTTCAAAACTGCGAAATACTGGCTCTTCTAATCTAGCGCATAACGATCAACGAAAGCTTGTTGATAGAAGTAAATTTGGTCTTATATCCTTGGACGATAAAAAGTCCACAATGGTCAATTGAGCTCCATAGTGTTAAGAGCATTTTGGAGCACTTTGCTTTTTGGAAATCAAACATTCGTACAAGACACCAAAAGAAACTGTTAGTTGAGCCTTCTTTTGTTCATCCTATTGACCTCATCAATAATTGAGAACGCGGTTACGTAACTATGGTTTTACCTGAAATAACTGGGGTAGAAACCGTGGAGTTTTTTCACCGCCGTTACTTTGTTCTTTGCTGCATCGCAACTCCTCAACCTTGTTCCTCAGCGTGAAGCGAACAGTTGGTCTGCTCTGGCTGAATTCTGCCGAAACATGGGTTGACATCGATTCGAGCGAAGACAATAAAGGCGTGCTCAACACATTATTCGGTTACTTCGCTGGCGAAGAACCTGTTCCCGAGGTAAACCCGGGCTGCCTGGCGAATGCTTGCTTCTTCCGTCTCGCCATTTTGGTTACGCTTTCTTTGTTTTGTATTGACGCGCGGCGCAAATAGTAATTGTGTTTCTGCGCCAGTAGCCAACGTTCTTGTTTGAGTTCAGCGCTGCTTGCCACCAATTATACCGACGGTGGTTTAAAATAAAAAGCTATGGGTGTCGTTGCGGAATTTTTTAAGTGTAGACCAGTGGTTATTGAGAAATTAGATTTGGTTGCTTCGTAGCGTAAGCACCTCAACCGCTCGACAAGAAGCAAATTTCAGGCTTCGGCCTGCCGCCAATTGCGGTCACCAAAACCCGTATAAAAAAGGTCAGCCGACTTGCAACATGAACTTTTCAGACTAGAGTTGTGGTGCGATTAAAGCTAATTAATGGTCCAAATGGGCGGATTTTGGTATACGGACCCCTGAAACACATTCATGGACCCATGAGGGATTCACGGACACCAGGTCAAGAACCCCTGGTCTGGACGGTTATAAGAAGTCAGTGTTTGTGACCAGCAGTTAACAACCTGTGCTTGTCCAAGGTCAATGTCCATTGGATGTCGGAAAGTGGTGTGGTCGACGTTTACTTCATGCTGGGCCCTACCCCCACCGCACTCATGCGCCAGTACGCAAAACTCACGGGCCCACCCTACATGCCTCCGATGTGGGCGACCACTTACCACCAGAGCAGGTGACCATTCTGACTTGTCAGGAAAAGCTGCTGAGGCATATTTAACGTAACGTGTAAATAGTTTGACGGAACTGTGGCAGCAAAGCGTATTGATTCAACTACAATTTGTTTGTCAGCCAGTAAGTGACGCTTATTCTGAGGTACTGCCTCTCAAGGATATGAGACGTTAACCGCGTGGTGCTGCATAATGACATGTCTTGGCATGAAAAAGCAAGAATGTTTTCGTGAAGTTGATCAAGCAAAACGTTGCATCCTGTATTTTCGAGCACGTAAGCGCTGGGTGTTGACAGAACGCTCATTGACTCCCATGAAGCTTCTGTTTTCAATGAGTTTATTTATCACATGTACGCCGCGGATCCTGCATTGGGTTCGCAAAGTATTTGCTATTTGCATTCAATTTGTTCACACACAATGTAATTGTTTCTACTTAGATGGAATTACAAAGATGAAGACGATGTAAGCACAGTAGATTCCGGTTTTGACGAGCATGATATCCCCTACGATTGCTTATGGTTGGATATCGAGCACACTGATGGAAAGAGGTACGTGCCTTCTGTCCAACACTGTCTGGAGATGATTTTCAGTAGCAAGTTCGCCAACCGTTTACGCACAAGACGAACGGTCTGTGAAAATTTGATCAAGTGAAGCCAGTAGTCCATATTGTAAGTTGCGAGTAGTAGTCCATACGCAACCAACAGGCTTCAACGAAGCCAGTCGTGTGCTTTTTGTGAGAGTCTTTTTCCGGGATTTGCTTTCAAAGTTGACGCAGAACGTCAGAGCATGCTCTAAACGCTTTACCCTTTGATTTTTTAGCTCGGCTGCGTTGTTCACCCCCCACCCCCACCCCCCCAGAACGCAATATAACGTCACAACATCCCGTCTTGGAAAGCATGTGAAAAATATTGACCGGCATCTGGTAGCACATAAGTTTATTTGCTCAAACTTTCCCAAGACGTTGTCACCCGAAGTATAAATGTTGCGAGCAGTTTTGTAAGAGCGCCAGACGAACGCGGAAACTTCGAGAAAGTTGTGCCGCGTGGTTCGCTGTAACCGTGCACACATCTTTTTGTATGAATCCGCGACGAGTCTGTGATACTAGAGATGTGCACAGTTTTAGTAATTGCCAACGTAACTTTGAAAATAGGAATTGCAGTTTTCCATTTTGTTCTGTGTGCAGTATTTGTTATTTAAATGGAGAAAAGCCATTCTTACAGGCTTAAAGTAAAGTCACTTTGCGAGGTTATAGTTTGACTTTAAGTCCAATAAAGTTTTGAGCTGCTTGCGCAAAATTTGGGACTTCGCACATTGCGTCCATACCAGCGCGCAATATCTTATGCAACTTGCAGAGCAATGTCAACGGTCTTTGACTGAAAATCCACACCTGCCTGTCAGATTATTCAGAACTGCTTGGGGAAACCACCTGAATCGGTATAATTAAACCAGACTATGGTGAAAACAGCGGCGTAAAAGTGCGACTTTTAGACCAAAGGAGTCTGCGAGAGACCAGTATTTTCTAATGCCCCACCTAAGACATCGAGCCGCTGATATCATCAGTTTTAAACGAATTTAGCGTGTTGTCTTTAGCCCAACTAAACTGCGAATGAATGAATGGCGTACCGGCCGACAAACATAAGTTTCACTCGCACCAGCCTTCATCGCCTTTGTGACGCGAGTGCTGAGCACACTTGACTCTCCACATGTTTTTGTGGACAGAGCCTTGCACTCCCAAACCTGTTTTTTTTGTCGCTGAGACGTTTCGGTCACTTGTCCGGAATAGCTGAAAAACTTTCTGTCATCTTGCTATTCCGAGGACACCAGGTTAAATTTACTGTCTATCTAAAGCTCAACTGGTGTATCAATAAAAAGTAAAAGCAGATAAAATCAATAAAGTAAAAGCAGATCCGTTTTTACGTTTTATCTGCTTTTACTTTTTATTGATACACCAGTTGAGCTTTAGATGTCAGTACTTTCTGTCATCTTTCGTTTTCGGACATTTTTTCGCCGAATTGACTAAATTTTTTCGGTCAGTTCGAAAAGAATTCGTTCAATGACCGAAAAAAAACAGCTCCGAACTTGTCCCAGTACGACTACAAACGTTTTCCTCTGTGCGACTGTGACGTTAGGCGAACTACATTTTCCCAGATGATAACCTCCTCCCAACAGGAAGGCGAGATGACTTGCCAATCTCGGCAGCGGCAAAGAACTGCCTGCTGCTGAGTAATGGCAACATTCGTGAGGGCGGTTCCGCAGATGAGGAATGAATAAACGTAAATGGGAAACGAAGTAAGCAACACACAAGGTTGAAGTTCGGAACAGGCTTTGCGTGAAAACGAAAGCGCCAGTTTTTTTGTCGAAAGCCAGACGAGCTGCTCGTCTCATAGCAACTGCACTGGACAAGTCACGTAGTGATAAATTCGACCTGTGCGCTGCGGATATTTTTGTCGCAAAACCACTTCACGTAGACATTGGCAAAAAAACTCCTGTCGCGCACCGTAAGGTCAAAAACTCAATAAACAGACTAATAAAGAAAAAAATGTAATGCTTAAAAACATGAGATTCTTGTTCTCAGGTATTTCACATGGGACTCCCTGAAATTCCCCAACCCAGTGCAAATGCAAGACAAGCTCGCTGCAAAAGGAAGGAAGATGGTAACCATTATCGATCCTCACATTAAAGTAGATTCCAATTATCACATCTACAGGTTGGTGCTTCCGTAACCTCAAGATGCAGTATGTATTTAACTGGACCGGTGCATGGCCGAATTGCTGACGGTCTTGATTGTTTTTCAGCGAGGCGCAGAGCAAGGGCTACTTCATTAAGAACCGCGACGGTAGCGAGTTTAAAGGCTGGTGCTGGCCAGGAGACTCTGCCTACTTGGACTTCACCCGAGCTGAAGTCAGGTAAGACGTGATTTTAAGTTAAAAAAAATTAAGTGCAGGTAAAAAAATCAGCGCTGTGTCACCTTAAGAGACATATACCAAAGGAGTCATCGTTGTTTTTTTACTTTTGTGGTACTTGTTTATTGCTAACGACCTCTGCTTTTGGCCATTTTTAGCAAAATTTGCCGAATTCTTAATTATCAGATTTCTTAAAATATTAATTATCAGATTTCTAAAACATAACGTATTGTTTCTCGTGTTCGATTTAGAAGAGTCGACTTCACCTGCATCGCGTGTCTGGCTTTGCATAACCTGCGAAATTCCAGTATGTTAGTAACGATACACGCGAAACAAACTAGAGAAAACAAGAACGCGCCTTTTATGTTGCTGGTTACTGATTATTTTCACCGAATGACAGGGAATCAGTCTTTGCCTGCTACCGTAAACCAGCGACCTGGTGACATTTTTGCGGTTTATCGGAGACCGTTTCGCAAAAGGCAATTTTTCGTTCACGTCCTGTTGCACTTATTGGTCGACAGGGAATGGTGGGCCAGCCAGTTCGCGTACGACCGCTACAAAGGCTCCAGCCCGAACTTGTTCACGTGGAACGACATGAACGAGCCCAGCGTATTCAATGGACCGGAGATTACCATGCACAAGGACATCACTCATGACGGAGGCTGGGAGCACCGACACATCCACAATCTCTATGGGATTCTGCAGGTGCTCATTGTTAACGACTCGCAGCAATCGACAGTCGTTTGCCTACTTGCTGTAGATTTATCTGCATCAGGTTGGTTAAGCTCTGTTCACACAAATGCAAGAGCGCGTGCTATTTAAAATTTTTCTTGGAATCAGAAGACAAGATTTTAGTGGCTGTTTATAGAAAGAATAGATGCGAAGGGAGTGGAGTTAAGCTCTTCAGGCTTTTTAGAGGACTGTGGCAAGCTGCACGGATGACCCTGACTTCTACAGCGATATTTAAGTGCTTCAGCTAAAAAACATGATTTGCATATTTTGTTATACACCCAAGCTGGTTTTTTTCGCTGAGACAATTCGGTCATTTTTAACTGAGACATTTTGGTCACTAAAACATTTCGGTCATTTGTCTCATAGTTACAGCAGGTTTTTTTTGAGGAAAATGTTAGGTACCCGGTATGGACCTGTAGGGACCAGATTTCTCTGATTCTAAGGACCCGATGATAATTTTCTCCGTTTCTAGGGACCCGAATCGGGTCCCTAAAACACCTTAAAAACCCTGGTTGTAGTAAAACTTGCTGTAACAGTGTTCATTGGCCTATATTTTCAGACATTTTGACCGAAATGACTTAATTTTTTTCGGTCATTTCAAAAACATTTCGATCTATGACCGAAAAAAAACAGCACCTAAGCCACATGCAGAACGTCTGTCAAGTATTTTTACAGTTGTTTGTTTGTTTTCTGTTTAAAATTTCCGTAACTGCGTATTTTCTTTTCAAGTCCAAAACCGCCGCAGCGCCCTTTCTCCCAATCGCACTCACCTCAAGTGCGTGTGTTTAATGCTGTGCTGCCCTCGCATTGCTTCCATGTATTTTTTCTACCACTCCACTTGCATGTTATCCCTTCCGCTTCAACCGTTCTCAGGGTCACTTATCAGTGCGCTATTACTATATTTGTTGTTTTAGCAAATGTCAACTGTACAAGGTCAACTTGCACGATCTGAGGGCAAAGAAAGGACGTTCGTCTTGTCGCGAGCCTTCTTCATCGGCACGCAGCGATACGGTATGGTTGCCAAGCAGCAGGGTTAAGCCCTTATTAGACTAATGTGTTCGTCCACTGGTTTGTCTCATATTTGTGGATGTGCGTAGGCGCCATCTGGACTGGCGACAACACAGCGGAATGGGGCCATTTGGAATACAGCGTGCCTATGCTTCTGACAATCGGTCTTTGTGGAATTGCTCATTCTGGAGGTGCCTGGATACGTTGCAGCTTGTTTGCTAAACTTTCTGCGAATTGCCGTAGTCTTGACTGAATATTGTGTGTTGTTTTTAAAAGGTTTCCTTGATGCAGATTTGTAAATTCAATAGCAATGCATTTTTTTTAGTTGAACAGTTAATTTTTCTTGTTTGGTAACAACACGGTTATGAATAGACTTACAGCAAAGTGCATTCTGAAGTGTTTTTTGGAATGCCATCAATGGCGCACGACCACAACTACGTGACAAACTAAAACGCGCTGTCGCTTGAAACCGCCTTATTTTGCAGCTTTTACTGCGAACTTTGAAAAAAATCTAATTACATGCAAGTTTGTTATTGCAATGCTCTACGCCGTCCTTCCCGTTATGTCGCGGCGTGAACCGGTGACTTTTATTCAGCCGATGTCGGTGGCTTCTTCAAAAACCCCGACCCGCAGTTACTGGCTCGTTGGTACCAAGCGGCGGCGTACCAGCCGTTTTTCCGCGCGCATGCGCACATTGACACTTCGCGCCGAGAGCCTTGGCTTTACAACGACAATATCAAGGACGTCATTCGGGCGTCGATCCGCGAAAGATACGAATTGTCGCCTTATTGGTGAGTCTGAGTCGCGCGACGATAAAGTTTGTTAGATTTCTTCGCTGCGGAACTGTTTTCTGCCGTGCTTGATTTGTCGTTACGCTCACGCGTGAGCGGATTTTGAAACACGTTGTGCACTTCTGACGCCCTGGTAACCTTTTGTGGCGTGACGGTGCTTCACGTCATCACGGTTGCTTTTTCGAACAGGTACACGTTGTTTTATCAAGCGCACTTGACCGGCGAACCTCCCATGCGACCGTTGTGGTACGAATTCCCCGTTGATCCGACTGTCCTTGCCACGGACGATGCGTTCATGGTCGGGTGCGCGCTTCTCGTCAAGCCTGTCACAACCGCCAACACTTTCTACACCAGTGTATATCTGCCGGGTAAGCTGCGCTCCCTGCTGTGTGTGGTTCTGGGCTGTTGGCCGTCGTTCATCATCAAGGCCGAAAAAAATCGTGCTCTTGAGAGATGGAATGCGCTGCAGCAAAGTATTTTGCTTCAGTGAATACGAAACTTCGCTGAGGCGCACACGCTGGTCACCAGCTATTACTCGCTCAGTGAAATCGATTTTCATTATCCATATGTGTTAACCAGGGTTGAGCAACCTATTTAGTATCATGGACCGCATGAATTGCAAAATCAATTCATTTAATCCCAAAAATTCTGCCTTTATCTAACCATGAGGTGGACTCGAGTGACTTCTCTCTTGGCTTACTATCTAAGTACCTGCTTATCATGGAGCTTCGCTTTGACGCGATGTTTACTCTGACTTGGGTGACGAAAATTCTGACGCGGACCATAAATCAAATGTTCATGCGGGTCGTGGGTTCCCCACCCGTGTTAAACAGTAGTTATTGCATTTTTGGCTGTAGAAGTGAAGATGGCACCAAGTTTGTTCGCACCTGCTAATGTCCCCTTCGTTGGTAAAACATCGAGCGGCGTGCTTTATTATATCTGGTTCGCAGTGCATTGCGCTGCCTGTTTTAACAACTGTAAAAGTTAATTATCTTATAACGTTTGCGAAGGCGATACCGGGTGGTACGACGTGAAGACATACGAGTTCTACAGCAGCCCTTCCACTGTTTCTATTTCCACTCCGTTGGATAAGGTGGGTAACGGTGTTTTTCGCGTCGACGCTGCCGTGGAGGTTTCAAAACAAGCACATATGCCTTAATCGCTTGGTTCAGCTTGCTCGTGTGCTTACTTGACTGCTCACTAACCACAATCTTGTGGCAGGATTGTTCGTAGCAACGGTCGCAAGTCGTCACAGTCCCGTCGCTACGGGGGGGCTTTGGTGGGCTTAGCCCCCACAAATTGAATTATGAAACACTACAAATCAGTGAAGTTTTTGTCAAATTTTAGAACGGCAAGCCTCCCTATTGTAAACTTTCTGGCGACGGTTCTGAGTCGTCATCCT
>Ga0210059_1016842_pt1 | contig 10505 bp, 5 predicted proteins | sample Ectturendosymbi2_FD_188042 | JGI IMG/M metagenome (GOLD analysis project Ga0210059, IMG submission 188042) | Ecteinascidia turbinata endosymbiont from Florida, USA - Sample 2 (SPAdes) (version 2) | ecosystem: Host-associated > Tunicates > Ascidians > Unclassified | place: Key West, Florida... | reverse complement strand
TCGGAGTAACGTTGGACAGGTCGCTCACGTACCGCCGACACCTTGAGTCACTTCGCAAGAAGCTAACATCACGCGTCGCACTCCTGAGGCAGCTTGCTGCCTCCGATTGGGGTGCTGGAGCAACAACGTTGCGAACAGCTACCCTAGCCCTGGTCCATTCGACTGCAGAGTCCTCTCTCCTGTTTAGTGCCGCAGTGCTCATACCCGCCTCATTGACCCCACCAACAACGCCTTGCGAATTGTGACTGGGTGCCTGCGTCCTACACCAGCGGACAACTTTCCAACCCTCGGAGGCATCCAACCTGCTGAGCTTCGCCGCAGTGGAGCCACGTTATATCTAGAACGCCGTGCCAGGGAGCCTGGACATCTGCTCCACTCAGCGCTCATCCGTCCATCGAGTGCTGTTGCACGGCGCCTCAAATCGAGACACCCATTTGTACCTGCTGCACAGCAACTCGTCCGTTTCTCTGACAGCAACAACATACATGCGGCGCAGTGGGCGGATCATCAATGAAACGCAGAGTGGGCGGATCATCAACGGAACGCAGAGTGGGCGGATCATCAATGGAACGCAGAGTGGGCGGATCATCAATGGAACGCAGAGTGGGCGGACAACCCCACAAGACTCCGCACACTAATTCCAGACACCGGTACATACAACACCCGGAATGACCCTCCCAAGACAAGCCTGGGTCCGGCTTAACCGCCTCCGCACCGGTGTCGGACATTTCCGCTCCTGTTTGTACAAATGGGGTATGGCCTCCTCTGCGGCCTGTGAGTGTGGCGCAGAAGAACAAACCGTCGACCATGTCGTCCTCCAATGTATAATCCATCGACCTCCCAACGGATTGCACAGCCGGGCGGTTCTGGACGACGAGACAACCAAATGACTGCTCAACACCTGCCCCGAAATCTAGATCAGGGCCAAACAGTGGTTAAAAGAAGAACTCGCTCAAACGAAAGAAGAAGAAGACCTACCTTGACAATTGAAAGCGTTTAGTTCTTTCTGATTTAGTTTTTACTAACAGGCAGTGATTGTCTTTACAATTCGTCGCCTTCTCCATTGCTCGGTACGTTTTAGTCGCTCAGCAAATTCCTCGCACAAGCGCAGGAGGTCTGGAACACAGGGGTGCAAAAAAGGCACTGCGTCTCCGGCCATTTTGACGCTAGAGCAATGGAGCAGAAGCGCCCTTTTTCAAAGAAGAAAATTGGTGAAAATGTTTCCGCTCCTGCTTGTACAAATGGGGTATGGCCTCTTTTGCGGCTTGTGAGTGTGGTGCAGAAGATCAAATCGTCGACCATGTTGTCTTCCAATCTCCAATCCTTTGAAATGAAATCCCCATGGACTGCACGACCTGGCAGTTCTGGACAATGAGACAATCGAATGGCTGCTCAACACCTGCCCTGAGATCTAGTAGGCCAAGCACTGGACAGTAACAACTCGCTCAAACGATGAATCGAAAGTTTCAAATTGGGGAAAATCCCCGAAACTTTGACGGTGAAGTAAAGTTGACGTTATTGTTATAATTTCAATGTTTCATACATTTTCGCGGTAAAAGCTAGGAAAAAGGAATAATGCGTCAAAACTTCTGTGAAAATCTTGGGCTAAGTTTCCTCGACCAAGCCTAGCATTGGATTCCCGTGCGACTTTGCTGGCGAACTTGCTGTGACTTGACCATTTTTCAACAATCACTTGATTAGCAACTTCCTAATCTTGTATTTGTCGTGCACAACGCTTGGTGGTGAAAAAGCATTAGCAAAACGCACTCAAAACATGCACAAAGATAAATCTTTCCTATCCCTTAGCAGAAACGTAGCGCAATTTCATTCCGAACAGAAAAGAACTACAATATCTAAATCCCAGAAGTTTCTAAAAACAATTTGCGAGACTTCGTTTCATTAAACCAACCCTCATAAATCACCAGCGGTTATTTCACTATTTCTTCTAATTATTATTTGCTGCTCAGAGATCTTCTTCAGAAAACAAATAACAAATACAAAGCTTGAAAAAATGAGATTAACATTCTTTTGTTTGTAAAAGAGACAAGAAAACAGCATTTGTCTGTCGACACAATATCCAACAAAAATTGTTGTCGTCAAATATTTCATGGTGAAGCTGTTCATAATCAGCTTCAGTCATTGCGTGAAAAGAAACAAGAGACAATAGATCCAAACAATGCTTTTGTGTTACATCGCAATAGATGCCCGTAAAGGTTTTGTAAATGCAAACGATGGAACTCACGAGAGAAAATTCCTGACGCATTCAGTCATAATAATGTCATGAAACTGATTAAGAAATCAGTTTCGTGTCATATATTGTAAATAACTTATAGCTGAATAAAAGAATTAATCACTGTCTAAAGAGTGGATAGGGCATAAACAAATTCATTCACATTTTTATATTGCAGTGAAAAAATAGCGTAATATATTAGTCGATGAAAGAGTGTTTAAAATGCAACATCAAAATAATCAGACGAACAATGCAATGAAAAAGACGCAAAAAACGTGTTTAGTCAAAAAAATCAGAGCGAACATCATTTCTAATGAAACAGGTAGCACTTAAGCAAACATCTCGCAAAGAAGCAATGACGTGTCTTTTAATATGAAAATACGTTCCCGAGTGGAATTATCGTATAATAAGTGCGATCCTTGCTGCAGGCAAGTCGTTTAATGTTGTGTTCTGCGACACTTTTCCACCATCATGTCACATTGAATGCAAAACGCACAGATTGGAAACCCGCGTGAGCAGATTTTTGTCATTTGATAAAAAAAATTATAAAAATGTTTGCCAAAGCAAACAGTCGAAATCACTGTATCAACAGCAATAATATGTTATACTCGGAGGATGTTACAATTAATTTAAAACGTGTTGACAAAACACTTGTCCATTTGTGATATAAAGTATTATAGCATTGATGAATAGAAGCAACACCAATTTTGCACAAACAAAAACGAAAATAAGCAAGACAACGCTATGCAAAGGCGACTACGAATCCACGAAAACACCAGATAAAAAATTGCAAGCAATTTGTGTTGAAATCGTCCTCTAATGAACTACGATGTCATCATCAGAAAACAAGTCATTCGTTTGTTTTCATCACTGAAAGAAATCAAAAGAAACTTGTTAATAAAGTGTTTTTTAGCAGAAGCAAATGTTTTCAAATTGAACACACACGTATGTATGGTTTCATACTTCCCATAGAAGAACCACACAGATTTCAACAACACAACGGGTTCCACAAAACAACATGTAGATAACATTTCAATAAAACTTTAACAATTTAAAGTTCAAGAAGTATATTTCAAAACTGGACTCATCATAGAAAGTTTCAGATTCAAATCACACTTTCGTGCTAATACCTTTCAACTGTCCTGTTCAACAACGAATGCTCACACGGACACGGGAAGCAGAAGCGTTCTTTATAACGAAAAAGCTCTGAGACTTCAGTGTGGCTGGTCCATGCGCTGATGAAAGTTTGCTTTACCAGGATGTGACACATACTGTTTCATGCATGGTCCCAGAATCCTGTCAAAAAACAGACATTTGGATATTTCATTCAAATTATTACTCACTGGGTTATGGATTCTGACTGATATTTAAACCAATTCTCAAATGAAGCTGAAAGTTCACGTTCATCCTTTGCAGATCCGAGAAAACGTAACGCATCTACAAAACGTGCAGAACTTCAGCTCCATAAAAGCTTACTTTTGAAGCAATTCATCATTCTTAGAAAGCTTCCAAGAAAGGATCAGCATAGCAGGAATATATGTAAGAGATTATCTCTCATGTCACGTCTCCATTCATGGTTAACGATATCTTTCTTGATTTCCAAACATTCAACAAATACTACTGCAAATGTTTTTCGTTTACTTTACAGTTGATTGTTGCTTGTAACGAAAACCATGATGGAATGAATCCACTCGGAACAAAACGACAATATATATAGTTGAGATGTGAATAGCTGATGATATCGAGCCTTGCCGGCAACTTGTCAGCAAAGCTCTCTCATCAAACTGAATGGGAAGTAGATATCGATTTCACAACAACCTACGAAAGCATCCATAAGGGTTGATTTGTGCGAAATACGACATGTTGTCCACGCGACCTGCGTAAAGCGTCAGCAAAACTCTCACAAACTAACAATGCTGAATGGTATCAATTACAGTCAATCATTCTGGACCAGTCATTAAATTATCCTCTTGATGCGTGGGTTTTCCGAAAATTGTGAAATTGGCTGCGATTTTCTCCATGTTTAATTTCTTGTATTCAGTCTCCTTCTGACGCACTGACCCAGCGGTATTTCTGGTACTTGGACACATGCAATGCAGTGCTTCACTTAAAAAAATTTTACCTAAGGAAAGAAATACACGGCTAGTCCGTACAATATGAAAGTGATACTTTGTTCCCTTCTGACTGCAACCTAATCGTTCTTGTGAACCACGCATCGTTAGAGCAGCTTTGGCTGGAGCCAAATATTTCCAAAATTGTTTTTATATAACCAAGGTGGTCGAATATTCATATAAGCAGTGCGACTAGACGTCAGAGCTGAGCGTTGCGGTTATATAATAATCGTGTAATGTAATGCGCAGGCATCTCGTGCCCCGTAACTTGATTTTCTGTTTCTTCCAGGCGATTCGATGCTGAAGACTCCAGATGTATAACAGAAGCAGTAAATAAATTCCTCAGAACCTCCTGAAAAGGATCATGGAGCCCCCTAAAAGCCCGTGGCGCGGTGAAGTGCTAGTCAAAAAAGACGAAAGGCACAAACGAAAAATGGTGATCGGTTATTCCCAAACCATAAATCGTTTTACAAAGTTGGGCGCGTATCCTTTTCCTATAATTGATCAACAAGTAAACTAACTCGCTAAATGAAAGTTGCCCAGCACGCGTTATTTGAAATCTGCATATTACAAAATACCTCTTGATCCAGACGACCGTGCATACACGGCGTTTGAGTGTAAGGGAAGATTTTACCAATACCGAAGTTTTCCATTGGGTGTTACCAACGGCACATGTAGTTTGCAAAGAATAAAAATCCACGGCGTAGGTTCTCACAATAATCTGCAATGTGCTTACGCTTACCTCAATAAAGTAACTATCGGGAAACCAGCAAAACTGCCCCCGATCAAAATCTCAAAAGTTTATGGACGCTTCTCCGCAGTAAAACTTAACTTTTAATAAAGCGAAGTCTCTGGTGCCTGTGGCGTAAGTTGACATTCATCAAGCAAACCGGGTTTCACGCGGCTTAGTCAAACCTCGTCCGGAACGTTTCCGTCCCTTGGTGGAGATTCCTGTGCCGCAAAACCATCGAGAACTGAAACGATCTTTAGTTATGTTCGCATATTACGTTCGATGGATCAGAAACAATTTCGGTAAAGTGGAAACCCCTCACTGCTCGCAGCATTGCTTTTACTTTACCGGGTGAAGCACTGGCTGCTTTTGAAAAACTGCGGTCGGGGTTACTCTGCTTATTTAGGCTATATGGATGAGCGAGAACTTTTCGCTGTTGAATGTTATACATCCGATTTTCACGTAGCTGCTATCCTCATTTATGTCTCGAACATTGTCGAAAACTGAATGCAGTTGGCCTGCGGTCAAAAAGAAGGCTACCCTTATTTTATCGAAGCTGTTTGGATGTGGAGTAACTTTTTGTACGGTAGGCCTTTTACGCTTAAAACGGATCAAATAACATTAGCGTTTATATTTGACAAAAGCTGTCGAGGATAAATTAAGAATGCTGAGATTGAAGCATGGCGAGCCGAACTTTGCATGTATACGCACTACGTGCAATATCGACCAGAAAGTGAAAACGCAGCAGCCGACGCGTTGTCTTGAGTTTGTGGTGCCATTGGCCATCTTAGCGATCGAATAGGGTTGCGTGAATCCTTAGAGCATCCCGGCATTACTCGATTTTGACACTTTATTCATTCAAAGTAAAAACGTGCACTTGTCAGTGGAAGAACTTCGCCAGACTTGTGCGCAATGCACTACTTGCTCTTCCGTAAAACGGCAATTTAATAATTTCATCAACCTCCACGAAACAAGCTGATTAAAGCCACTCAAGCGTGGAAACTCGTCAACGTCGACTTCAAAGGCCTTCTCAGAACTTCCCAGAGAAGGAACAAGTATCTTCTGATACTTGAGAACCAGTACAGCCGATTCCCGTTTGCATTTGCCTGCAAACATACTTCAACGTCATTCAAGGACCGCGCTCAGGCTTTAGGCAGAGGGGGTGGATCGAAAAACTCAAGAAAGTCTCTCCATCAGCTGTCCATAAATGGAAGTCTCACGTCATGCCTTCTATGCATTACTTGATCTGTTTTCAAGTGCGTGTGACTAAGCGGGAATTAAAACTAACACTAAGAAGACGGAGGTAATACGCATCTCCAGAAACCCAAGGCAGTGCACGCTGCAACTGAACGACAATATACTGCAGCAGGTCGAGAAGTTAAAGTAACTCGGGTGGTATTCACGAGTGACGGAAGACGGAACAAGAAGATTGATACACGAATTGGTAGAGCTAACGCAGTTCTATGTGAGCTTTATCGCTCTGTGGTCACAAAACAGGAGCTTTCAAACACCGCAAAGCTCTCAGTTTTTAAATAGGTCTTTGTTCCGATCCTCACCTATGGTCATGAACCTTGGGTACTGGCTACTAGAGTGAAATCTGAAGTACACTACAAGCTGCAGATTCTACGTTCGCGAAGACATCAAGATGTGACACCTCGCGACAAAGTGCGCATGCAGCTGTGAAGCTTGTAAAGTCCTGAATGTCGAGCTATATCGAATAGATCTCAGCTACGTTGGTTCGGTCATGTGGCCAGAATGCCGCAGGTACGATTGGCAAGGCGAGTCCTGCGCCAATCTGAAACACTGCATTACGAGTACTAGCTGTACAAGTGCCAAAAAATATCTCTGGGTCAATTTACCAGTAGGAGACTGAATACAATGACTTAAACACTGAGTCAATGTCGGCAGTCTTTCAGGTTTCTAGAAAACCCATGCAGCAAGTAGATAATTTCGTGACTGGTCCAGAATCTTTGTCAATGTAATCGATACCAGTCAGCTTTGTTAGTTTGTGAGAGAGTTTTGCTGACGCTTTACGCAGGTCGCGTGGACAACATGTCGTATTTCGAACGAATCAACCCTTACGGATGCTTTCGTAGGTTGTTGTGAAATCGATATCTGCCTCTCATTCAGTTTGATGAGAGAGCTTTGCCGACAAGTTGCCGGCAAGGCTCGATATCATCAGCTATTCACATCTCAACTATATATACTGTCAACTTCTGTCAAGCGGATTCATTTCATCGTGGTTTCGTCACAAGCAACAATCAACTGTAAAGTAAACGAAAACCATCTTTGCAGTATTTGCTGAAAATTGCATGCTTCTATATGCAGAATGATTTACAAATGTGTTTGTGCAGTTTGCCACTCAGCAACATTTGGTGCTGCAAAAAAACACTTTTTTAAAAAAGGTTTCTTTTGATTTCTTTCAGTGACGGAAACGAACAAATCATTTGTTGTCCGACAAAGACTTCATAGTTAAGTAGAGGACGATTTCAACACACAATCCTCGTGATTTGTTATCTAGTGTTTTCAAAAATACGTACTGTATGCATTTATTTGCATTTACTGTTTTCGTGCTTGCTTTTTGTTTTGCTTGTGAAAAACGGGTGATATATCGATACTAGCATACCTTATATGGTAAATCGACAAGTGCAAGCGTTTTATCGACGCAATTTGAGATTTTTGTAGTATTCAATGAAACTAGCTTATTGTTGCTGTTGATAAATTGCTTTCGACTGTTTGTTTTCGGCAAACATTTTTTCTGGCTTTTTTCATAATATGACAGAAATCTGCTTGCGCAGATTTCCTAAGTGTGCGTTTATATTTAATTTGACATGATGCTGGAAATGCGTCGCAGAACAACATTAAACGACTTGCATATGGCAAGAATTTCAATAATTATTAATTACACGATTATTCCACTCGGGAATACACTTTCGATGGATGAAATGGCAGATGAGCCATCGCTTGCTTTCAAGATGCTTGGTTTTTAGTTGTTTTTATTTCATTAGATATGATGTTCTCTGTGATATTTTTGACTAAGCACGTTTTTCGTGTCTATTTCATTGCACTGCTCCTTTCAGTATTCTGATGTTGTGTTTTAAACCAACGTGTATCGGTTTAGATTGTTTGCGGTTCTTCACTGCAATGTACAAACGAGGAAATCGTAGATTGGTGATGCCTTCAAAACAATGATGAAATCTTCTGTTCAATGATAAGTAATATTTAATACGGAACTGATTTCTTACACAGGTTCATGATATCATGATTGAATGACTAAACGCATAAGTAATTTTCTCTCGTGAATTCCATCATTTGCAATTACGGGCATCTATCGTGACGTACCACACGAGCATTGTTTGGTTCGTTGTCCTGCGCTTTGCGCAATGACTGAAGCTGATTATGCGGATGAAATTCTTTGACGACAACAGTTTTGTTGAATATTGTGCTTTCAAATTATTGCTGTTTCTCGCCTGATTTTAGAACAACACTAAAATTTTTATTGGTTGTTTTCAGCCTTTATTTTTGGATCACCATTTCTCGAATAAATTTCTACCTAGGAAATCAAATATGTACCATTTTAAAAGAGTAAAGGAAAACCTTGGGTACTTCTGAGGATTGCATAAATTAAGTAAATCAACGCGATGATGCTTCATGCTGGAAATGTGTAGATCTGTAACAGCAACCTTGTTTTTTTGAAGAAAAGCAGTATTTTGGAAAATCTTTAAAAACAAATCGTTTGAGGTTAAAATTGGTTGAAAGAAGGAAGTTTTATTTTACAAATCAGGAACAGCTGAGCAAATAAATTGAGAACGAGCACGCATGTTAGAACAAAACCTCGTGATGGTGATTTGCACATTCAAAATAACTAACTATTCAAAACAGTTTATGTTTAGCAAACGTTTTCAGTACATTTTGTAACAATATTTTGAAAAACCAATCATTTAACTGCACAGCTGCAGTTTCAAGTGGTTGTTGACCAATATGATGTCTGAAAAATGTTAGAGGCACACATAGCACACAATGCTGCAAGCATGACACAGTCAAATCACAAAATGCCGTAATACAGACACACGAGTGTTGCATTACAACAGTTTGCAACAAAAACGCAAGAAAAAACACTGTCATCAGCCACTCCATTAGTGTCTGCTCATACACACGACAGTATTCGTAATCGGATTCAACAGTATAGGAACAAAAATAAATTCTCGAAAAAATATATTATTATTTGGTACACTATAACTGGAACAACCGTTTAGAGCAGAAAATATGGGCAACCAAGAAACAGCCGGAAAGTAAAAAATTGAATATCAGCCTTTCAAACCCAGCTCAGTCAATGTTTCGCTTCATAATGTAACCAAATTGTCACTTAAACCTACTAATGTTTATGCAACTTTGTGTGCACTTACCAAAAAGATGCTCTATCATTGAAATTTGGAGAACTTGTAGTCGTTCAATTAACGTTGTTCTGGTGCAGAACATGCATGACCAAAATGGTCAAAGCATGCTTTTGATAGAAAGCCACGGGCATGCGCAATGTGTTGTTTCACAACGTTTCGATAATTAACAAAATTCACACTCGGTTTCAAAAATCGATTTCACAACTTCCTGCAAATCTACTTCCGCAGATTTGATTGGACGACGTCTGACAAGTTGTTTACGCTACTTGACTAAAACATCAGCATAACTCTCGCAATCCAACAAAAGTTTGGAGTGCCAGTTACAAAACGGGGTGTTTACGACGATACTGAAAAAGTATTCCATCTTCACCAAAAATGGACAACTGCCAATAAACAGCCCCACCAACCGTTGCAGGTTAACGTCGAGCCCATTGCCAGTGTGCCTGATTGGTGATTTTGCAGTATTACTGCAATCGCGCAATTGTTATTTTTCAGGAAATTGAGAAAAAAGATTAGGTAATTGTATAATACCGCCGAAAACCGTCAGTTTTACCAATGAACTTCGGTGAATTTTATCATCTACTCTCTGCCAAGGGGCAATTCTGAAACGTTATATATTTACCGATCATAGTGATTGCAACCGTAAATTTGTGCTTTGATTTTTAGATACATTTTCCTGTTCTTCATTCCTCATAGATTTAGAATGACGTTTGAAAACATTTTTTTCGACACAATCCACGAAGCAACATTATTCGTTCAAAATATATCCTGAACAAACACTGTCGAAAATATTTATTCCTACGTATTTCCTACAGCTCTGGAGTAAACTGTTGAAACGTACATAATCTGCAGTCAGAACGGAGCTAGGGGGGTGACAGGGTGGCCACTGTCCCCCCTTAAATTTTGCCTGGCCCCCCCAGTGGCCCCCCAAAATTTTTCACATCTCTTTCTGAAAGTCCTACACAGACCATTGACAGCTCCCCTTGTTGCAAAACTGGCCCCTCCAGTGGCCCCCCAAAAATTTTCAGGTCTTTTTC
>Ga0210059_1016840_pt1 | contig 10506 bp, 6 predicted proteins | sample Ectturendosymbi2_FD_188042 | JGI IMG/M metagenome (GOLD analysis project Ga0210059, IMG submission 188042) | Ecteinascidia turbinata endosymbiont from Florida, USA - Sample 2 (SPAdes) (version 2) | ecosystem: Host-associated > Tunicates > Ascidians > Unclassified | place: Key West, Florida... | reverse complement strand
AGTGAAGGAAAAATGTTGTATCATTGCAACTTAATATGCGTTTCACCCAAACATGGAATACATGGAAGTTTGTGATGTTTAAAAATTTAATACATTCACCACTGTTGAAACCTATTTTTTTGTCCCCAAACCATTGTGAAACTCAGATAACGAAAAATATTAAAACTTCAAAATACACTTTTTTTACTGTAGTTTAACATCACCTTTTGCAGTAAAATTATTTTTGCTGCCGTTTACATCTCATTGCTCAACGAAAAATATCGGTTTTAACGACTCCGGGTACGTCATCAAACCTCCGCAACCAAGCTCCGCTATCTACGGAGCTCCGCCTTTTACAGGCAACCCTTTCATTTATTCTTAACTCTTTCAAAAGATACCCGCCACTGATGCCACACTAATGTAAACACTGATGTGTCGAGCGATTTGGGTCAGATTGGGCCTGACAGTCGGAGGCGGTCAGGAGCTCGTGTTTCCCGCTGGCATTCGGAAGGTCTTCCATTGCTGCATGCTGTAAGTGGGGCCGGATTTACTTGGCGTTTATCCGCGGCCGAGTTCCCGACCTACAGCAAAGTTACCTTGACAACAGTGGCAATGAAACTGCTTTTTGGTGTCTTTCGGGCGGCGTCAACGAAACCGCTGGGGCCACAGACTGGAGATACTGAAGGCGCCTCACCGAGGACAGACAAAGGTCCCGCAGGCAATAATAAACAGTATAGTGGTCAGCGAAGGACCAGGACCGCATACACATGAAAGTTCGTTCCGGCATCTCAGAAAATTATGTGAAACAATCATCACATTTGAAATGCTCTGTTTCTGCCTCTGAATGCCTAGCCCGGCAAAAGAAAATAATGTCATGAATCTTAAAAAAAAATTAAAACTCGTGGTTTCACATGTCATTTTGTCTCGAAAAAGTGTTGGCGCAACAAAAGTTTCCTTTTGTTCTTTGTGTGCGCTAAGTGTTTTGACGCCCGAGCGAATAAAACACTTGTGCAGTGAGAAAGTGTTAAAACCGCTGGCTTTGATCAATGTGTCAACTTTAGTCTGGTAGTTCTCTTTCTCATGTCGTCAATTCAGCTGTTAGGTTACAGTATGGACGACTTTACCCCTGGGTCTTTCATGCGCCGAAAGTACTATTGGGGGAAGGTGCTCGCTTAGCGGGGTCAGTAGTGTTCGCTTTGGGGATAAAAACCTAACGTTAAAAAAACGACTTAACAGGAGCCAGTTCTGGATCAGAATTCGAATTTCGGAACATGATCGAAGTAGGAGTCAATAAATTTGACTGCATAACCGTCAACAAACTTCATCTCTGGCATTCCTTTGGTTTTCAGTACTTTATTGTGTTTTGTGGAAAGTTTTCGGAGTGTTTTCCGGTGATTTCGCCGGATTTTTCCGGTGATTTTTAGTATGAACGAGATATGTCAACTGGGCCCAGGAGCGTAAGTAGGGGGGCAAGGGGGGCGCAATTCCCCGGGCGCCGAGTCACTATGGTGGCTCCAAATCATTGCTGGGGGCGCTGAATGGCTGCGGGGGGCGCCAAAAAGTCACAACAATGTCACAAGTACTTTCTTCAATACAGTAGACCTACATTTGCTTCCGAAAGACCTCAGTTTCGAACACGGTGGCGCCAAACTTGCTTCTTACCCCTGGCGCCATCTAACCTTGTTACGACCTGGCTGGTCCGCGCTCCGCCTTGTGCGGATTTGGAAAATTTCACCGCGCACTGGGCGCGCCGTGTGACTTTAAAATTGAAATCTGCACCTCTGCCGCGTACCGCGTGGACCTTTTACATCTAATAATAAGGTTTGCAAACCAAACGACTTTTCGTAAGTTATTGTTTTGGACAGTGATGCAGGAGGCGAGTGGGCAGACATCCCCCCGAAAAAAATTGAAATCTCAAAAATCTAGGCAAAATCACTGAAAATCCGGGCAAAAATGACGCCCAGTGTTGTTTGACTTCAAAACATTGCGCCCAACATTGGCAGAAAAACACATGAAGACTTTTTCTTGGTTTGTTTGTTTGGAGGTCGCACCAAAATAAGGTCTTCATGATCTTTGTGAGAGAAGAAAATTTGTAGGTTAAGATCTCCAAAATTTTTTCGGGCAAGTTGGTGGAAATTCTTCCTCCATGTGCTTGTTGCCAAATGCAGCGATACAGATGAATGCTTTTGACGTTGCGTACAGCTAGGCAGGTATGAAAAATCTAAGGGTTTTTAAATCCAGTCCGTTGGACTTGTCCATATTGCCTGAGTAAAGCTTATGTTGTGGTGTTCACATTAGTTTGCACGAACAATTCATCAATCTGCTCCCGATCCAAAAGTTGTCAAGTTTAGAAACTAATGTGTTGTCAAATCGATGAAAAGAATTTTTGTTCAAATGAAGGCGACAATACTTCAATGTTTCTTCCGCATTTCCATCAAAACTGCGTCTGACTGACATTACGAAATTAGAGATTGCAATAACAAATGTCTGCTGCAAGCAGGGCAACTTGCTAATCGCGAATCTACTGTAAAAAGAACGCTTGTAGCTGATGAACGAATAATAACCAAGTGTTTATCAAATGTTTTTTCGGTGTCCCCAGATTTCCTATACAATCTCATTTCAAACACGATTAAAATAAGTCTTTCTGGCACAGAAGGTGTGCAACTAGCATAACATATCAGTCCCCTTACATAAAATATCTATACATGCCCTGCATTACGATTGCGTACTATACTTAGTTGAAAACAGACGCTTAGACATCTTTTCAGAAAAGTCTTTCATGAAACATTTATTGAACAACTTAACGACAATAAAAAGTCTTTGTAAGAAATGTAATAAAACTGGTTTGAACTGCTTCAAGTTGATATATTAGCGCTGAAAGCAATAAATATATTTTTACGTTTCCGAAATGTGTGAACTTCACGAAAAACATGCCTGAAATAGTGCTACGTTTTTTTGTGTCGAAAAAGAGTTTGTCTTTCAAATCTTCACAATGCGACACAAAGCGGCAAAGCGGGACAATGTTTTTCACGCACGATGGCGCAACAAGATACAAAAGTTTTCAAAGGATTTACAACAAAGAATTTTTCTTCGCTAAATCGCATACGATGTTGTTGACCTGATCAACAACTGAGTTCAACGCACTGTAGCTGGGCGCCATTATTTTCATTTCGGACGAAGATGCAATCGCCTGGAGTTCGGCGTTTGATGACGTGCCGTTGACGCCAATCGCAATGACGTTTGTCATTTTCCGGAGCTCCCGAGCATATTTGTTGTTGAATGCAACAGGTGCACCGCTGGGAGCTGAATCGAAACATAAAAGAATATTGTGAAAGGAGCACGAGTTAAAAATTTCGTTGTGAAAAAGGTTGCAGGAAATGACTAAATGATTGCAGGAAATGACTAAATGACCAATAGACATCCGACTCCAGTCAAAAAATATGCCAAGGGGGGCGATGTTTGAAGAGGTTCAGAATCACTCAGTTTAACTTTGCTCAGCAAACCCAAATAAAAAATACGCAATTGCGATTCATGGAACGTACATTTGATAAAATAAACTTTAGGGCTGGCCCAGATTTTGAAATTGCGTTTCATTACCTCGGACCTTGATGTATGGCACACTCTCCTCCCTATGTTTATGCAAACTCGCTGCATAGTGTTATCGCCTATATATTTCTAACAACCTATAATCTTTTGCTTTACAACCAAAAAACGATCATTGTCTTTTATTTTTTTTATAATGATTCAATATTCAAGCAAGTAATCGATCCAATTTAACGAAAGGCTGAAACTGAGTTCTATGTTACTTTTTTCATAAAATGGAAGGAAGATCATCTGCGGAAATGCTTTCCGCAAGGTGCTAAATTCACACATTCTGAAAAAAGGTTAGAGTTATGCAGCTTGGGTTAAAATTTTTTAAGATAATTTGCAAGATCGCAGCAAACGTTCTGCGCCAAAGCAGATACTTAAGATCAATGTGGCTTGAAAAGGTGCAAATAAAAAAAGCGAATGATGCATCTTGCTAGCGGCACAATTAAAACAGGGCATTGCAGGTACTAGCTTCGCTACTACTGAAACTATTCAGAAACTACTGATCATTGATTGAATAGGTTTAGCATAAGTGATATAAACGCAAAATGCAGTGCATTTACGGGTGAATGCATAGGCAGTCTGACAATGCACAAAGCATGTGTTTTACTGACAATTCAGTGGTTTGTTAATTCTCCAAATAGATACTTAAATCAAAGCTACCTTAATTCATTCGCGATTTTTTGCACGTACAAATGCGCAAGTACAAAATACACAAGTAGGGGCAAACCGCTTGTGTGTGCATTAATGTGTGCGCATACGTAACGTAGAATAACGCGTTTCGCACGATTCCTAAGTGGAGGAGACCTACTTCATCAGCACAAAATTATTTGAAGAAATCGTCGTGCACTGGTTGTGCAAAAATTTGCATGAAAAGGTAAATAAAAACGTGGGTATAGTCATGATGGCAGCGGTTTTCGTTTGAAAGACCGTAACCTGTCAATTAGTATGCCAATGGGCTGCATAATAGACACATTTTGAAACTCTTTTGTAATAACTGTGATGGGGAGTCGCGTCACATGCCTAGAGCGCGCAATCAGGAAGTATTACAAAGATGCAGTTACACACAAGCAACAACACAGTCGAGTGAACCTGGTCGAGCAGGGAATCCCCACTGTTGTTACTTGCCCGCTGCATTTTTTTGAACTCATGGACTTGGCGCCAGGCCCGTCGCCAGGATTAGCAGCAGGGGGGGCCAAAAACCAGAAGGGGGGGGCCACATTTTTAAAATAGAGTATTGGATGTATGCAGCAACCGATGGGCCAAACGTGAAATGGGGGGGAACCGATTTAATATGGGGGGGCCGGGCACCACTAGCCACCCCGCTGGCGACGGCCCTGCTTGGCGCTTTTTCCTGGGCGTGTTCGCATTTGCCATGAGGAGCCGCAACAAAACAACGCAAATAGACTCCACACTCTTAAATTTTCTTTGGTCGAAAACCCGTTTCTTCCGGAAAAATAATTAATTTGGCAAAAAAGGTCACCAGCAAAATTACGACGGTTCGTTTGAAAACTCTAATCTTGCAAAAAGTTTTGAAGCTTTGGAAAGAAAAACGTGGCCAAATCTTAAGTCACACGAGCTACACAAGGTAAGAATTCCTTTCTTCCTGTGAACGACATTTTGATTTCAGCTTGCCTGTTCAGTGTACTTATTTGCGGTAACAGAAAGTGGATCTGTTCTTCTGCGTTAACTGACAACGGGAACTACGCCTCATTTGGTGTGAAACTTAAACCATTCTGCATGGTATAGGCAAAAGCGTTACCTGCTCTGAACAAAATGACCAATTTCAGGGCATTGGGTCGTGACTTATATCCGCTGTTTCTGGGAGTGCCATCAAAGTAATCTTGGTACAGGGTTCTCAGCACGTCTTCTGTATTCACATCGCCCCCGTTGTAACGCAACCAGTTGACAGCTCCAGCAACGTTTCCAGTTGTAGAGAATCTGTGGAAAGAAAGCTTTTGAAATGTTTTTTTTATTGCTTTCATACAAATAAATTCAAAACATCGTTAACCTTTAGTTTTGCCTACGTTCTGCTGCCAATTTTCTGGGCCTATAGCGGTTACAAATTGTGACCCACCGGACAAATACCGCGAAAAATCATTCGCATGTTTGAACAGTGTTTGCAAAAGTCACCGAAAGTTGGAAACGTTGCACAAATTTTAAGTAATTCAGGCATCTATAACATTTTGGCGGAAAAAGCTCCATAACATTTTGGAGGCAAAAAACTAAAATACTGGAAAGAGGACAACAACTGGTGCGACGTTTCAGAAACAAAAAATGGGGTGAAAAGATTTTGTCTTGTCCAAATTTTTTTTCCGTACGGCTACGCCTTATTTCCCTTCAATAACGTTTTACTGAAGTTACTTGTTTATGAAACACGACGCCTTACCTTGCAAAGTTGAACATTGTGTAAGATCTGGTGTAATACTTTATTGCTGCAACCCTCGTGCTTAGCCCGTTGACGAAACTAACAGCAGGTAGTGACTTCAGTATTTCAATCATCATAGCCTTGCACTTTTGCAAGCCGCTATAACCGTTGCGTCTGGACGTGTCCATCACGAAAACAACGTCAATGGAAGGAAGGTTGCATTTAAGGCTAACAGTGACTTCGACGGGTACGCTTTTGCCAACCCGTTCTGGTCCTGGTGGATTTGGTTGTCGTGCCTCAGCCCTGCGCAACAATACGTTTTATTGTGCGTGTGTCGAAAATAATGTTTCTTTTGCGTAAATTGCAATGCAGCCATTCATGCTGTGGTTTCTTTCTGTTATTTAGGTCAGTGGTTCCCAACCGCTGGCCTGCGGCCCGGCATAGATCCGTGAGGCATTTGCTACCATTTGAACAGAAACAATAAATTTATTACAGTCATTTGTCAAAGTATATGAATACCAAAGAAACAACAACATATTGCAGCAAAGTTGAAACTTGTGCATCATACACTTCAAAAAAAACAAGCCAGAAATATCGTTACATCGCCAAGAGAGCGCTGAAAACCCTGTTACCATTTCAAACGCTCTATCTGTGAAGCTGTGTTTTCTGTGTTGACGGAAGCCAAGACCAAATCATGTACTAGACTGTACATAAGAACTACACTGTGGTTTGCACTGACTACCACCACCCCTATGTGGAAATACAGTGTCTTACTGCCAGAGAAACAAGCGTTTCCACTGATTCAGCTTTGTGATAGGTTTCATTATATTCACACGCATTGAGTTTTCATTAGTTTCATTTCACTGTAGCCTATGTATTTGCTGCACATTATAGGCAGGTCCGTGAAAATAGTATCTACATTAAAACGGTTCGTTTAGTGAAAAATAAAGTTGGGGATCACTGCTTTGCGCAAACGCTTGTAGTGGCCATGTAGGCCTACCTTCATTTCAAGAAACTTACTTCACCTCCAGGGAATATCACACAGCTTTAAAATCTTTGCGTACTTTCTTTTAAGAAAAGCTCGTTTAATTACACCAGAACATTCTCATGTGCCGTCCCCCAGGAGGTTAATTAATTAATTTGTCGTTTTTAGGCCATAACTTGCCAACCACTAATGCTACATAGCCGATCAAGTGCTCTACAACGCGGAATTTCGCCAAGTTTATTTTGAAAGGAAAAACAAGAAAATTGTCACTTGAGCTTTTTTTCTCAGGCCCCGATGACGTCATCCAAATTCCTCTGACCTACCCCAGTTGTGACGTCACTCAAAAGAGTTCAAATCCAAAACTTTCCAAGTTTTTTTATCCAAACTAGGCTTTCTGTTTTTTTTCAGTGTTTGAACTGCTCTCTAGCTCTATCGGTTGGCAAACTATGGCCGAATATGTCCGAACCACAATTGTGGCTTGCGCCAACGCTAAGGAGTTAGAATATAAGCACACATAGCTGGATGCTGCGTGGCGCTAGCACATCAATCGAAAATAAACACAATGAGAAATAGAAATGAACGTTTTCCTGCTGTGACTATTTGTAATGCAGAAAATAGCGAAAAATTTTGGAGAATTTGGGCAGCAGAGCTTGTTTAAGACGTATTTTTTGCATTTGGTGGAAAATAACATTAAGCGAATTACAAAAAATCAGTTCCTCGGACACTTGTTATCTGTTTTCTGATTTGACATTAGTTGATTTAATTGAGCCTTAGCTAGGTCTCTGAGGTCAGAGCCTAACTTGAAACTAACCATTGCGAAAACTACGGGAAGGGTGTACAAGAGTCGGTAAATATTTCCTTCTGTTTGACATAGAGTTGCTTGGAGCTATTCGTGAATTGACATGAAATGTGACATCCATAGTACCAAAAAGTAATTTCTGAACTCTTTTTCCCTGAAAAACAATAACTAAAAAAACAAAAATTGTCACATATACATGCTATGTAAAAATGGTCTGTCAATTGGGACATAGACGAGTGGTAGCTTATGCCTGCACTTATAATTTGAATAAGCTATAACCAAAACATTTAGACATAAGATAGTTAGAATCTATTCCAAAACTAAATTCAAAAGTGTAGTTGCTGTAATTGATATAAGGCAGACACTTAAACTTTTACAGCGTACCTGACTCTAATCGTGTAAGTTGTCGAGGCTGTGAGGCCGGTGATCGTTACCTCAGTGGAAGTGTGGTCGGTTATTGTCCTCTCCAATCGCCCCGAAGTTTTAGTGACCACAAATATCGTGTATGACGTCGCTGACTCTACAGCCTCCCATGAAACAGTTGCACTGCAGACAAAAGTGAAGCCAAAGTGAAAACATGAAACAGCTTAGACGTTTTAATGAGTTTTTCATCAACAACAGTGTGGGGTTGAACATAATCGACAGACCACGCCAGCGATTCAAGTATTGTTCGTTTTCCGGATTCGACTGCCTGCATATCATAAGCAGTTTTATTTCAAGTTTTTCATAAGCAGTTTTATTTTAAGGAACGGTCGCGCTTCAAACAAAGCAAAACAATTATTGTAAATCGTGGCCTGGTTTCAAGTTTTCATGAATTGAAAACGGTTTGTAGGTTACTGTATTTACTCAACTGTAAGCCGCGGCTTATAAAGATTTTTTTCATCATTTCGTGCGACTTACAATCAAGGGCGGGTTACGATCGAGGGCTGCTTACATTTCTTTTTTTAGCTTACCAAAATGTCTAGGTGACGCCTAGTTTTTCTTTGACTACGTTTTTTTGACTGGACCCTCTTTTCGCATTATCTTTCCTCTCTTCAGCATCACGTGCACATCCGTCACAGGAGGGATTATGACGAACAGAAGGCAGTTGTAGTGGTGAAGCATCATTACCAGGGTTGATAATCAAACACGAAGCATGCTATACACGAAAGCATCTCAGAGGTTTAGGCAACCTATGGTGAAGTGCGGCTTACAACCAAGGGCGACTTTCAATTAAGGGCTGCTTACAATCGAGCAAATACGCTATATAGCACCAGCTACCAGTGGTGGCGCTGTTTCACGTCGAAATGACTGCAAGATCTTTTTCGCTTAAATATACTCATATTTTTTATTAAAAAACTTGTTTATGATATCAATCAATTTGTGATCACAGCAGTGCATGCAACATTTTCCATCGTTTACCAACTCAATCAAAAAAGCAAGTGCGGCTAATATCTCCATAGATGCACACTACAAATCCCGTGTAATACTATTGAAACAAGCCGTGGTGCTCGATTAGGGAAACCACACAAAAAGCAAGTCAGCAGCCATTCTATACGTAAGCTTATCATTACAAGGAACCTGGCCAAAAAGATGAGACGGTTAGGTGAAATTCTGTAATCTTTATATCTTAGAAAGAGCAAATTTGGTTACTACAGAAACTATACGGATAAAAGAGTGAATGTCGCATCATTATTTTGACCCAATTACCTGCTTGTTGTGGTGCTTTTTACTGTTAACTTTGCTGGAGGGTTGACAACCAATGGTACTTCGGTTTGGGGTGTTGATGTAGTCATCGTGGTAGCGACAGAAGAATCGGTTGTGGCAGGAGTGGTTGTTGCAGGAGTGGTTGTTGTAGGAGTGGTTGTTGTAGGAGTGGTTGTTGTAGGAGTGGTTGTTGTAGGAGTAGTTGTTGTAGCAGTGGTTGTTGTAGTAGTGGTTGTTGTAGGAGTGGTTGTTGTAGGAGTGGTTGTTGTAGGAGTGGTTGTTGTAGGAGTGGTTGTTGTAGGAGTGGTTGTTGTGGCAGTGGTTGTTGCAGTTGTTGTTGTAGGAGTTGTAGTTGATTGCGTAGCGGTGGTGCCACCAGTTGCAGGCTCTGAAAACCTTGTATCCACTTTTCCAGTCACAGCGGTGCCTTCATAATCAGCACCCACAGCTTTTTTCCCGCTAGTCTTGCCGCCTTTGAAGGGACTGAGGGGACCGGGATCCACTTCTCCAGGATTAACGGAAGCAACGCGTGCGTAGTAAATGGTATCTGGCGCAAGACCACTCACATAAATAGTGGTTCTTGCCAACTTGGCGTTCATATAGACCACAGTCTGCATGTCGTTCTTGTAGATGATGAGCATGTAGCGCTGTGTTAAAAAATCATAGCTTTTGCACTGCAAGTTGGAATAACTGCTATTATTTGCTTGTAGGACTCTACATCAAACTCCAGAACTCGTAATTAAGAAGTTTAAAAAATGCTGACTATTACAAACACTCCTTGCAAAAAGAAAAAAACAGCAAATTCGTTCCAAAAAATCTGAATGTCACATTTCAAGCGCTGGTTCAAAGCAGAGAAACCGAACCTGCCGTTTTACATTTGTTGACAGAAAAAACAGTACAAAATTTGTGATGAGTCTGATGACAAAAGTTTTCTAAAATTCAAACGTAACTGAGTCTTGAAAAACAAAACGCAATTTTTTAAAATTTCGGTTATCTTCTTCCGCCATATTTTTTTTCGGTTTTCCGGACGTGTCGTTTTGTGCTGCAACAGCTGCCGGTGGCGTTGCTGACGGGGGCGGGGGTGTGACTCGGCACGGGGGG
>Ga0210059_1016839_pt1 | contig 10507 bp, 4 predicted proteins | sample Ectturendosymbi2_FD_188042 | JGI IMG/M metagenome (GOLD analysis project Ga0210059, IMG submission 188042) | Ecteinascidia turbinata endosymbiont from Florida, USA - Sample 2 (SPAdes) (version 2) | ecosystem: Host-associated > Tunicates > Ascidians > Unclassified | place: Key West, Florida... | reverse complement strand
ACCAATTTTGGAATCACAGTCAAAAACTTTAAACTCGTTCACGTGAAAGTTGGTGAGACATTTTGCAGAAAAATTCAGATCGTTTTATTTTGTACAGTACTGCGTGATGCACGGATATCTAATCAATGGATAAAATATTTTTATTGTGGAGGTATAGTCTGGAAATTTCGTACATATTCTCTGAGGTGTTGTTTGCAGCCTAGAAAGTTAAGACCTCTGCGGTCACGTGGAAAAACATGGGGTGGTGTCACAAAAGAGTGTTGGTGGTTTCCAAAAATCAGAAGCTAAAAAAATTTGGTTTCGCGAGACAATCCGAACAGAGTTAAACAGTATCCATGGCGTTTAACGAAATTAATTTCTCGCTTCTAGTCATGCACAGACCACGTGAAAAATTCTGAAATCTCTCTGCTATAAGGGAGAAGGTGGTGTCTTGCTTCTTACAATATATCTCATACTAATTCTGTAAGCTTTGTTCAGACTGGCTTTTGAGGTAATGTGCGTACTGCCGTTGGCTAAATTTCTGCTTGTACAGAGAAACTTTTTTAAAAGACCTGAAGGTTTTCAATAGACGTTTTCAATATACACATCTCCTGCTTTCTTTGTGATATACTACCAAAAGCGTTGCGTTCCCATTACCAATGTGCGGTGTTTCTAGGGCTATGTGTCTTTCTGAAACGAAACTTTATCATGTCATCTATATGTTTTCTTCTTTTACTTTAAATGTAATTGGTTGACTCCACTTAGCATCTTGAAAACTTATGTACACGTAGTAATTGGAGGAACGTTTGAAATTCGCGAACCGCCATTTCTTAGTTGAAAATATATGTCTCCAATCTTATCAGTAGATTTGGTATTATATTTCCACAAGAAACCTGAAAGAAAATTTAGAAGAAACGCATGAATCTTAGTTCCCTGTAAACGTCTGATGTTTACTGGATGTTTTCCGCAACCTTTTCTTGTTTATTTGCAGAATATGCTGCATATGCTTACACAACGTTTGGTCTTCTGATTGCTTCGTTCCTGTCATCAGCTTGTGCAATGGTGGCAGCTCGCATGACCTTCATTGCTGGGTTCAGTGACGCGAGACGTAAACATGCACTTATCATCGCCAAAGTATCAGCTTGGATCGCCAGTAAGCAACGCTAATCTTTGCAGCTTTTTTTCAACGAATTCACTGTGAACCTCGCACAGTTTTAACTTGGCCTGGCTGAAATAAATGAATTCACACATATCCAAAATTTTATAATGTAATGTACGTTGAAGCGATGAGATCGGGTGCAAAGACCAGATGCAAACGATGAAGTATTTTGTTCTTTATCTTAAATATTAAACTAAAAACTCAGGTATATTTTCTTGTCGAATATAAATTTTAGTTTCACAACGGAGTAGGAATAAAAAGCTACAACGAAAAATATTCGAAAAATGCGAATTATTGAAATCACTTCTTTTTTATTTCTTTGCAGGTATAACTTTGCTGGTCGCCTGCATTGTTTACACGTCCTTTGTTGTAAGCAAGAATAGGGAACTCATTGCTGAAGCAAGAAGGATTGGAGTTTTCCCGTTTGGGTATAGCTATTTCATTGCGTGGGCTTCACTTGTTCTGAGTATTGCAACCGTTTATACTCTGCACCGGATCAAACTTTGTAAGTAAATTCTTAGACGTGTCTTTAATTTCACTTGATCGGTAAGATAGACTTAGAAAAGAAAATTTTTTCCGCACCGAGGTTTTCCCCGAGAAATTACACTAGGTTCCGAGAAGGTTTTAAGAGTTTACCACATTTGTACCAGTTTCACAAAACACCTTGCCCTTGAAATCAAACAGTGTGCTTCTTTTGTTAATACTCTCTATTTGTCTCCGTAGTTTTAGTACGTGAACGTACCATCTTTCAAGAGAAAAATTTTACATCCTGTATCCAGTTAGACTAAAATCCGAATCCACACAGGTAGACCCGCATCTGCACCAAACTTTCAGTTGCGTAAGATACGTACGCCGGGAGCGAAAGTGCTTACGTTTTAATAGGAATAGATAAAATGTTTTTTTTGCAATAATCGAAAAACTGATTGCAGTTTTTGCGTTTGGTTATTTCACGTTCTCGCGAAACTTCTGGTTTTTCTTAAAACAAACCAGAAATTATCCAAATAGTTTTCATACGATTTCTACTTGTGGAAATTCCTTTGGCGTTGAAGCTGTACTCCGAATTTGACCAAACAAAGTTTACAAATAATTTGAGCCCAAGTTTTGAAAATACCGAGAGTGAACGATGGTTTCAAATTTAACATATTGCACTCGCTGTCCTTCAGATCATTGAGACTGATTTCCGTCGACGTGCATGCTGCATGCTTTCTGTGCAAACCGCAAATTGCATTCAGTTTCCTTCTACAGACGTATACTTTATATGGACAATGCTGCTCATGTTGTTTAACAAAATTTATCCGATGGTCTTGCCCAGGTAACATGCAGTACTAGCTGGCCTGTAAACGATATAGGCAGATGCTAACTGACCTAAGCTAAACATAAAGTGTTGAACCTCAAAAAATGATGAAAGCATAAATGTAAGACAAATGTAAAATACAAATTTTTCCTTTTGGAAAAAATAAAAAAATAAATCTGTTTTTCTTCAAGATTTTCAGCTTTTTGATCGAGGTATCCTGGGTACAAGCATATTGAATATACGCAAAGATACCAGAAGCGTTCTTAAACTTGGCAAACATTAGAAAAATACATATTTTTTGGGATTTTATGTTTTTGGATAGCTTTTTTTCTTAAAAGACAAGCGTGTAGTGATCGGTGGTGATTATTCATAATTCATGCCAAATGAATCCAGCCTACGAAATAAACCTCAAAAATTGACGGAGTTTACCTAACTATGAACAGAATTGACGCATTAAAAAACACCGTTGTGTCGAAGAATAGCTGCAACATGTTTAGATTTGTATTAGTTACCTGACTGATGTTATACGCCCCACTTGAGCTTACGATGAAGTTAGTCAATGAACCAAATTTTGTTTGTTTTTTCAGAACCACGGAACTCGAGTCGCAGCAAAGCTACACTTTCTAGCATTCCAAGTAAAGAGAATAGATTTATGCTGTTCAACCGATTTGCTTGAAGAAGATGAAATATCTTGTGGCTTAAAAATTATACTGTACATTGAAAAAGTAGAGTTAGGAAATCGTTTAGAAACATTGAAGTGCAAGATTTATAGAATCCGGCCACATTTAATGGATTCCAATGCTTCTGAAAAATTAACAGATATAGGTCAACATTTTCATAGTGTCAAAGCTGGATTGTTGTAGCTATTACGCATGAAATTTCTAAACGTCTACTTTCCAACAGGCAGTTTTTTCGAAACACTGCAAAATGGATAAAATATTTTAAGAAAACGCAGAAGCTCCATGGGATCCATGATAAGTGAGATTAATGACTTCCAACCTGTCCTAGGATGAAACTGCAAATCCTCCGCTTGCAACAAAAATTCTTGGGAGCCTTGCACTATAACAGCCGCCAGACCCCATCAACAAATTGTTTTTGCAAGTTCCTCAGATTTCAATCAAACAACCTACTCACTGTAGCGAGAGTTCTAATAACATTGTCGTTGTATTAATAAACCATTGTTGCAAAGTGTTTTATTATAGTATTGTTGAGAAACTGATATCTCGTTCCTTAATCAATATGTATTGCTGTTGTTTTTGTGCTATATTTGTTGCTCTTCAATTCAAAACTCTGTCTCTTATACCATTGTTGGGCAAACCGCTGCCTGCTGACGTCATCTAGTCACCTGCAGGACGCGTTCTGAGCGGCTCTCGGAAACTTGCAGTGAATTCTTAAAAGTCCATGGCGGTCAGCGTAGCCAGACATAAACATTCAGAGATTAGAGTTTCTACAAAAAATCTTTTGCCAGACAAAAATCATTTCATATTATAATTGCGCCCCAAATCATTTTTTTCATTTATTGTTTTGTGCTGGATTATAAGGTTGTTTTCTCGCTTTTTTTATTAACCCTGTCCTCTACATTTTGTGTTACCTCACAATGCATCTCTCGATTTTGAAAGGTGCGGATTGTTGCTTTTACATGGCCCACTGACAAGTGACCACTAAAAGTTTGCACTTTGCACACCACTTCATAATACAGAGTTTAAGTTAACGCCGTTTGAGCTACGAATTGACGCAATAGACGCCTGATTAAGAAATTACCTTGAATCGAATGCCTTGTTATAATAGCCTTCAAAATAGTGAGACGCGTTCCGTTTTTGGAAGAATGCTTTGCAAGCACTACTTTTATGGAGAACACTACCCTTTCTCTAATTAGTTTCTTCTTCACTGAAACACAGATGCTTTTCACTTTTTGACACAGTTATTATGATATTATTACGATGTGCGTTTATTCTCCGTTTTTTTTAGCTCATCCATTGCATATTTGTGAATTTATCTTACACTGGTGATTTGATACGCCACGCTTTAAGCACTTTTTGAACCTCTTTAATACAGTCTTGTTTGCTGACGGGCTCATTTCGGCATATGTATGTAAACGCATGATAAGCGACGAGTGTTTGAAAATGACCAAGAGAAATGAAGTTTCATAACGCAAAAACACAACGTATTTGATAGGCTTCAAAGAATGCAGAAATCTACTTGCATCGTGCACAACCAACGCAGCATGATCGTCTGTGACGATCATTCATGCTTAATTAGTTTTATTTGTTGCTTAAGTTCATTTAGAGATGCGTTTGTCCAAAGGTTGGTTGCAATAGTTCAAAATTATAGCCAGAAATATATTAATGCATCGACAGCCGTCAACAGAATTTTTAAAAAACAATTTTAATGTTAAAAATAGGTTGAAAAAAATTAACTTGCAATACATTTGTTTTAAATGTTCCTGCCTAAATACATCTATAGAATTACAAAATAATCATAATTGTTGCACATTGCTTAAACACAAAAGCGAACATTATTTTCTAATTCTTCTTGCATTTTGTTTTCCCAAAGTTGAAACGCAAGAGCAATTTATAACCGATGCCAGCTTCTTGAAAATAGCGCTTGCACTTTGTTCTCTGTTACGCAGTGGCGTAGCCAGGCTAAGTGTCGTCCAGGACCGACAACAAAAGTGCCGCCTTTTCTATTCCTCAAATTTACTTACAGAATTTAAAATAAACAAGAATCATGTTTCGAGCTTTTTAAAGGTAAAAGAAATAATAAAGCAACTTGAACATCAAAATCAAACACTCACAAACAAAAAAAATTTGTATTTAATTGTTGATTATGAGTCTTGCTTTTTCTGCTTGTCCCCAACTTTCTCACAATTTCTTATTCCTATTGTTTCTGCTTTCTTTACATGTACCATGCCTATTTCGTCAAATATCCCACCTTGTTGACTTCTATTCTTCAGTAAGAAGCACCACTTTGGTTTAATCGTTTACTCACTTCTGGGGATCATACAAAAAAATTTTTTTTTAAAGTGACGGCGACATACCTACTTTACACATATACATATTTATCTATGCTAAAATTTTGTGCAGATTAGGCTATCCCCGTCTTTAACTGAAAAATTGCATGTGCAGTGTCATAGGCGTAGCCGAGGGGGCAAAGGGGCCATGCCCCCCCAATTTTTAGAAACTATAGTCATTTTGTGCTTTGAGAGGCGTTTTTCTCAACAAAATAGTGTTCTTCGCCTAAAATCAAACATTTTCGCCCCCAAAATTTTTGGGTTGGCTACGCCACTGTGCAGTGTGCACTGCTCCTGGGGGGCTATCATAACAATTTAATAATATAATCTCAGTAATGTAAAGAATGTTTCATTGTTCACTTCACGGATGTTTCAATAGTGGTTTAATTCTCTTATGATGTATAAAAAGCTTCAAGCTTTACCTTCATCGGGACTTGCACGGAACTCTTTTTGGCGTGGGAACCATTTTCATAAATTAAGTCAAATAGCCTTGAAACCGGCTCTCTTTGAGAAGCGCTTGCATCGTTCGTCTTGACCTGCAAACTCGGTCAAGCCGTTGGCAGGGCCAACAAGAGGGCGATGAAAGAGGCACATCGTACTAGGGCCCGGGACAATGAAGCAACGCACACTAAATTTATTTTAATCAAGCCCAAAAATATCAATTTAAGCCAGTTGTCACTATAAAAATTAAAGGGTTTCTAAATCTTAGCATGGTAGCTGTTTGTCTATATTATGATTTATACACAAACAAGCTATATAAATTTGTAAAGGACTCTAGAAGCCAGGGTGACCCGGTCTCGGTCTTTGTACCTCTGGTAAAGTTTCGTTCAGAGGTCCTGGCTGTTGGGTTGGGCTTCATCCAATTACATGTGCACAGTGCTATTCTTTTACTTCGTTTTTTACCAACAGACGTCTATTTCGACAACTGCATTACCATATCCTACCACGCAAGACATCCGTCTTTTCATTGCTCAGTAGTGGTTACAACAGGGGTAGAAAACCTATTTACTATCACTGGCCGCATTAATTGTGCATCATCGCTGGCGGTAAGCAAAATCAATTAATTTTATCCAAAAACTCTACCATTATCTAACAATGAGGAAGAGTGACTTCTTTTGACTTACTATCTAAAAGTAGCGTAGCAAGGGGGGGCAGGGGGCTCTGGGCCTCGGGCGGCACTGTGCTGATAAAAATTAAATTTTGAAAGGAGTTTAAAATTTCTAACACGTCTTTATTACTTTCAAATAAAGTTTAAAACGCTCTAACTCTTTTCAGCTTTTGTGTTTAGAAGCCTTATAGACTGGTAGGCTAGCCTAAAAAACACATTTGGCTTTGGAGAGAGCAAATTGATGAAATGTTTACTCAAAAATCTGGGTCAAATTCAATGTACTAAAGTACCATGCTGCTTGTCTTGAAATCAGGGTTTTTTGACACGCTTACTTCGGGAGTAATTGCGCCCCAGGCCTCAAACCGTTCTCTCCAGACAAAGGCGTTTCCCGCATTCCAGTCAAAAGTCCTCAGAACAAAGGAAAGAGATGATGACATTCGACAGCAGATTACAAAACATTACTGATGTGGTATTTCGAGATTTAAATTCCCCCTCCTCTGAAAATCTGATGAAAAAAAACCTGAATTAAATCACGGCAAATAGTCAAGGATAGCTTAACCCTTTTTCGCCTGTCGTTGGTTCCTTAGTAACGCCCCAATCGCACATCATAACATCACCTGACGCATTCGCGACGAATATTTCGTTGGGGCGGCAATGGGTAGTTCGCCTCTCAATCGGAGGGTTGGGTGTTCAGTGCACGTGCGCCTAAGTGAATCGCTGTAGCGCTCTTTAGGAAGAGAGTTTACCTGAACCGCCCTGGCAGGAAACATAGTTCAGGCGTTGGCTTACAGCTGCTGGCCGTCACCAAAATTTAAAAAAGAATTTCCTTGGCACATCACATTAGAGTTGCTCTTGGGGGCTCTTGAAAGGGTAATGAGCCTACTTATACGCTACATTTTCTATTGTGGTCTCTTTGGAAGCAAAGTAATTACATAATGCAGTTGCTTTTGGGCGCCGATGTAAAGCACAGTACCTGTATATTACAATTGTTGTTGGAGGTCACTTTGAAAGCAGAGTAGCTTATACTTACACATTGCAGTTGCTCTTGGGAGCCTATTTCAAGGCAGAATACTGAATTACAAGTATGTGGTTCGGAAAATATTATGAGTGGATAATTAATTTTTCACCAAAAATGAGGAATATTTACACGTGAAATACCTTGAGGAGGGCCCTAACAAAGGGGGCCCTAAGGCAAGTCCCTCGCTTGCCTTCCCTTAAACACACAACCGCATATAACCCTGGCAATCGTCTTGTATGAGAACATGAAACCGATTGAACACGTTCTGTTTCATCCGATATGCGTGCTTTCTCACCTGATGTGCCCATGCAAACACTGTAATGTAAAGTTATCTTTATATTATTGAACACAAACACACAGATTTAACGCGACGTTTGTTAATTAAACCTATACACCTAGGTCGACTAAAAAAGCAAATATGGGTGAAAAAAACACGCAATGGGAAGTGGGAACCCTGGTCGCATTGAGGCAAAACGCCTGCTACTACCGTAACAAGAAGTGAACATTTGAAGATTTATTGCCGTGTTATTGTTACGCAATGAGGACCAAGAGAACAACAATCCGCTAGCAAGTTTTGCAACCTGCCTCTGCAGCAGTGCTCTCACTTTCAGGGATTTTGTCCCTAGATTGGAACTTTTGACCCTTTTTACGAATATTTTAGGGATTTTCGGAAAAGTATGAAAATGTGTAACATGAACTATTTCAGGGTACTTTGGAAATCATTTTTGGTTCTATTTTTAACATTTAGCCTAGGCCTGTCATATAGCACTCCGATTTTATGCAGCACCACTGGTGCAGGAGGCGCGAGTGCAAGCGCAGTCCCAAAAGTTTGGATTTGGTGAAAATCCCTGAAAATATGAGCAAAAATGGCGCCCAACGGTGCCCAAAATAACACGAAGAGCTGTTCTTTAGGAGGTCATATCTTATGGGTTTTTTTCGGGCAAGTTGGTTAGAATTGGGGCAAAAATCCTTCGCACCAGCAAAAAATTTCCTGCTCCTATACCTATGTGCTGCACCACAACAGATTAAGGAATTTTTTGGTAGACTACTGTTCTGGGTTTTTTGGAGCTGCATTTGGGAGAGTCTTGCTTTGCAGGCATAGCATCGGACATGAGCGAACTGCGCAGTTGCGCTAAGAGTTTTGAGGGTCTTGTGGTCACGACTTTGCCCTGCTGGGCCCCGCGTTCACATATCCGGCCCTGCCTACATGCCTAGTTGTATACGTCCAGATGTCAGACTTCCACATGATCAACGAGTTATGAGTAGTGATTGTTGTAAAAAATGTAGGTACTATGTCGGGGTGTAGTGGGGCGGGAACGCGTGGGAACGCCGTTCCCACACCTTTTTCATGTTTTACTTTAAAATGAGTTTGAAGCTGTTTCAAAATCACTAGTTTTTTCGGTGCGTTCCCACACCTTTTTTGTTAGCACTACATCCCTGGTACTATGTCTAGCCCAGGTAGTCTTCTCTTATGTTGTACTGCATGGCAGCAAGATACCTTTGGTGCTTACGACCAAAGTTACACGTTTGCACAGCCTGCTATTTAGACAACCAGATGGACTTAATTGTGTAGTAAGAAGGGTCGATTTTGGGGATTGTCCCAAAACAGAGTAGTGCAGTTAGTGGATTATGGATGTAAGCCGTTGAGTCCACGAAGGCCTTAGTCTATATTTGTTAACATTTATAGGCGATTTGAGATACAAAATGTTATTAATCTAAGCATGTGCCATACACCAGAAGATTAACAGTCAGACTTGGTCAGCTAGAATGTTTTAGCTTTCCTAAATTAAAATAGAAATAAATTTAGAGCTAACTCAGCTGTCGGAAATTAGATTAGAATTATAATTAGCGGAATTTCACAAACCAGAAATTGAACTAAAATTAGAAGTACATGGACACAAACCGAAGCGACTTTAAACCAAGTTCAATTCATGCCCAAATGTGGATGCATTCTCATAAGCATGAGACTAACAAATATTCGCACAGCAAGACGGGCGCATTTCTTGCTGTATAATTCGTCTGCATGGCTAAAGACTTGTCCCGACGGAGCCCATGTCGCTGTCATGCCCAATTCTTGAGCAGCAGCTTTCAGATAAGGGAAACGATGTTGGCTTTTCCAATACTCTAAAAAGGGATCTCCAAACTTAGTTATCTAGGGACCACATAAGCTTTTGCACAACATCAAGTGCTGGTCATCTTACGTAATTTGATTGTTTCGGGATATGTTACGTTGTATCAAATCAACAAGTTGTTTGTAAATATATTTTATTTTCATTTTTGAGAAAATGTCTTCACGGGCCCGACTTGGCACTCGGTTGTTGTTTGGAGACCCTGCTATAAAACATCACAGCTGACTGACTGTCGCAAGTACCAGGTGACTATTATGACTTCTGCGCGTGAGTGGATAGGCAATGTGACGAAATAATAATAAATTGCTAAGGTAACATAGCTTGTGCTGCAGCTGTCAGTGAAAACAGAAATTCATCGAGTTTTAATGAGAACCGTCGCGAGAAAATCTTCAGTAGGGGGCTTTACATCTGGGCAAAGAACTTAACATTCTAACATTTGATAAAACCACTGATTTACAGTGTTTCAAAATACAATTTAAGGGGGTTTAGAGCTTTGTGTTTAAGTGATGGGATGACGGCATGGCGCTTGTGACCAACTTGTCACACTTTCCTTGCACGAGGGAAGTTTCTCGTTTCATCTTTAATAATAGCGTTGGACAAATTAGCACTTTTGACAAAATCGGAAATTAGATTATAACTAAAATTAGAGCACTGACGCTTTTGGTAAATTATGTTAAAATTTGAACTACCATCACTTCGCTCTAATTCAACGAATTAGAAATCTAGAATTATTTAGTTGTCCAAGTCTGTTCACAATCCAGACATTAGAAACGTTTATGCATGCGTTTTTGGCCAGTGAAAAGTCCAATA
>Ga0210059_1016838_pt1 | contig 10507 bp, 15 predicted proteins | sample Ectturendosymbi2_FD_188042 | JGI IMG/M metagenome (GOLD analysis project Ga0210059, IMG submission 188042) | Ecteinascidia turbinata endosymbiont from Florida, USA - Sample 2 (SPAdes) (version 2) | ecosystem: Host-associated > Tunicates > Ascidians > Unclassified | place: Key West, Florida... | reverse complement strand
TGCGGCTGATGCTGGAAAGGTTGTCTTGACGAAGTTGTCTTGGTATGTACCTCATGTGCTTCCAAATGAGCGACAAAAGCATGAATTGTACAAAACAATCGAGTCAAAATCAAGTCTCTCAGTTGGTTATCGCATGATTCAATGCGACTCAATTCCAGTCCCACAAACGAGAAATTTTACCTGGTGATTGTCAGTGATATCAGCCCCAGAGAAACCTTGATGGATAATTGTAGTTTTTCAGACAGATAAATAAGGAAACCAGGAGCATAACCCATCAATTTTTGATCATTGTAATCTCACTAACATGTTTGTGATGTTAAACTTTAGGAGATATCTAGAAATTGATTATGATGATACAAACTTTACACAGCAAAAATTTGCAAGGGTTTATGAGGATGCCGCAGTGTTCAGAACAAAATTTTACCATCTTGAAGACTTAATTTCACATCCTAATATAACCCCAGCAGACTACAAAGAATTGTTCCCTATGTTTGTCTTTGACGTGACAAAACAAAGTGAGAAACTTAAAAACTCCGTGATTGACATGAAGATAAAAGCGCAGTTCTCAGAAAACGTAGCAGTAAATACAGAAGCTTTTGCAGTTGTGATTAGTGATAAAAGTTTGATCTTCCAGAGTGATGGTAACAAGATGAGAGTTGAGTATTAATAATTTGAATACAATAAGAAAAATTTTATAGTAGTTACAATGCTTAAGATAAACCTTTATAATAGTTACAATGATCAAAAAATTATAATAGTTACAATGATTAGAAAAAAAGATGAGAGTTGAATTTTAATTTTAAAAAAATTTTATCATTATATATAAATGGCAACTGTTAAAAATATTACAAGACCTGCAATGATGGAAGTATTGAAAATAAGTACAAGATGTCTTACACAAATGAATAAAAAACAAATGCTTGCAATTATTGAAGAAAGGGGTTTGTTAAAACAAGTAAGAAATCTAAGCAAAGAAAGAAAGCAGAAAAAAGGAAAAGAGGTCAAACTCGTTGACATTCTCACAGGTGAAGAAACAATTTTTAATGGTATCGTTGAAGCTTCAAGAAAAACTGGGAAAGGAATTTTATATTTAAAATACAACAATGGAAAAACTTGGAATAACAAAAAAATTATAATTTAATAAGTTGAGGAAGTAATAATAAGTTACAGATAACAATAATAAGTTAATATAATAATTGAATAAGTTAAAGAAATAAGAATTGAATAAGTTATAGATAATAATAAGTGAAAGTAATAAGAAGAATAAGTTAAAGAAATAAGAAAAATAAGTTACAGATAATAAAAATTAGTTAAAGATCATATAAGAAGTTAATACAATAATTGAATAAGTAAAAGAAATAAGAGAAAATTCTTTATAAACAAAAATTAAATAAAAATAATATAAATATAAGTTTATAACATGATATAAAGAAAGAATACTGATGAAAAGCTTGTGATAAATTATTTAAAACGCAGACGTGTTAATCAACTAAAAATGTTATATGGAATTCTTGGTGAACAAGGGAAAATAATGAGAAAAAAGACTATATTGAAATATTAACACCAATTTTGTTGAATAAGATTTATGACAGAAGACATGAAGTGATTGTAAGTTGTTTTTCAGCAAATCCAGAAGGTGTCTCCAGACTCAAAGAGATAATTCCATGCATATGTCATGAAGAAACTTTAATTCCTGAAGAAAACTTAAGAGAGCTTTTCATAGTTTTAAACCGACCTACTAGAAATCAAACAATTCGAAGGGAAATTGTTAAAATTAGAAAATTGTATAAATTTCTTTTTAGATAAAATAACTAATATTACAATAAAAAGATATACTTACTCTTTAGATAGTAAAGATGATGATGAAAGGTATTTTGACATTTGGTTAATGATTCGTTCAGACGATTTCCGCGAATTTCCAATAATACCTGATAGGGGTGTAGTTGGAGGTACAGTGATAATATATATAGTTGGTTTAAATATTGGTTTAGACAAGATGATAACGAAATGGCCCAGGAAATGTTATTAAGACTGGCTGAAAATAAAACTAAAGTAGTAACTAAAAAGTTTCATGATGAAGTAGATGAAGAAGCAAAAGAACCTGTTACATGTAAAATTTGTTTCGTCGTAAATACCTCAAAAGTAGTATTTATAAGTTGTGGACATTCTGCATGTTTTAGTTGTGCTGATAAATTGAAAGATTGTCATATGTCTAGAAAAACAATTTCAAAAAAGATTAAAATATTTTTATAAAATGAAAAATGATTGAATAATTTTTATCATATAATAAGTCAAAGATAATAAGTAGGGCAAGTTTTTGCAACTTTTGCAACTTTTTTTTACAGCTTCCAACAGCTTCATAAATACTCAAGATATATATAATTCAATGTTTTGAGCTGTTTCCAGGAATTTTATATTGCAACTTTTTGCAACTTTTTCGATTTTTGCATGCAACTTTTGCAACTTTTTTGATTTTTGCATGTTACTTTTCGCAACTTTTTCGATTTTTGCATGCAAAATAGGTTGTTTCAAGTCTTTCACAGTCAAATGTGCGCATAAATGCAACTTACAGCGCATATATGCAACTTTCGCTGAAAATAAATGCAACTTTCTCGCTTTGTTACTGCAACAAAAACTTCCCCTAATAATAAGTTAAAGAAAATAATATTGAAAAAAATAATTGAATGAATTTTCCTTATAAATAAAAATTAGTTAAAGATAATTTTGTAATATTATATAAAGGATGGAAAGCATACTTGATGAAAATGAACCACAAATTAATACTAGTATTCTTCAACCAAGTCAACCAAGTAAGCATGTCAGAACACATAAAAGTAGAATCAAAAAGTGGGTTTAAATGATTTAATGGTTGACTGTTACGATTTGTATCAACACCAGTAAAAAGACCAATCAACAACGAGTTTGAAGCTTTTAAGAAAAAAGTCATGAGTTTATATCCTAAACAATTGAAATTTCAAGAGAGCAAACGATCACCTTTGAAAGGATTCGCAGTTCATCATACTATCAAACCAGCAACAGATCAAAAGTTTGATCCTAAGACGTTTTTGATGACTGTTAAACAAAAAGCTATGGAAAAATTAAAACCTCAGACAAAGGTAAGACTTGTTTTGATAGCAAGAATGGAATGAGTTCTCCCAACTACAAATGGTGATTCCATTATTGAAATGAAAAATTTTCAGTCAAAAACGATGATTTTAGCATCAACTGATTTAAATGAGTTGTGGACGGAAATGACTGAAAAAATTTTAGAAAATATTGCAGGTTTTCAAATGAATGGATCTGTGTGGACATTTCACTCAATTGTGAGTCTTGATATTCACACGGCGAGATATAAGCCCTGGAGAGGAGGTACTTATGTGAAATTACCATAAGATCTAGCAAGTAAAAAAGCATTGATAAACATGAAGTTTAGAAATGAAAATAAAACTGATAATCCATGCTTTAAATGGTGCGTTACAAGGGCGTTGAATCCTGTTACAGATCATCCTGAAAGGATTACAAAGCAATTAAATGAACAAGCTGAAACATTAAACTTTAAAAATATAAGCTATCCAGTGAAACTGAAAGATGTAGATAAATTTGAGAAACAAAATTCCACTATTTCCTTAAATGTTTTAGGACATGATGATGAAAATAAGATATATCCTTTGAGGATTTCTAATAAACATGAAAGACTACATGAAGTAAATCTTCTACTGCTGGAAGATAGGCATTATGTATCAATTAGCAACATGTCAAGACTTTTAACCAGTCAAAAGTCTAAACATACAGAAAAAAGACATTTCTGCCTGAGGTGTCTTAATTCTTTTACAACTGAAAAGGTTTTAAAAAAACATGATCAATATTGTCAAAAGAATGGAGTGGTTAAGATAACTCTACCAAAAAAAGGGACAAGTTTAGAATTCAATAATTTCAACCGATCAACTAAAGTCCCAATCGTAGTCTACACAGACTTTGAATGCTTCACAAAACCAATTCAAAGTTGTCAACCTGATTTAGACAAATCATTCATCGAGAAGTATGAAAAACATAAACTTTCTGGATTCTCCTATTATATACTTAAAAATGGTAAACCTGTTAAACAAGTTCTTTATTCTCAGAGAGAAGATGTTGAAGACATTGCAGGGATTTTTATAGATCTACTTGAAAAAGACCTAGACAGAATTTGGTTAATGGAAAATAAACCTATGGTCATGATTGAATATAATAAAATCGATTTTGAAAATGCAAGAACTTGCTATCTTTGTAAAAAAAACATTTGCTTCTAAAAAGTGTGGAGATCATGATCATAAAACTGGAAAATATCGTGGAGCAACATAATAAATGTAATTTATTGTATCAAGAGCCACAAGATATACCAGTGATTTTGTATAATCTTTCCGGTTATGACGCACATTTGTTCATTAAAAACTTGGGGAAGACACCAGGAAGATAAAATTGTATACCGAAAACTGAGGAAAATTATATAAGCTTCTCAAAAAAGATTTATGATAAAGAGCAGGAAAAAGAAAAATTTGAGATTCGATTTATTGACAGTTTTAGTTTCTTACAATCTAGTCTTGAAAAATTGACAAAGAATCTAGAAAAAGAACAATTCACTCATCTTAAGAAAATATTTGATGAAGAGGCTTGTGAGTTGTTAAGACGAAAAGGAGTTTTTCCATATGACTGGTTTAACATTCTGAGTAAATTTGATGTCACTCAATTACCCCCTAAAGAGATGTTTTACTCAAAGTTGAACGACTCTGATATATCACCAGAAGACTTTAAACATGCTCAAAGGGTTTGGGATTGTTTCAAGATGAAAGGTTTTCGCCATTATCATGATCTCTATCTTATGACAGACGTAGTTTTACTTCCGGATGTCTTTGAAAATTTTAGAGACGTTAGTTTAAAAAATTTTGAACTTTATCCTCGTTGGTATTATTCAGCGCCTGGACTAGCATGGGTGCATGTTTAAAAAAGACTGAAGTTCAACTTGAATTATTGAGCGATCCAGACATGTTACTCATGATAGAGCAGGGAATACGTGGAGTCTCTATGATTTCAACGCGATATTCAAGAGCAAATAATAAGTATATGAAAGATTTTAATTCAAAAGATAAATCAAAACTTATTCAAATATCTTGATGCTAACAACTTGTATAGTTGGGCAATGAGTCAACCATTGCCAGTTAGTGACTTCAAGTGGATGAAAGAAAAAGATTTAGACAATTGGAAAGAATTAGGATGCATTCTTGAGGTTGATTTAGAGTATCCAAAAGAACTTCATGATCTTCATAATGATTATCCTCTTGCTCCAGAGAGGATTACTGTAAAAAATGTGGAAAAACTTATCCATAATATAGAGGCCAAGAAAAAATATATATTACATTGTAAAAATTTAAAACAGTATTTAGACCTTGGCTTAAAAGTAACAAAAATTCAACATGGGATCTCCTTTAACGATAAAGCATGGATGAAGCCTTACATTGACTTGAATACAAAGCTAAGAACAGAATCCACCAACGATTTTGAGAAAGATTTCTTCAAACTGATGAACAATTCAGTATTTGGAAAAACTATGGAGAATATTCGCAACAGAGTTGATATAAGACTTAGAACAAGTGAAAAGTCTGCTGAAAAGCTTGTTTCAATGCCTAATTATGAACGGATAACAATCTTCAGTGAAGGTCTTGTTGCAATGCATATGCAAAAAACAAAAATCAACTTTAACAAGCCAATTGATCTTGGGATGTGTATTCTGGATTTATCAAAGACTCTAATGTATGATTTTCATTATAACTACATCAAGAAAAAATACCAAACAAAAGTAAAGTTGTTGATGACTGATACTGACTCATTTATGTATGAAATACATACAGAAGACTTCTTCAAAGATATTCATGAAGATATATCAGATAAAGTTGATACATCAAACTTTGAAAAAGATCATTCATCTGGAATTGAGAGAATGAATAAAAAAGTCCCTGGGATGATGAAAGATGAATGTGGTGGGAAGATCATATCTGAATTTGTAGGTCTACGAGCAAAATTGTATGCCTACAAAAAGGAAGGAGATGAAGAGAAGAAATGTAAAGGTGTAGTAAAAAATAATCTTTCATTCAATTATTATAAAATTGCCTTTTTAATATCAAAGAACAGCGAAGAACTATGAACATAATCAGAAGTCGACAGCATGAAATGTTCACAGAAACTGTCAACAAAATAGCTGTTTCTGCCAATGATGACAAATGAATCATTCTTCCAGATAGAATAAATACACATGCATGGGGATATCTGAGCAAAAAATAGAAACACTCATGGAGCCAAAGGGAAATTAATATGGGGGTCAAATATTATTTCCCTTTGACCCCTAGAACATACAGAGGTCAAACGGGCGGTCCTAGAACATACATTATGACACTACTTTTCGCAGATCAATCATTGGACAAATTCCAAAGATTTTGATATAAAACTTATCATCATAACCCCCTCGGAAAGTATTTTAATATTAAACTGAAATCGATAGTTGTGCAACACGAGAATCTGGCAGCGAAAGGCATTTTTGGTGTTAGAGTGCCTTTGCGATTTTTCTTCTCATATCGTTTAAACAAAAATACCTTTGCGATTTTTCACAGATCAATAATTCGATAAACTCTGACTATTTTGATATAAAACTTATCATCATAACCCCCTCGGAAATAATTGTAATATTGAATTGAAATCGATATTCGCACAACACGAGAATCTTGCAGCGAAAGGCATTTGTGGTTTTAGAGTGTCTATGCGATTTTTCTTCTCATATCGTTTAAACAAAAAATAACCCACGCGATTTTTCACAGATCAATAATTGGATAAATTCCAAAGATTTTGATATAAAACTTATCATCATAACCCCCTCGGTAAAGTATTTTAATATGATCAGTTGTTTTGTTTTGCATTGCAAATAGTTTTGAAAATTGCAGAGGCTGTGGATACATGTTATAAACTTTACATAAGGTGAGCTGATATGTGCACCATGTACAGCCACCTAGGTCAACTCAGCCGCCAGTCGGCTCCAATACGGACGTCCGCGAAACGCAAACGCGTTACTAGAGTGTGGCCACATTGAACTGATTGAACCAACATTAGCGATCGTATGCGTGTAAAAATTTTTAATATTTCAACCGAAATGGGTCATTTACATGTCCAAAAATATATTTTGCTTGATTAAAACTTGCGCTCTGATCTCGAATAACTTGTTTCACAGTGTTAAACTCTCCACCCTTTACTCAGCACTACACCTGCAATGCTAGTGAAAGATTGCTTCAGTCAAACGAATATTGCGCTCATATCGGTGGAAAAGTTATAAAAATTTCAACTGAAATAGGTCATTTATATGTCCAAGATTACATTTTGCTTGATTAAAACTTGCGCTCTGATTTAGAAAGACTCCTAATACAGTGCTGAACTTTTGACTTTTCCGCCAGCAGTCAACGCTCAATGCTAGTTAAACATGACTTCAATTAAACGAATATTGTGCTCATATCCGTGGAAAAATTATTAATATTTCAACTGAAATGGGTTATTTGTATATCAAAAATATGTTTTGCTTGTTTGAAATTTGCGGTCTGATCCAGAAGGCTCCTAACACAGCGTTGAATTTTTAACGTTATTGCTAGCAGTCAACACTCGATGCTTGTCAAACATGGCTTCAATCAACAGATCATTGCACTCATATCCGTGGAAAAATCATTAATATTTTAACTGAAACGTGTCATTTATATGCCCCAAATATATGTTTTGCTTGATTTAAACTTGCACTCTGATCTCGAATAGCTTATTTTGCAGCGATGAACTTAAATGTGACTTTTTCGCCGGCAGTCAACACTCAATGTCAGTCAAACATGGCTTCAATGAGACGAATATTGCGCTCATGTCCATGGAAAAATCAAATATATTTTAACTGAAATGGGTCATTTACATGCCAAAAAATATATTTAGCTTGATTAAAACTTGCGCTCTGATCTCGAATAGCTTGTTTACTAGCATTGAACTTGGAACATTTTTGCCGGCAGTTAACGCTCCATGCCAGTCAAACATGACTTCAATCAACACATCACTGCACTCATATCCGTGAAAACATTATTCAGATTTTAACTGAAATGGGTCATTTAAATGTCCAAAAATAGATTTTGCTTAATAAAATTTGCGCTCTGATCTCGAATAGCTTGTTTTACAGCGATGATCTTTTGACCTGTTCGCTGGCAGTCAACACTCAATGCCCAGTCAAACATGGTTTCAATGAAACAAATTTGCGCTCATATCCGTGGAAAAATTAAATATGTTTTAACTGAAATGGTTTATTTACATGCCCAAAATATATTTTGCTTGATTAAAACTTGCGCTCTGATCTCGAATAATTTGTTTTGAAGCGTTGAACTTGTGACATTTTCGCCAGCAGCCATCACTCAATGCCAGTCAAACATGGCTTCAATCAACTGATCATTGAGCTAATATCTGTGGAAAAATTATTCAGGTTGTGACTTTAAATGGGTCATTTGCATGTCCAACATTACTTTTTGCTTGATTAGAATTTGCCATCTGATCTTCACAGATTTGTAATGCTTCGTTGAACTTGTGAGATTGTCGTCTGCAGTCAACGTTCAAAAAGGCTCGTAGCACTGCATTGAACTTCTGACCTTTCAGCTGGTATTCAACACTCCATGCCAGTCAAACATGGCTTCACTAAAGCGATTATTGCAATCAAGGTTGTTTTATAGCACATTTCCAGTAACATATGACCATGTGATGATTCTATGCGTCCCAAAAACGCCATAATCATAATATCAACAAAACGCATCATGGAATAAGAGCATAAAATGTGTTTCAGGCGACGTGATGCAGTATTTGCTCTTGTTGTACCAGCATTCTCGAATTAATTTTGCAATTGTGTAACGTCAGCAGGGTTTGCAAAGTGGACACTTCCACTCGAATGTTTGGCATGCTTTCCATGGTTTCTGCTTGCTCATTTTTAGGCAAAAATCGTGATTTCACTGCGGACAAATGTCACATCCAACCTGTTACGGAAAAAGACCTTGATTTGTGCCAGAAACTGTTTTGCATATACAGTACGCTGTTGATTACAAGTAAATAAAAGGTATTTACCCATTTCTGATGTCGATCCAACTGCTTTTGTCCACAACACCTGCAACAGCTGTGAAGCTCATTTGAAATGAAAAACATGCTTGTTTCATCTGCAGCGTGAGAAAATTGTGTTATTAGAAACTCCACAATGAGACATTGGTTAACCTCCCAAACAATCACGCTGTGTTTCTCATTGTTGCATACGTCATGTAGGCTGCTGCTAAGTTAAGAGACCTTATAAAAATTCAGACGATTTTGTCATTTTTGTTGATTACATTTAACAAATTGTTGTCATTGTTACAGCATAATTAGCTAATAGATCTAGTGTGAACGAGATACTTTTAAATGTGCACAGATGTTGGGGCTTGAATCGTTTTCTCGTACACCTTGGGGTGCATTGCCAGTTTCACCTATATCTGCTAAAATGCTTTTTGCCAAGTCGATACGCATTTTGCGAAGATAATTGCCATTCGTAGAAAACTCTGGCTTTTCCAGTGTCCCCGGTAATTGCTGGAGAAATTCTGTTGCTAACTGCAATGTGACAAAACCATCATCATTAGCACTCTTGAAAAATGTGATATGCAAAATACAATAGAAGATACAAGTGAAGCGCACCCACTTTTATAACAATAACTCCACAACTGTAGCTGTCTCTCTGGACAGGGTGGTCAATCATGCCAGGTTGCAGTTTGGTCAGTTGCTCACCAGACGGCCTCATCAACATGAAGCGACTGTACAAAATGTAACACTGCATTTGATGAAAATATAGAAGGTACAGCACAGTGCTCAATATCTGGGAGCAGAACATTTTACTAATATCAGTTGCTTTCAACAAGCTCAGGGTTTGTTCATAATCACTTATTGTTATTAGCAGCACGTTGTACATAGTTCACTCCATTACATGATTAAAATTACATTCCGCTTGCACCATACTTTTGCATATCTACACGCAACAGCGACAAATGTCAATTTTTGTCATACCTACAGTTGTTCGTTGCTTTTACTACATCATCCCACTTGCTTCCCATAGGATCTAGAAGATAGAGCTTCAATGAAGGAGTGTGAATAAACTGCACAAAAGCAATGTTATTAGTAACGTAACAGATACACGTTCATAAAATACGTTGACAGCAAGTTTTAAGTTACCAGTAATCTCCAATGTTGGCTGTGATGGTAGACACCAAGCAACGTGTCGTATTTTCCCAACTGAACCTGTTTCACAAAGAAAAGATTTGAAAGTGCTTGCAACAATTTTCAAAGGAAAGAAAAAAAAACAAGCAGATGCATCGCAGACTCCATTCTTCACACATTCCACACAAACCCTGCAACACACATTTTTTCGAGATTAGAGTCCACGTTTCGAAGAAGAACATGAAAT
>Ga0210059_1016837_pt1 | contig 10509 bp, 5 predicted proteins | sample Ectturendosymbi2_FD_188042 | JGI IMG/M metagenome (GOLD analysis project Ga0210059, IMG submission 188042) | Ecteinascidia turbinata endosymbiont from Florida, USA - Sample 2 (SPAdes) (version 2) | ecosystem: Host-associated > Tunicates > Ascidians > Unclassified | place: Key West, Florida... | reverse complement strand
AGCAGTGTTTCGACATTGAAACCACTTTTATTTCAATACATCCTGTACAGGTTTATAGCCTACAGCATAGCCCATAGTGCCGCCCCATGAAAGTGCCCCCAGGGGCGGACCACCCCCCCGCCCCCCTTAGCTGCGCCACTGGGCCCAATGCAGCTACATCGGTTGCATCGGCTTAAGGCCGGCCCTGGCCATTTACTATAGCATCTGGCCTAACTGTACTTGCTAAGGAGCCAGAGGGAGGGCAATGTCTTCTTTGGCATTCTATTTCCATTTTCGCATTTGTTCTGTTGCACTTGCAGTTCTGTGTTTGTGCAATCCTGAGATTCTGTTTTTTTTCTAACCTTACAGTTGTACTCTATGACACAATGACTCGGTTTGTGCACATTGGAACGGTCGCCGTAGAAACAGAAACATGTCTGCGAATTTTATGCAGTGTTGCCAGTTTGGCTTTTTTGAAGCCAAATTTTTTAATTTTGGCCATTTTTAATTCCTCTGGCTTTTTTCATTTAAAAAATAAACAAAGGAAATTTGGCCTTTCTGGCTTTTTTTGAACAATTCGATTTTTATGTCGGTTTGACAGATTTAAAGATGACTTTGGCCGATTTCTGGACATTGGCAAGTAACTGGACACTGTTTTTGGGCACAGAATGATAAATTTTTATTGCAAATTTTGCACTAGAATTTTATAATTGTTAGTTCTGCTGTTTCAGGTTACTTCTTAGCAAGACCAAAAATTTTGAGACGTTTACTAATGGAGTGAGCTTTATGCTGTATATGTGTATATTGTCTTTAAAAGTGCTGTGCAACCTGTAATGGATGTTTAAAGTGTCATGTACTGTATTTACCTTGTATTTGGGTCTTTTCGGTGCTTTCTGTTTTTTTTTACGGTTGCTGTGACCTTTTTCACGAATGAAAACTTGGCAAACCTGATTTTGTGCGCGCGCTATCGCAGGTAGGCTTGTGTTGGGTAGTCATTAGTGTTGCTGTTGTTGTTCTGCCACCTTCCACTGTGGGGTGCCTGGATTCTTAACATTAACATTCTGGCACGTGCCGGAGTGGTTGAATAAATATGTCCATGCGCAGGTCGCTGGTGGCTGGTGCTAGGGTTTATTTCGGTGGACTTGTTTCTTCACGGTTGCAAATGCTACCGTCAAATAGATATTGTTGATCTTACGCTTTGATGCAATTAAATACGTTTTCTGCTTTCCCGCAGAGAACTGTTCCAACATGAGCCTGCCATGCTGCGTTATTGCTGATTCGCAAGAACGGTGAGCCACTCAGTAACTGTGGATCGATCGCCCCATCTTTCAGTGGAGAGGCAGGCACGGTACTGAGTTACCGCCACTGGAATCATTAGTAAACTGAGAAGAACTGTACGAATTTATAAAATGGAGGAACTTTGCAAAGGCAGTTAGTAGAACCTAAAGCAACAAGCAAACTACTTCTGATCGCTCGCTTGTTACATGTTTAGCTTTAATTTAAACTGCCCATATATTGAAGGGATCTTCCCTAGTTGGATGATTTTGTTGTTGTGGTATATAGACCCACCCGACGAAATACTCAACTCCACAAAATATTCATAATGAACAAACTTATTTCCATGTACTATTGCTTAAACTTCACAAAATATGATGAAAATAACTTCTCGCCACAAACTTAGATACAGTGCATGCATACAAGCAGCACAAGCTCTACATTCAAAATGGAAAGATATACTCACCAACTGCTTTAACTCGTCCTTTGAACGACGTAAATGACAGAAGTAGCACAAGAGTCAATGAAGTCATATGCATCACAAACATTTTTGTTCCCATGGCAGCACATGCAGACACTAATTTTGTAGCGAACACTGAAAGAGAGCAGCCACGTTGCTTAAATTTCAACAATACTTGCGCAAAAGAAAAATTCATTGATGTTTCAGCAGAACATTCCTTAAGTTTCCTTTCGGCTGCTTCCATCTACTGAAACGGTGTGTTTTGTCTCTAAAATCTAATTTTTACATTTCTTACATTTTATATTTGACAGGATTAATGCGCGTCATTTCCAATGTCATTTGTTTCACCCGTTGCAGGCTTAACGCAAATTAGTCACATTGCCTTTCACCACAAGTTTCTTTTCGGTTTTGGAGGGCCATTTTCAGGAAATATTCAAGGACGAGCACCTGTGGCTTAGCGGGGACTACATATGGATAGCTGGTTACTGTTTGCACATCACTGTGTTGAAAGCAATGTTTTACTGGGAAGAAATGTGATGACACGAGTATATAAACTCCGCAGGTGCATGCCAACATCAAAAACAAAAATATATAAAATTATTTGAAAAAATGCAATAAACTCAGTGAAACAGACCTGATCGTTTGAATCTAAATCGCATCGACTTCAAGGAAACAGATAATAATTTCCAAAATAATTTTAAATTCAAAGTTTACTCGTCCCCGTGTCCCCCACCTAATTGCCCATGCATGCCTGCAAGTACCCTGGCCAAAATAAGCAAGTACCCTAATTCAGTAACTCAGCTACAAAATTCGATTGATAATGGCTCGTTGTCTGTTGCTTATGAATCACAAATAATCAACTAATTACAACAATTAGCTTGACATGGTCTGAAGCTTACACACCAGATTTTAGAACAGGAGTGGGGAACCTACGGCCCGCGTGAACATTTGATATGGCTCGCATCAGAATTTTCGTTACCCAATTTAGAACACAAAATCGTGCCAAAACGAAGCTCCATGATAAGCAGGTACTTAAGATAGTATGTCATAAGAAAACTCTATCCCTCGTAGTAACATAAAGGTAGAATTTTTGGATATAATCAATTGTTATTTGTGGCCCGCCAGCGATAATCCACAATTTATGCGGCTTGCGGCCCGCCATTGATAATCCACAATTTATGTCCCCCTTGACAGTAAATAGGTTCCTCACCCCTGTTTTAGAATGTGCAAATCTAGGTTAAATCCTGAAAGTCATTGGTTGGTTAATGGTTCATTTTTGCTGACAGAAAGTTTATGTAGAAAGCCTGTTCATTGTGACAAGTTTGTGATACATCCTTGTGAACCCTTTCGTAGTGGTGCACGCCACGCATATTTTGATGCACTCTAGGGCACACCGTGCACACCGGTTGAAGAGCACTGAGTTACACTACTGATTTGTTGACTGCACGAGTATCTCATTAAACAATCAATATGATTTTTTTCCGGTGCTTGATCCTTACAGATTAGTAATTTCGTTTATTGCATTCATTCATACCGTATGTTGTCTGAAAATATACTTACATCAAACCATGCAAATGGGGTTTGTTTTCGTTCTGAAGATGTTTCAAAGACAAACGTAATCGCGATTGTAATCGTGATTACTTTCAATGTAATCGTAATCGTAGTCGATTACATTGTGATTTTGTTTATTCGTAATCGTAATCGAGGAGGTGGCAAGTAATCGTAAACGTGATCGATTACATTTGTGATGTAATCGCCCCGTGTCTGCTTAACTTACTGCAGAGCCATGGTAATATTCGATTGTGGCTTCGTTTTCGCAAATACACAACCGTTTTCACACTTTGCGTAGACCGAGTGGGTCAAACATAGGCAAGTTTGTTTAGGCAGGGCCGGCCTTTAGCCGATTGGACCGATTGCATCCAATCAGGCCCCGCGCTCAAGGGGGCCCCGCGCTACGCCCACTGACTTCCGCAAACTCACAGTTTCAATCCATGCTGCTTGTGCAGTGCCGGCGCGGGGCCCACAGTATTTTTAAGCGTGGGGCCCATTGTTAACGGAAATAAAAGTGAACTGCACGATTTTTCAACGCCTTAATCATCACAATTCGTTCTTATAATCGAAACAATGGCCATTGTTTTTCGTCAGTGCGCTGTCAGTTTTTTTAAACAACAGCTAATTTAGACAAAGGTAAAGTTTTGAAACTGCTCTCTGTTTCAATTAGAATTGTTTCGTATTTGACAGGTCAAGTTTATTGCTGTTTCGACAGTTACTGCTGAGCTATTGTGTTCTGGAGGTTAAATTTTAGTTTGTAATTACAAATGTGTGCTGCTTCCAGTCAGTCTCATTCCATTTCACTTTTGTAGAGATCTAATGAGGCAAATTGATATCGGCGAAAATGTTTGAAATAAACCTATTTTTAATTATTCGAACTGACGACTACTACAGGCAGGGGTGTAGTGCTAAGAAAAGAGTTGCGGGAACGCCATTCCCACACGTTCCCACCGCACTACACCCAGTGGCGTAACTGACGGGGGCAAGGGGCGAGCCGCCCTCCCTGGCAAGCTGAATGTAAAAATTGGGCCCCCTTTACTTGACATTTTGATATTTAGATTCTTTAAATTTGTTGTTATTTTGCGTTTTTCGGGATGTTTTCTGTTTTTTTTATCTAGTATGGATGTCCACGACATCCAAAGATTCACTATCATTTCTTAACCTTTTTCTGAGTTTTGGCTAGTAGGTCCCCTTCAGCTAAGCTTTGCACCCCCTGACTCAAACCTCTAGTTACGCCACTGACTACACCCCTGATTTAGTTTGAAACTGAATTTTGACACCAAATATTTCTTAGATGCTCTCACACGCAAAAAGTTCCTTTAGCTCTCGCAATCCACTACACATAGAAATTGTAATGAAAAATCTAAATCTTAAAGTAACGTTACTATAAGTGCAAAAAGTTCACCCCTGACTACAGGTGTTCAAAAAATTACGGTTCCTTGAAAAGCAACAGAAAATTTCATTAACAAATATTAGCAGTTAAGCCATTTGCAAAGTGAAAGAAGTGTTGGGACCACCTTATTTGGCAAAATAGACGTGACAGTTAGGTTTAAGCCAGGCAAACCTCATAACGTTCTTGTGGTAAAAGTTGCATCATGAAGTGCTGCCGAAATAAAGTTTATGGCAATATTCTCACACAGATTAGCATCTAAGCTTCTGAGATATAGCCTAACAAATTCAGAAGTTACAAAAAGTCTGTAAAGGTGCACAGATGGGATGACTTTTGTGGATGTTTTGGGGCATGATACAATACTTGCCTGTTTTGAAAAATTCCTGAAAAGTAGGTTTATAGTTTATGGGAGATGTGCAATTAATTTATATTTATATATATATATATATATATAAACTTTTGCTGGATATTCAAAAATGCTCTAATAAGCGGTTTGTGTTCTTAATCGACGGTCCTCTGTTAATGAAGGGGGTTCACTATAGCCATCATTGAAGTGTATATAGTGATAGGTAGGTGTTACACTGGTGCTTTGTTTTGGGATGTTTATCTAATAATATTTTTTTTCTATAACTAAGATAAATACCATGAGTCAAAGACCAAGAAACATAGGTCAAAAATTTTAAGTGGCAGTCAACATAGGGCTAAAGCTAGGGCGAAAAGGCCAACGCAGAAAAAGGGAAAGGTGCGTTGGACAAGTATTGTAACAGACCTACCTCGTCTGACAAGGAAGTGGTACACATGATGAGGTTTGCAAGGACGAAAATTCAAAATTTGTTGGAATCGTTGGATAACCTAAGAATTCTGTTACATGGCAAAGGGTCATAAGTCGGAAAGACTGGGACTATTTAGCCCAAAGAGAACCACATACAATCACAACAGAAGTTTTCCGCAGAAACGAGAGTGACGACACACGATTTTCTGAGTTGACTGCAAAAGAGTACTGCCGAATGTTCTAATGCTAATAATTCAGTGGCGTAGCCAGCCCATAATTGTTTGAGGGGTCAAAAATTGGGGGGTGAAATGTTGACTTGAGGCGAGCAACAGTATTTTTGTTTGGGACGTCGCTTCTCAGAGCACAAAATGAGTAGAATGCCAAAAATATAGGTGGCCATGGCCTCCAGGGCCCCTTGGTTACGCCTATGGCTAATATGTTCGGCATCGCAAACTGAATTTATTGCTACTACTGCAAACGTTTAGCTCTGGATTTGCAGTCGCTTTACATCCAATACCTCCTCTCAGTTGAGGTAATAAGTGTAGTGACTCATGGATTTATCGGGTGTTACGCCGTTATTTGTTGAAGTCTCCGCTTGAGAGATAAAACTGGGGGTCATGCCTTCGAGCTTCGCTCTTTCACATCAACGATTTCTACAATTATGACTTGAATTCACCTCAAATTTCTGCACACGCCACTGAGTGGGGTCCCGAGAAAGTGCTTCCAATCGGTCCCCGCACTTGCTAAGGCCGGTCCTAAACTTTAGGAGCATGTATAACTTTCCTCAATTAAAAATTGTCTATATAATATTAGTGAATCTTATTGTTAACTCTGAAAAGCTAAATAGATCAACACCAAATCGTCATGGGAAGCAGGCTTAGTGCAATTAGCGTACAAAAATACTACCGCAGTCGCATCTCATAGCGTTTATTGACATAAAATCCAAACATTTTTCAAACGCTTTGAAGGAATCTAGCGTTTACATTTATCAGTTCAAGAATTAGACAAGATCCACGTCTTAGTCTACATGCGCGCAAGGTTTGCAGACATGCTTCGGGAGTCGTAGTCTTAGAGCAAAGTCGCTACTCGGCTTCGATTGAACGTGTGTTGGTTCAGAAGTGTCTAAATAAGAAAAGCGCAATCACAATGTCTGTCACGATGACTCCTTGCACAACTTCAATATTGGCTGCAAAAAGCATATTGCAGATCTAGCACTTATTTGATTATGTAGCATGTATCAGCGGACTACATCTGCAGTTTATAACTACAACATTGTGATAATATAACTTCAAATCCATGATTAGGAAAACATGAATAATGCTCTAGCAACAAATCGACGCATTATAAAGAGCTTGAAATATTTAAAGATGTTTTCTAACTGAAAAGATGCTGAAGTGATTACCGTCCATTGTACAGCCTGGTCCTGTTCGGCACATTTTCAACACACTATAGCTACAATCAACGACAATGCAACGTTGTATTGTCGTAGAAAAATTTGTTTCACATCGGTCTTACACCCGCTCGCGCTCCTTTTTGCTCTGACGTTGCTTTAATGCGTGCGAACCCCGAAATTAGTCCTGTAGACGCGACCCATGCCCGTACCCACCGGGGAGCATTTCTCTCCTAACTTTGTTGTGCCCAAAAAATTTATTTTGAACATATAATAAAAACAAAAATCTTGCCCCTCTATAAATGTATTTTGACCCCCCAAAACTGAAAACCAGGCTACGGGCCTGTGTGTAGCTTGTGAAAAACGAGGCCCACTGTTTGGGACCCGTTTCAAACCTTTTCTGAATTAATGATATAAAGCGATTTCAAACCGTGGCTATTCCCTGAAAATCGCATAGTTCGATTAACAAAAATAGCCACGTTTTGGCCTACAATAGGTAACAGCTTTTGTGTGACACCCAACGATTGTCGCAGACAACTTTTGGCATTTAAGCACGTGAAGACCTTTTTGGCGCCCCCGTATTTGACTGCCCTCCCCAAACGCCTGGTCTGGATCCGCCACTGTCTACGATAGTTATATGATTTCCAAGATTCAAAGGTCCTGACGTCAATTCTGTGACGTCACAGTCATATGAAGTTTTCAGACAGGCCTAGAAACAACTATATGCGGGCGATTACAGGGACCGAGTTGGCTTTTGACGCCCCTTTAGTCCCAACTCACTCTTCGCATCTATACTGCCATGAACGGGCGGGGTGGGGGCGCCAAAACTGACTTTGTCCGCGGGCGCGGGAAACCCTAAGTTAGCCACTGATTAAAACATTCTTATGATCAACAATTTTATACGAGAGATTAAACAATATGGCAATGCTTTCTATAGAAAATGGCATTACTAAAATCATTGACCTTGAAATGATATTCAGAGACTTTGCAAATAATAAAGCCTGAAAAATCTTTTTCTAAAAAACCTGTGTATAAGCATTACGTCTGTAATTGCTATACTTGGTAGTTTTTTAAAATTATTAAATAAAGTTTTCATCGTCTTTCAAGATTTTAGTACATCAAGCATTTATTTTTTTTTGGTGAAAAACCAACATACTACACAAGATGAAAACATATATGAACTTTTACTTATGTACAGTATAGAGTGGGACCTCGCCATCAAATTTCTAATTGGACCACGCAATTCCTAGCACTGGCCCTGGCCAGAGGGCCACATAAACGGCTACAAAACAGTTGAGGAACGGACATCTTACGTAATATGATTGTTTCGGGATTTGTTAGATTCTACCAAATCAACAAATTTTTCGTATATATATTATTTTTTCATTATTCACAAAATGACTATGGGTCCGAATGAAATGGTCTTGCGGGCTGGATTGAATGGCTTCGCGGGCCAGATTTGGCCCGCGGGCTTTAGTTTGGAGATCCAGGTTTAGAGTATTTTTTATCTCTATTTCTACTTCGATAGGCGCCAAAAAGGGGTGCATTTATAGCAAAAGGGCGCCATTAAACGGGGTGCCACAGACGTTTGGAGGGCAGTTGCCCCAAACTGCCCCCTGGATCCACCACTCTTGTAGAGTTGTATCTTGCAATAAGTAATATATTGGTGATAATATGTTCCAGGCCAGTAACCAGCTTGGGACACTAGGCGGGGCGAAGAGTTTTGTGAGATGCCCAGATTTTTTAAACTATGTCCAATAGTTTTAAACAATGTCCAACAAATTTTTCCAAGGGGAGCCCTCCCTGCGCCCCCCCTGGTGACGGGCCTGACATGTTCAAACCTGAGTGGATTTGAAGCACTGTTATGAAGCAGAATTAACAAGAAAACCTACATGTATAAATAAGCACAAACTTAATTGACATTTTAAGAAAGGAGTGACCCACGGCATTTCGAAAAAGGGGAAGGCGACGCAAGTGCCTCATTTGCCTCATTTCCCTAAATCCGCCACGTCAACAAGTTGCTGCACTTCATTATTTGGCGAAGAAACAAAACATCACAAGTTTGAAATAGTCTACCGCATGGTTGTAAATTTAATGCCAGAACATTTTGGCTCACTCTGGCAGAAATCAATAACCCAAAACATAAGTTTGATTTTTTGAAAGCGGTCGAGGACAACACGTATTCTGCACTTTCAACTAAACGTAAAGGGCCTTATATCCGTTCTATTGACAAAGCACTAATTGTTTTCGCTCAACTTTGTGCATTAATTTCAGACTGACTAAATGACGCTCTACCGCTGCAAATTTTGCTTCTGCACCCTTTGCTATTCCCATCCTTGCCTCTTTTGTCAAAGGACACAAAAATAGCAGAAAAGTCGCTAGAACTGTCAAGATTCAATAAGTATGTTTCAGTGTTTACACAAATCCAAAAGTATATCAAAGAGCACTCAGATTTTCAACAAAACCATGTTTAAACATCATCCTGACGCCGCCAACAATTACATGAATTATGATCAGCTACAACGCAAGCTTGACATAGAACGATTTCTGCACCGCCTTCGCATTAGCAACCTGCCTGCTTACAATCGTGCTATGTCACGACCTCCGTTAGATCCAGAAATTGTCATGTCACCCACAACAAAACACCAACGGCAAGCAAAGCCCTTTTTAACCTTTCACAAAGCGGACTGTCTTATCCAGTGTGACGTTGATTTCCTTCTTTCAACTAGTGCAGTGCTAAATGATTGGTGGAGGTCATGCGACGCATCTTCCGCTTGTGAGAACAGCTCCAGCGGTCAGTCTGCTTCACCTACATCCTTCAACTACATCATCACCTGAAGGCCTATACTTGTCATACGCGTTGTTCCATGGATTCAGCGTCAAGTCATCGAACAAGCGAGATTTTTATTCGAAAGGTCTGCAAGTGCCCTACACGCAAAACCAAACAGGTGTATGTACCCGTTAGTATAGGTGGATGATATATTACGCCTTACCATACGAAAGACTGGATCGGGCAATGTAAGTGTTCACGTACTCTCTTTGTAATTAGGTGGTTGAAAGAAAAAAAATAAAAAAATAAAACTTTAAAAAATGTTAATATTATGGAAAAAGAGCATTTGACAAGGTACTCAGTTTTAATCTCAGTCAACGCAAAGTTGGGGTAAATAGGACCATCTTGTATATTTATGAGAAAATGAAAGGGGAAATGTATAATCAAGAAATATTGGACATTTGTTTGTGTGTTCGCTGCAGTCTTTAAAGAAGCATATTTTTATTTTAGACAAATTAGACCTACTTTTTAAATTTATTGCACTGCAGTAGCTCAAGTTACCTTCCTAAAACGATTCATAACGTTCACCGACTAAGACAGTATTTCATTTTTGAGAATACCTACTGAAGACGCGATTATTTTTCAAACATTCTTTACCCTGGACAGAACATTACTGAGTGAAAAGAGCTTGATAACATCGGTGCTTCTGGCCACAGCGCAGAAAAAGCAGTGCCAAAACGCTACGTTTCAAAATCGCCCGCCAAAAGGACATGTGCCCTTTGGCGCAACAACCATTGCGATCCGCAGGCTTATTGCAGTATTCTGGTGCTTCTTTAATCGATGGTTCTCAAGTCTATATTAGCAGTCAACAAATGATTATCATAGGCTTTTTAGTTGTTTATCTCTCACATTTTATTGTTTA
>Ga0210059_1016836_pt1 | contig 10510 bp, 4 predicted proteins | sample Ectturendosymbi2_FD_188042 | JGI IMG/M metagenome (GOLD analysis project Ga0210059, IMG submission 188042) | Ecteinascidia turbinata endosymbiont from Florida, USA - Sample 2 (SPAdes) (version 2) | ecosystem: Host-associated > Tunicates > Ascidians > Unclassified | place: Key West, Florida... | reverse complement strand
TGGAATACAGTGCTTTTGTGGTCCTTAATTTTCTTTGACGGCCAATCACGGCTAGCCACGCATCTTTGATTAATTTTGGCATTTCTGTAAAAAATAACAATCGAAGTAACCTGGGAAAAGTATATTGCAGCATCTATTATGAGTTGTTGAGGCAATATAAGCCCGCCATGGCGGACCTCATTAAATGTGGCACGATTTTTAATGCCCCCCATCCACTTCCTACGAATTCCCCAAGGTCGTCAACACATGTTCGAAAAGTTTGGCTTGATTTAACAACGTGCTGTTAACGTGTCTAAAAGTGCTGCTGGACTTCTTTCATTTTATTATTTTTGACTTCAGATTGCTCGAACGGTATTCGCACTGTAAAGTTTTTCTAAGATACGCTACTTTAACTTATTCTCAAACTTCACAGGCAGTGGACGCAGCGGTGCTACTTCTGCTGAGGCCAAAATTAAACAAGTTGAAACTACCACGCCAAAGAATAATACGACACAGCCGGTATTCCAGCTGATTGTATATTTACAGGGTATTGTGCCAAAGTAACGTAACTTCTGTTTGATGACTCAAATGTGAGTCTCGATGTTTGTCATCCCCAATTTTCAATCCTGCAGAGATTCTTTTTCCTGGCTCAAGTTCTTTATTTCTTTCTGTTGGCTCTTTTTCGGAAAAAAATTCCAATGTAGGTTAGGACGTCATCTTTCTCCTGCGTGGCTCAATGCAGCGAGCGCTGCGCACAGGTTTTTCGTCAAGTTGGTTTGCTTTCGTGTGTAAAGAAGCGCGCAGCAAATCTAATCCAGCGCGTATCGTGCTGATTTGTATCTCACGGCTTGTTAAATGTGCCGGAGCATTGGCAACTTGCTGATTGGCTCGTCGAATGTTGTGTTCACTTTGTCGACTTCTGCCAGTCAGTCTCGCATGTGTTGTTCTCAGCTGGCGATTAAGACACGCTCGAGCGATCCTTTTTAGGCAACTGCAAGCGGAAATGCCCAGAAATCATTGGTATTTTTCTCATTGCTGCTTAGATGGATAAAACATTCAGCATACCGAAGAATCGCACCAAGTCAAGAACATCTGTCTTGGACAAAACGCGCAACTCTGCTACTAAACGGAAAATGGGCAACGTCTCGACGCCTGTTCAGGTAAACTCTTCAGGCAGTATTGACTGATCGCTGTGAATTCCTTTCAAGTTAATTTACCGAAAGACACCTGGGCTTAGCATCATTATGTTGCACTAAAATGGGAGCGATTCAAATCGCCGTCGATTTACCGAAGATGAGCATTTTCCTAGACTTGTTGAGACGATTTTTGATCGGCTGCGAGTAATGGGCGAGGCTCCCTTTGAGCGAAACATATTTCATATTTTTAATTTGCCCGACTGAATATCACTGCGTTTTCAGGCCGCGGTTCTTCCGCTGCCAAATATTCTTTTTACTTACAATTTCTACCAAACGAGGACAGATGTTTTGCAAAATTTTTGCTGCACAACTGATGACAAACGGTTGATAGCACGGCTGCAAATGAAAGGCTTCTTGTCTGAACAATTACGAGCTCGTGTGTTTGTTTTTTTTTTAAACTTATCTTTTTACGTTTTTGCTCTTAACAGATGAGATACCACCGTCCACATATGCGGTGACTGAAGTTTTTGAAAATTCAGTAAAAGTGCTGCTGGACTTTTTGCTTAAGAAAGAGACAGGGCATGTCGCTAACCCCTTAACTACCGCACGCGCCACTTTTTTGCAGACTGCACCAACACAACTCGCCAGCTGATTGAGCTAGAGAGCTGTTCAAACCCTCTAAAGATGCGGAACGTTTTTAAAAAATTAGAAAGATTTGGATTTCAGTTTTTTTATGAGTGACGTCAAAATTGGGGTAGCTTTTCGGCCATTTTACCCCAGGTTACCGGGCCCTGGGTCCCAACACCAAGAGCCATTTTTGACTCAATTAAAAAAAAAATTAGGCAATAATCCGAGTCTTCAGAGCCCTTGATTTGTTTTCTAGCGTTTGTGGTTCAAAAGTAATGGTCTAAAAACAACAATTTATATAATAAATCCCCTTGGGCCTAGGGGATTTCATTAATTTTTGTTTATTTATTGTGCGGTTGTTGTGGGTTTTAGGTCACAACTTGCCAACCACAACCGTTAAAAGGTGAATGGAGGGCTCTAAAGATGCGGATTTTCGCCTAGTTTTTTTTTAAAGAAAATAAACAAAAAATTACCCCTGTGATTGAGGCGCAGGGTCCGACGACTTGGGCCAGAAAAACCTACTTACCCCTACTGTAACGTAACCCACAAGAAAGCTCAAGTCCAAATCTTTCCATTTCTTTAAATCGAAGCTACAAGACTTCCTGCAACTTTTGAGGATGTGAGCAGCTCTCTCGCGCAAGCGGCTGGCGAGTTATAACGCACCCAAATTGGGCAAATCCCAGAAGTGAAAGGGTAAGATGTTGAAAGCGTTGTAACCGTAGCACGTCAGGGGAAGGTAACAAGTCGAACTGGACAATGGGTTCATTCTGTAGCACTTACTTTGAATCTTTTCAGAACAAACTGCTTCGGAGCACCGAAAAGAACTGGAGAAACAATCTCAAACGCGCAGGTAAAGGTTTCATAACTTCTGCTTTTAATGCCCCAGTTTTCGCTTGCTGTCAAATAATGTGCTGCAGATGGAAGCTTTGGGATCGATTACAGTTTGAGTTGCTTGTTTTAAGTGGCTGATCTGCTTTCGAGCGTTTGCTTGACGCGGTGTTTCCCGACCCGTTTTCTCACGTGATCCCGATGTTGGTATCGGCATAACTCACGATGTGATTAGCACTGTTTTGCTTGTGGCGCTAGCAGCAGGAGGAAGCGGAGATTCGAAAAGAAATTGATAATGCCATCATTCCATCATTTGGTTGACCAACATTTTGCGACTCGTTCGGAAAATATTGATATTTTGCGACCCGTTGGGAACCTTTTCTTTTTTCAAACCTTGTTAGCCTTGCAGTTAAGCAGGTTTAAGCGACAGTTGCATTATGCACAGTTGAACAAGTTTACACAAAGTATCTGTAACATTTCTAGGACAAAACGAGAAAGTTAAATACAGTACCATATTGCGTATTCTAGTATGAACGTGCTTTGTGTTGCTGTTCAGCGCCCTTGCGTGGTCGTTGAGTGCCGTAAGTCGACTTTGCACTCATGAGTTTCATGTGATGGCAGTTTATGCTGCTAACCAGGGCTGTTGAGCCGCAGCCAATCAGCTGGAACCAAAGCTAAATGCTTGTGAGACGGCTCTGAAATACATGTAATTTCGCGTGCCGCAACATATGTTCAAAATGCATCTCATTCAGCTGGTTGTGGACAATGTTATAGCACTTAGGCACTGGCATTTCTCTTCATCAACGTTCTTAGGATTTAAATGGAAAAATGGCAAATAAACTGGATGTTTCACTACAATCACGCAACATTAGAAATATGATACCACGTGAAGCTACATCAAACAAAGAACAAGCGAAAAGAATTACATGAAAGATTTTTAATTTCATTCACTTTCATACCCACTTTTGCTCTCAGAGGGCCGCGGGGAAACAGTGTTTTTCGGCAAACTCTGATAGTTCTGCTGGTTCCACACAAAGACGAAACCAGGTAAAGTCGGAGATGTAATCACACCACATCGTCCTTGGTCGACCTCAGGGCCGCTTTCCCTTGGGTATAGCCAGCAGGACGTGCCTCGCGAATCTTTTCTGGGACATTCTGGTCACCGAGGCTGAGATCTATATTCAGAGAAGTGGCTCTGCATAAGTTTTACAAATTTCACACCTGCGCGATTTGTCGCGAAGTGTCGCACCGTTAACTCTTCACAAAAATCCCATCTGTGCAGCTGCACCTGACTTATAGCACTCTTCCAATCATTACACAAGATTCATGACCAAAGGTGAGGATCGGAACAAAGACCGATTTAAAAAATGAAAGCTTTGCGGTGTCTGAAGCTCACGCAGGACTGCGTTCACTTTACCAATCCGTTTATCAATCCCTTTGTTTTGTTCCGACTTCCGTCACTCGTGAAAACCACCCCAAGGTACTTGAACTTCTCCACCTGCTACAGTGTATTTCCGCTCACTTGCAGTGCGCACTGGCTAAATTCGGAAGAGGCACAATACCTCGATCGTTTTAGTTCTTATTTTTATTCCTACTTGGTCGCACGCAGCTGGAAACCGATCAAGTGCATGTTGGAGATCTTGTTCAAAGGATGCAAGCAGCACCAAATCGTCCACAAAAAGCGAACTATTGATCCTGTAGCTTCCAACAGTGGCACCACCGCCGACTCGGCTATGACTGTTTAGACTTTAAACAATGAAGAGCCGAAGACAAGTGGTGACAGCACACCACCTTGTTGGAGTCCAACACCCACTGTCAATGGTTTTGATTTAACTCCGCCGACAAGGACACAAACTTATGAGCAGGAATACAATGACTTGAGGGTCAGTAACAGGTGGTCATCAACACCGTACTCCTACAACAAATAAATGCCCCGGGGTGTTCTTCTATTCGACAAACGTTAATATATGAAAATGGGAGCACGCACGCACAAGGCATAAATTAAATTCTTTAATACTGAATGCCCACTTTGTTGGCTCCAAAAATGAACTGACCATTATTAAAATCCAGATACCAACACTACAGCATATTTATTCGGACTCTGATTGAGGATCTTCGTAGGGACTTCGAAATAAGCAAAAGGCAACTATTGGCAGCAGCGACTGACAACGCTTCTAACATTTTTCTTGCTGTGAAGAAATTTTCTGAGGACTCCGTGTCTAAGGAAGATGCCGCCTGCGGCGTGGTATGACGCATGAGTAGTACCCACATATGTCTGAACTAGTTCTTCGGATGATTGTTCTTCCTTTGCCACAATATGCCTCTGCGAAAGTTCTTGAAAGCTCTCTCTGGTTTATCCCAAAACAAAGGCACGAAATGAAGGTCGAGGGTAACGTGAGCTGAGCTTCTGTAGAAGACTCAACCATGATTTTCGAAGTGGACCATACAGTTGCCAAGACTACCGCTATTTAAAATGATTTTGGTTGTGTGAAATTACATGTTGTTTAAAATAAAATGCTGTGAAATGCATTTTAGCACATAATCTTCCGATCTTTTGAAAACAGCAAGATTGCTATCGCAAGATATTTGAAAACTGTTGAAGGAAGTCACTAACCGAAAAAGGTTGCCAAACATTGGATCGTAGTTTTTCATGTTGTTTCTTAAAATAATACTTGGAAAAATGGCAAAATCAAGTATTCTGCGATATCGCTCTGAACGTGGAGAGGTAAAGCTCAAAGAAATGTTCAACCGGTCTTAAACATAGGAACACTCCCTGAAGAAAAAAATTTGACCGCAACTACTGGTGGAAAAGATGAAGCAATGCTGTTTAATTTTTGTGGAAATCTCTACTTGGACTGTTGAGGACTTTCGACAGCTAGAGCTGATGTTTTCGCGTAGAAGTTGTTCAGTTTTTTTGCAGGAGTGTCAACTTCTTAGTTGTCTTGAAAATGTCTCGCGTGTCTTTTGCAGTGGAAAACGCTTCGCTAGCGCCTCAACTTTCGTCCGGGATGAAGACTCCGCTGTTTGCGGCCGAGGGTGTTACTGTTGCTAACACCAAAACGAAGTCCACTCCCGGAAAGTACTTCGCCAAGGCTCACGAAAAGTACGTGCTGCTTCATTATAAAGGCGCAGATGGTGGTTTTTGCCCTTCGGCTTTGCTATCGCGTTGGTTGCTTGGTACGCATTTTAAACCCTTCTGCAATTATGCGTGGTGCGGCAACGTGTTTTCCTCTACCTGACTTTCCGTCGTGGATTTTTCCTTTACTGCAAGGATGCGTGTGCTTCCTTACGTGTGTACGCACATTCATAATGTTTTATTGAAAAAAATTCGTTCGGCACTGATAGATTACTATTATTAATATTATTATTGGTAAACAGGCGCTTTGGCAAGCTCGAGTCGATTGACGATTATCAGAAAAGGAAAGAAGAACGCGCCGAACGTCTCCTCGGCACCGGGAAGAAGAGCCAGGCATTGAGCCGGCTTGCCCAACCAAGATCTGCCAAGGTTCGTAAAGAGTCTTCGATTGTTTCGCCTGAGAGGCGGTACTGAGTTTCAATTCTGCATTTTTCAACTAATTATTAGATTCGCCTCCAGTTGAACGCGTCGTTGTAGATGGCAATTTCCATGGTGAAAAAGCACTTCACAATACGTTTTTGGTTTTCAAGCTAACTGATAGAAAAACTGATAGAAAGCGTCTATATTTTTTTTGGCAAAGACGATTGCTCTCTGAGCTCCCGAACGGTTATACCTACACTACACCTGTCTTAAAGTTCCTCTGCCCGTAAGCGTACATGCAAAGCGTTGCGGAATTTTGTCTCTAGCACACAACCGCAATCTTGTACAGTAGTTAGCAAACTTTCTGTGCGTTTTTAAGGCGCTGGTTGCCAACGTTTACCTTACCGAAGCGATTGGGGGTTTCTCTCACCCCATACCGCCATTCCATGAGTGAAACAAGAAGTGTGACCAGATCGTTTGCAGTGCTGCATTTCTTGCAGACGCGGTTTACAAAACACAGTTTGAATTTTTTACTAAACCCGCTGAAGGCATTGAACGTTTTGCAGATTGCCCTGGCCGCAGATGGCCGCCCCAAACCCAACATTTTGACGCCGGTGAACAAGAAGACGAACCGACCGAAGCCCAATATTCTCACGCCAGTAAACAAGAACACAGCGGCACAGTCAAGGTAATAGGATAAAATTGCCGTTTGATGAGGAAATGCTTCGAAAGTATATTCCTTGCTGTCGGCGTTGCTGATTTTGCGGATCATCGGGTCTGTTGCTTTGATACGGGGACCGGGGTCTTATTTCTCCGGTATTTTCGCTCTGTCGGTTGTTGTTCCTCATTGGATCGGTATTTCATTCCTTTGGCACAAAATACAGTGCAGCTCGTAAACGAAACAAAAGCGAAAAAGGCTTGCCGAGGTGTCTCTATCAGAAAGCGCCGCACCGGTATTTTCAAACCTAGATTTGATTTTGCACAAACAGTTTTTTTTCTTGGCACTGCTGACGCATTGAACGATCATCGCTAATTTCACCCGAACGAGTGTGTGTCGTTGCAGTGACCTGGCAACTTGATCCTACTGGCAAACAGGGTACACTGCCCAATTCATGACCTCTTGAGCAACAAGCTGGCAACAAATTTTTTTTACAACATGCCAGAAAAGAAGTATGAGGATAGTGTTGCGGTCGTCGCTTTTGCGACCATCTAAACGGCAAAGACACGAGAACATCTGCGGAAAGTTCTTACACAACGCAATTGCGAGTACAAGTACCTGCACACACACAGTAGCGGCGCAACAGGTGTCCTTCGAGTGCCTTCGACGATCGCCCGGGCAGAGATTTGTTTAAGGTGTTAAAGAGATCGCCCATTTCTCAATCGCACGTGGACGAGGCTGTTCCGATGGGAAGGCAGTAGGCAACACGATCGGATTCCGACGGAGATTGCATCCATATTGGAGAGTTTCCCTGCTACAGTCATTATGCCGAGCGCTTGGCCCGACTGAGGCAAGTTCCAATTTTTAAGGTCTTGGCACGACACGGCCGAGATTCGAACCACGCCGAACAACGACCTACCAGACATGAAGGGAGCGCTCTAACCACTCGGCCACACGTCCGGTCATAGGCAATATGCCCTGTATGAAATGGGCAGTATACCCTGTAAGTATACAAGACTTCAAAAACTCTTGCTTTGTATTTTCTTTGCTCACTTCTTGCCCGCGTCTGACTATTTTATACCAAGAGGTATTAGACCAAAATAGCGAGTAGATTTGTGTGGTGACTGCATTCATGAATGCTATTGTTCAAAAACAATGGCATATTAAGCCTAAGCTGGAGTCAAATTAAAATGTTCTCTTGGCTAATTAAGCCTACGATTTGTGGGTCTGAATACTTTTTGCGGTTACACGCTTTTCAGTAAACAATTGAGTCGATTCTGAGTAGAAAGAGAAGTTCTTCGAATCAAACAGAAAAATTGAGTTGTTGCTGCGAAGCAACAGATAAATAATGTTAGTCTAATCGCACTAAAAAAATTAACTCAGGTGTTTCCACGAGAGAAACAAATCCGTCCCACTTTCCCTGAAGATGACATTTAAGTGAGTCAGGCATGAAAAGCGTCCACTTCATACTTGCTGAAAAAGGGGAGTGACCTCGTATGTCCACTTGTAAATAACAAGATCGACATCACCTGTATTTTTAAAAAGTTAAAATCCAAAATACCATTAAACAAAGAAAACCAGTCAAGAAATTGTTGTGAGTTCCTTTTATGGACCTGCGTGCTCATATAGCGAAATGCTCATTTGTTATCAGTTGATTCTTAAATCGTGGTTGCCAGCGGTCCATAATCAAGGAAATTTCAGCAACGTCTTGATAGTGGTTCAATGATGCCAAGCTTGTTTGGTTTCAAATAGGTTAATTATTTTCCACATGCCCAACATTTGAATGTCTGCTTTATATATGATCTTACTGGAACTTGTCAAAAAAAGACAAGTCTATGCGTGGCCTGCAATGTAGCGGAACTTTGATCCTGTGACGTAGATGTAATTCGTTTGAATGAAAAACTATTTTATTTTGCAAGTCAATTTGTCAGTGGTTTGCAGAAGCGCAGAGCACCTGTGAACCGAATAATTCTCACGGAACAACACAGAAGTTCAGATGTTCACCTGAAAGCAGGTATAAACAGTGGGGAAATGGGGACCAAATGAAAATCCAAGATCAGGGTTGCTCCAGCATGATGAGACCTTCAAAGTGACCTAATCCTCAAAACTTTTGGGCACAACAAAATTTGGGAGGCACTACCCTCGAATGCCCCCCAGTGGCTACATGCCTGCCTAAACCCTATGCAACATGGTCTGCATACGACTCGATTACATTGTGTGACTGATGCTCAGACGATATTGTGTTGGAAAAAAAATGATGACTTCATCTAGTTCGGAATGCACTGAATAGGTTGCGTGGGGCGTCGTTACAGCATCGGGTCAAAAACGTAACGTTGATGATAAACGTTCAATGGTAACGTGCAGTCTTCAAAGCTTTCATTTCACACATGGGTTTATGTTCACAATTGCACAGCAGGGTTGATTGATATAATGATTGTTCAATAGTTAGACTGCTGAAATTTTTTTTAAGGAAAACGTCAATCAAAGCGCCGACCACTTTTAAACCAACGGTTACGACCACATCGAAAATCGAGACAAACTTCGCCACAAGAGCGTCCAAGTTGATTACGCCGAAGAAAGTTGCCGTAAGCTGTAAGTTGACAAGTGTTCACACTTTGCTTTCTGCGTCTTGCAGCCAGTGCTTCTATTCGTCATCGTGTTGTTGCAGTTGCCAAATCTCCAAACAAGCCAGACAAAACTACTGGCCGAACACCTTCTGCCAACAAAACACCTACAAACAAAGGCAAGCGACCGTCCCGGGCTTCTTTGACCCCATTCAGGCCGGCTGCAACTCCGCAATCTGCTAAAAAGAAAGCTTTTAACCTGCAGGTAGAAACACGTGGCGATAGCGCTTTGTTTTTGTTTCTTGACTCCAACACTTCATCTGCTTTTACGGAATGAGATGGGCAAACAATTTGTCTGAAATAGTGCTGATACACTGCCACGGTGACAAGCAAGCACTTATTGCTTTTTACCAGCGGGCAGCGGAAGTGGATTTTCTTACAAAAATGTTAACGCTTGTTCGATAATCTTCTGTAAGGCTTTTGCACAGCTTGCTTGCTGGAAACGGCAGACCTATGCCCAAAAAATCTTCTACACCCAGTGCGTAACAATCTTCCCAAGGTTGCGTTGAGAAAAGAAAGCTGTGCTTCACTCGGCATTCTGTGCTGATGAACCCTCACATGTTTTTCCATTTTCATTAAATCTAAACTTGATTTGTCCACAAAATCCGATACGAAATGTTATGTACTGTTCATGTTTTTGTTTGATGAAATCAATCTTTTTTTTGTTCAGGAAAGCCTTAAGAAAAATCTACCGTACGTCCCACACAAAGGCCCGCTAGCCAAGTTCCAGGACACCGCTAAACAGGCATTCCACGAGCGTCTCAAAAACGTTAAGAACCCGAAGATCAAGACCAGGTAGCACACGCGCTGTCACGTGTTGTATTTGCACAACGTCACCGCTGTTCGTGTTAAGCTGAGAGTAGTGGTCTCTCCAACGCCTTCTGATGCCATTATCAGTTGTGTGGTGTGCTAACCTTGCACCGAGCGTTATCAGGCTCGGACAGGGCTGTGGAGCCGGGGCCAAGCAATTTGGATGATTGGAGCCGGAGCCGAAACTTTGGTGGAGTTGAGCCAAAAAAAACTTAAAATGTCGGAGCAGAGCGAGAGCCTGAAACTTGCTTTCTGATCCACAGCCCTGGTTTGTGCTGTGTGTAGATCAGGGTTCCTCCATCTTTCTTTTCGCATGTCCCACTATCCATCCAATATATCATTTCGCAACATC
>Ga0210059_1016835_pt1 | contig 10510 bp, 5 predicted proteins | sample Ectturendosymbi2_FD_188042 | JGI IMG/M metagenome (GOLD analysis project Ga0210059, IMG submission 188042) | Ecteinascidia turbinata endosymbiont from Florida, USA - Sample 2 (SPAdes) (version 2) | ecosystem: Host-associated > Tunicates > Ascidians > Unclassified | place: Key West, Florida... | reverse complement strand
AAAGGATTCACATGGCTTCAGTGGAAAGCAAGGGGCTTCAGGTTTATTCTTGGAAAACGCATCAGCGGAAATGATATCTGTGTCACAAAGCAAGGTGAATCTAAGTTGGCTGTTACCGAGAAATGCCCTGACCGGAAGAAGATATCTGCGATTTCCAAGGACGATCCTCGTTTGTTCCACAGGATCACCATACGTGGTTACGGTAGTTACCTCCGGCACGTGCCAAGTGGTTTAATCGTTATCAAAAACAATGACGAAGGCAAGACGAATTTGATACTAGGTAAAAATACGAATTACAATTTTCGCAATAACAAAGTTTGGAAAATGGAATTCTGAAGTGCTTCTTTAAATAACCTCTCATGTAGGATATGTGTTCACGGAGCAGTAACAATACGTTTGAAACGTTTTGAAAGAGATATTCAGAGCCATGAACTTCAATTCAGTTCCAAGATAACCGCCATTTCAATTCGCATTATTGTAAATGACATGACCTCCAATTCCGTGGCTATAAACCAGAAAGATGGCGGCAAGCAAATCGATCACAGTTTATTTCACAGGGAAAACATTTCCGCGTTTTTCAACGCATTTTTAGTCCTGTAAACCGTAAGACAAACTTACAGGCGAAGTGTTGGCATCTGAAAACAAGTATAGAAAGAAACACACACAATCTGTGGCTAGTTGCAATAAGCACTAAATTTGCAAAGATAAAGGCTGACCGTCCTACGCTCGGCCTTTCTTGATCTTTCATCGACTGTTACGCTTTGTTTAACTGCATTTGTTTGACTCTGGCGCTCGTCATCGCGCACAAGGTGTTACTTCCAGAGCAACAGTGGTTTTTTCAAGCCGCTATCAAACGCATGTTTTTCTAGCAATGACTGGTTAATGAGACTCTAGGAAGGTCAGCCTTTTAACTTTGCAAATTTAGTGGTCATTGCAACTAGCCACAGTTCGTGTGTTTCTTTCTATACTTGTTTTCAAGTGCCAATACTTCGCCTGTAAGGTTTGTCTTAAAATTTGCAGAACTGGAGATGCGTTGAAAAACGCGAAACTAAGTTTTCTGTGAAATAAACTGTGATCGATTTACTTGCTCTCATTTTTCTGACTTATACCTATGGAAACTAAATGTACTTTCAAGTTTCAATGATCGCAGAAAAATGAAAGCAGAAAACAGGGAGATTCCTCAGAAGCTTGTCGCCATGTTAAAGTTTGTTTTGTGGATTGCCAATGCATGTAGTAATATGTTTTTGGTACATTGTTTAAAAAATCAATTGAAATTATTTCTAAAATGTATTTTTCTGGAACTGCTTTTAGTCAAATCATATTTTGATTGAGCGCTCATCAGTTTTTAAACATGTGCTTATGCTTCAAACTAAGAAATGTGATGAAATGAGTTCATAGTGTCACAATCACAGGATGCAGGGACATTCAACGATATTGTTATTATCATTCAAAACAGTGCGTTGTCAAAATGTTTAATGTTACTAATGTAACCAAGTCATTGTAAAGAATCAAAGATTTTGTGAGGCATGCAAAATCATAACCTTGCTCACCTGCAAAGTTCACGCTTTAAAAAACAAGTCCGAGAAGAATCCTTTGGATTGCAAGCCTCTTTCAAATTGGATGCCGCTTTTGTTTGGGAATGTAAGCTACAGCATATTTATTCATTTCTTTGTTTTTTCGCAGCGTCTTTACACGTATTCATCCACGCTAATATTCAGGGTGATAAGCCATATTTGTTTTTGACCTGAAAGCAAATCTCTTGTTGCTGCTTTTTCCATTTGGTCATTTGACGAATTCGCAGAACTTGTCTGGTCCGATTTTTTGTGAAAGGCCTAACATCACACGTTTCAGATGATGCAATAACACCGATTATATTATCAACAAATTCTCAGTGAAAACATGCCAAGACATATAGCAATTTATAAAAGAGTTTTTAGAAATAATGAAAATGATTTAACGGCCGTTAAAGAACACTCTTGAAACATCTTTCGATTTTTATGGAGAATATGTTTCGTCCTACAGTTTCCTTCTCTTTAGTGTTTCTGTGATTAGATTGCTTTATGTGTGTTCTCTTTTGTTTATTTGCGCTTCAATCATTGATGTCTCTTAGAATTATTCAACAACCAGGCATTATTATTTCTCAAACGCTTTTCGTCTTTTGTCGTTTTAATAAAACTGCACGAAACTACAACAATGTAGAACAAAGTTTGCAGGGGAGCAGTGAGACTGAACAACCAAAATATTCTCCACCCTCTCAAGAAAAGAAAAGTGATAATACAACATACATCCTCTCTATTTGCAAGGCCTCTCCTAACGTCATATCGTGGTACCGTTGTTTCCGCAAAAGTTGCTGCAAAAATAGAGCGACCCGTTTGTTCAACGGGAGAATTCGGGAGGTTCCCATCATGAAATGCGCAAAAAGTCAATACCATCGCGCAACTGTCGTTGCGTGGCTCACCAAGGACCGCGCTCGAGCTTTAGCCGGACAGGCCTATTCGAAAATTTGTTGATGCCTCTCCAGTCAGCAATCCACATATGAAGATACCTCACAGTACATGCTTCGAATCTGGTGAGGGACACTTTCTTCATTTTCTTCCAACAGAGTGACTTGCACCAGAATACCCGGTGCAGAGAATCGTTGGGTCACTGCCTCGTCAGCGGTCACTGTCTCGTTTCTGTACTTTTTCAACAGGCTTCTTCCAACCACTGTTCGACTTCACTGTCAAAAGAGTTGCAGAATTGTCACCCGATTCCCACTTGGTTGTTTGCAACCTGCATCTGAAAACATTAACATATTTACTCCTGCTGTGTCCAACCCGCGCCGCGCGCCTCTCATGCGGCACAACTGATGGTTTTTTGTGGCCCAGATGAAGATTTCCTTGTTGTGTGTGTTTAATACCAATATGCCTTATTTTGATAATCTTAAATTTGATGTTTTTGACGTAGTGTTTCTCAGTGCTACTCTATCACGCCAAGATTGCCTACAGGCAGATTTACTTGTGTCCACTGAGGTACAAACCAACTTCTAGTTTTCTCATTTCTGCTCCTTTTTGTTCCATTTGCTGTTAGACTGAGTTCCAGTTGGTGGTTCCACTGGCACTTCAAACTCGCCTACGAAATCACAGATATGGAGTGATTCATTAGAGGATTAGAGGTGCAAAAAAGACATTATTATTTCTGACTGGGTTCGAAAGCTTCCAGCAACTTGACTAAATTTTGATTTGCTGAGAACAGCGCAAGGTATTAAAAAATTGCGTAGTTGAGTGACATACCTTTTGACCCAGCAATCCACTTCGGTTGGCCATAGCTGGTTCTCCCGAACATGCAGGACTACGAGATCTTACTGAATAAGGTGGCAGGTTCTGGTGGAGAACGGATGTGTGAAAGATTATTGCGGAAAGCGTATCAAACACGACTTATTCCGAGAGCTCCCGGATTGCATAGGGGCAGGGCCGGATTTACCTATAGGCTATATAGGCTTGAGCCTAGGGCCTCAAGATCCAAGGGGGCCTCCAACAAACTGTGGTACGCATAGAGTCAATGGCCGGTATATGATCATTTAGATTAAACTTCGTCAAAAATTTATGTCTTAGTTACTATTCACGAAATTTAGTTTTATTCAACTTTCGTGGTGATAACGCCAGAGTCTTCCAACGAGTTTCCATGAATCTCAAAATGACGGTTGGTCAAGCCGCATGCCAACTATTGTGTCGATACACTCAACGCACGCTGGCTACGTCCTACGTTTGCTGAATCATGCCGATTGCCATGTGTGGCTCTATGAAAAGAACGTGTGGCTGTTCATGTTTAAAATGCACCTGATGAGTGGCATAAATAACGGGTGGCATGGGCTCGAACCGCCCCCTGCCAAGCTGCTAAATGTAAAAACCGGTCCCCTACCTAGCTAGTATTGTGGTATTTACTATTCGTTTGGTTCACTAGATTTTTGTTTTTTGCATTTTTCGGAGTGTTTTCCGCAGGGTTGTCCACGGGACATATTTATTTGTCCCATTCCCATTCCATAGCAATTCATGCCTGTCCCGTCCCATCCCACGGGACGTTTCCCATGGGATTCCCATAGGAATCCCATTCCCATGGACAAGCCTGGTTTTCCGGTGATTTCGGATTTTTGTATAGCCGTTCAATACCGGATTTGCTATTGTTTCTCAACTATTTTCTGAATGTTGTCCAGTGGACTCCCTTCAGCTAAGTTTCCCCCTGGCTCAAACCTCTAGTTACGTCACTGCACCTGGTCAAAGCAAGGTTGAACTGCAGATAAGAGCTATGTGTAGGGCTAGCAGCAGTATCCTACAATAAAAGTATAGTTGGTTCTTAGGTGACTGAGCAATGCAGTAGTTTTGTCGAGTTTGTATCGCGTAAAGCTCGATTGGTATTTTTGGATGTGATTTTTTTCCATTTGAATTTTCTTCAGTAAAGTCATTCAGAAATCAGATTGCTTATGAGTACTTGCGCAAGTTTGTGCTGCTCCCACGCTAAGCAAATCAGAGAAGCTCTTGATGAGGTTGAATAAAAGCAAAAGCCGCTTTGCCAACTAGCAACCGCAGAATTCTTCCCTAACGAGACAAGGAAACAGCAAAAAAATGACAAAAGCGCTTTTGGGTCGGATGCCTCAGATTTAGTGGTTCTTAGTTTATTCAACCACGCAAAGCCTTATTACTTTGCTTGATGGTCACATAACTGCTCAGGCGAAAGGTCCTTTTCAAGAATCAAAAGAATAAAAAATGAATTAAAGGTTGGCAATGTTCCGCGAAAGGTTGTCCACACCAATCATTCGGTACATTAAAAGTAATAAACTCAGGCAAGCAAATTGTAATGAATTCTTAGACAAGCAAAATTTAAACCAGTCGAGTCTCCACGTTGGGCATTGGTGAGCTCAGCCCTTCCAAATTTAAATATGAAACACTATAAATCAGTAAAACGTTTATCAAATTTTCAGAATGTCAAGTCCCCTTGAGCAAATTTAAATCCCCTATTCAAGTCTTTCTGGCGACGGTTCTAGTTTTTAAACCTCACACCTTTTCACGCGACAGTTTAGTTGCGTTCGATTCTTATTAGTCTGAAAAAGTAAGAAACACGCGAATTGTGAACCGAACAGTTACAACCATTTGGGTGCGTTTTACGTGACGTGTTTTGCTCGTGTGTGTGAGATTTTTACAGCGGTGGAAAGCGAATTGCAACGTGGCCCTCACGTTGTGCTTTAAAGTCTTTATGGCGCCACACATACTATATAGGTGCAGTGTGTCCGTTTTTTTTTAATACAGACAAGAAAAAACAGATGTGATTCTTATGAAAAACGTAGGCCAAGTGCTTTGTCAAACATTTCAATTGTGGCGATTTCGGTTGGTTTGCCTGTGGCAGTTAATAATCTTGTTCCTGCCAGCCAAGTAGTATTTCAACAACTGCTTGCAATTGAACGCTTTTGTGACGAAGGCAGCAACAAACATAGTGATCGTGAACACTCCAGTAATGATTTAGAACTTTTTACTGACCGTACTTTCACAGCGTCATTTTCGGAATTTCGCAAATTGATGAACGCTTTCCATTTTTTTCCTCGCAACAATGAGAGAGGGGTCTCACAGGTGGATTAGCCTAGGGCCTCGAATCAGTTAAATCCGGTCCTGCCCATAGGGATCCGTCATGGCACTCTTTTTTTCAATATCTGCATCTCTGGCCTGCCAACCACCGTCTCCAGAAAGTAGGCTATGCATACGCCAACAACCTAGCAATCATGCATGCTAATGGAGACTGACAAACAGTGGAAGAGGTGCAAAGCAAAGAGATGGCAACCGTAGGTGAATACCTCCACTCCAGACGTGGAAGTTAAAGCTCAATACTACAAATGCAGTGTTGGCGGTCTTCACCTCAACAAGGAAGCTAAACGTGAGCTGAAAGTCATCCACACCAATGAAACCCCGCCATTTTGCTCCGAGCCCAAATACGCCGGAGTAATCTTGGACAGGTCGCTCACATATCACCGACACCTTGAGTTACTTCGCAAAAAGGTGACATCATGCATAGCACTCTTGCGGCGGCTTGCTGGCTCGGGCTGGGTTGCTGGGGCAGCAACGTTGCGAGCAGCCACCTTACCCTTGTCCATTCAACAGCATATCACTGCGTTCTTGTCTGCTGCCACAGTGCTCACACCTGCCTCATTGACTCTGCCAAAAACGACGCCTTGTGAACTGTGACTGGATTCCTGTGTCCTTCACAAGCAGACAACCTCCCTATTCTCGCGGGCATCCAACCTACTGAGCTTCGTCGCAAAGGAGCCACACTGTCTCTAGCACGCCGTCCCATGAAGCCTTGACATCCGCTCCACTCAGCACTCACCTGTCCATCGAGTAGGAATGCACAGCATCTCAAATCGAGACACCCATGTGTGCTCGCTGCTCAACAACTCATCAGTCCATCTGACGACAAAAACAGACGTGCGGTGGAATGCAGAAAGGTTGGAGAGCGCTACGAGACTCCGTACTTTCATCCCCGACCCACCTCCAGGAATGGCACTGCCAAGAACAGCGTGCATTAGCGCAGCCGGAATGAGGCCGAAGAGGCCATGGCCACCTCCGAAACAAACTTGCTAAGATTTTCACTGGTGCTTTATATCAATTTTCAATTGTTCGGAAATAAACGGAAGGAACAATTGGACATACATCAGGTGATTGACCCACCCTGAACAAATATTCCTGGCTGTGCAGCTGACAGCCTGGGTCCGGCTCAATCGCCTCCGCACGGGTGTTGGACGTTTCTGCTCCTGCTTGAACAAATGGGGCGTTGCAGCTTGTGAGTGTGGCGCAGAAGATCAAACCGTTGACCATGTTGTCTTCCAATGTCCAATCCATCCACTTCCCCACGGATTGCACGTCATGACAGTTCTGGATGATGAGACAATTGATTGGCTGCTCTACACCTGCCCCGAGATCTAGTGCGGCCAAGCAGTAGACTGAAAGAACTGGCGCAAACGATGATGATGAAGCAGCTTGTGCTTGCGCACTGTGGACATTCCCTTCTAAAGCAACCTTGCTGTGCAGTTTTTATGCGTTGAATAAACTAATAGGAATAAAAAATTAAGTTTATTCCACAGCTTTTCATCCCCAATTCTTCCCTGGAGCAAATTTCTTCCCATGGATTACAAATTTCTCCCTTAATGAGCCAAGTGTTTCCCGTTTGAGAACCACCGGTGTAGAACGTAGTTTATATAGCCTGCTTGCAAAGAATGGTTATTTAGATATTCGAGAGCGATTTGACCAAACACCGTTTCCTTAACATTCCAGCTTTTGAAAGCGCAGCAAAAGTGCTGAATGCTTTAGCTTTAAAGATGTGCAATGCGCATCAAGCAGCCGGTATCAGCTCTGAAAAAATAACCCTTCTAACATCAACAATTGAAAGCTCTCGATTTACCGTAAACGTTTTTGAGGAATCTGCCGACAGGTCTGCTTTTATCTTTTTGCGATGATTTAAACTTGCACATATCTGTAGGCATATTCAAGTTACGGGTCCCCACAAAGGTGGCAAGCAAGCGAGTCAATCAAGCTAGTTACTTTTATAGGACATCGATTTCACGTACCACTACGCATCCACAGTACTGAAATCTTATTCATATAAAATCTCCTATCATAAATTTGTTTTATTCCATAGTGAAATTAAGTTTCCCTATCAGTACATTCAATGCCCATACGTACGTTTTCGCAATATCTGAAGAACTTTTGCATGAAAATATGCAAAAAAACTACGAATCACACATAATTTAATTAGTAGCTGAGAATAATCAAAGCCAAGCCCTAAGAAAACAGTTTCTTTTTGTATGTGAAGTTGTAGCATACAACGTTTGGTGTTACAATCAGGCAACGGTCACATGCAAAAATCGACATCATGTGTTTTGCGGCTTAGCACATGGAGGTGAATAAAATTTTAGCAAGATCGTGATGACGAACGAAATCAATCACTTGACGCTTGGTATGGCTGTGTCAGGTAAGAATGTTAATCAAAGAAAACTTTTTCCAACACTAACTCTGCTTGTTTAGCCCAGGCGATGGCCACTTGCAAAAAATAGCATCATGTTATTTTTACCTAAACACATGGAGGCAATTAAACTTTCAACGAAATTGCAATGATAACAAAAGCCCAACTACCAGACGTTTGGTAGGGCTGTGTCAGGTTTAAATATAGATGAAACAAAACATTCGTCAACGTTAACTTTGCGTCTACAGTTAAAAGAACGAAAATTAAACAGTGGGATTTGTTGATTTAAATTATGTTCAAGCAAACTCACGATAACAAATTTAATGCGAAGTGATTTATCCGTCATATCAAGGAGAACACTTTACTGTAGTTCCCCCAGAACATTTGGTTTTCAAAACAGGGCTGTAGGAGATTGAGCGGACGCTCTGTAGCATGCTCGGAAACCTAAACCCTCAAGTTACCGGGAATTGTGATTTGGCAACGTCCACAGATTATGCGAACTTTTTCAGCAGTTATCACTGATTTTGAAAACAAAAATATCGTGAAGCAATAAACATAGCGATGGTATGCACAACGCGAATTTTACTGTAGAAAAAGCATTTGGTGTTTGGCAAAGTAGCCTTGTTTGATTTTTGCTGAACAGCAGAACGTTGAATGAGTAGCAGAAAACAAAAATAATGCGCTTTCGGTGCCTCGTTTAGTGAAAGTGTAAAATTTTTCAATGAAAATCGTTTCACACAGAAGATTTTTTTAGTGAGTAATGAAAATTACTAATTTGCGACTGGCACCAGGGCATGTCACAAATTGCGTCCGATGTCTGACAGTCTGACCTTTTACAACACAAAGTAACGCAGATGTTTCGAATTGTTTCAAGTGAAGAAAGAGGAGAGTAAACAAAATATATTGGTGAGGGTTTTCAGGAAAATGCTTAGTAGACAAACTAGCGATTTTTATTCAACGTTGATGTGCATTATTTTGTTCAGCGAAAAGTTTGGTTTTTCACGCTTGCAGATTTTTTGTTGCTGGGCTCGTGAACGTTGTAAGCATCAGTGGCGGATCCAGACCAGGCGTTCGGGGGGTAGTCAAATTGGGGGGGGTCGAAAAGGTCTTCACTTGCTTTACTACCAAAGGTTGTTTGCGACAATCGTTGTGTGTCACACACACGAGGTTATTTTTGTAGGCCGAAAAGTGGCTAATTTTTGTTGGTCGACCTATGTCATTTTTCAGCGAATAACCACAGTTTGAAAGTGCTTTGTATCTTTAATTCATAAATCGTTTGAAACGGGTCCCAATCAGTGGGCATCAATTTTCACAAGCTACATAGTTCTCGTATATCTACATAACGTATTTGAAAAGTATAAAAGCATGCTGCGCGCAAGCGTTTGCCACAGTTTTGGCTATCTCTAGCAAAATCATTGAAGATCAGTGTCTGAAACCCATTCCCCACCTGGTTAGAAACAGAACGGTTCTTCCCAGACTTGGATGTAACAACTCGTGTCCCACGATAGGACTCAAATAAAAAGCCAAATGATGATCACGTTTCCAAGCGAAGCTTGTGCATTTACATGTAGGCTACATGAAAAACTTATTTATTGCTGAAGCGACAATTCAAAAACAACACGTGAATAAAAGGCATTTGCCAGGACACTACTCCCATTTTAGGTAACTTTGCTGGCTATCGTAAAAAACGATCTAATAATCGCATAATAGATTTACACTGGGCCTTAAAACATACTTCCCTAAAATACATTTAACGCCACATATAAAGGTAGATTTTCAACCAAGTCTTTAAATACCGTTTCACATTTTTGACACCGGATTGCTGATGTGAAGAAACAAATGTCAATCCCACTAGACCAGGTATTAAAAAAAGTCGTGACACCTTTCAACAGAAGTGGAAGCAAGCGGGCTGAGCCCCGCAAATTCACAATCAATACTTCCAAAGTTTAGCTCTAGTCCAGTGGTCACCAACGTTTTTGAAACTGAGAGCTACTTCTTGTGTACCGATTAATACGGAGGGCTACTATTTTGGTACAAGTGTGTATTACACACTTCTGAAATAAAAATTTTGCTCAATTTACCATCCATTATTTTAGTATTGGTGAAGACGTTGATCACGCTAATGTTATTTTTAGAACAGGCCCGCGGGCAACCTATATGGTCCTTGCGGGCAACCTGGTGCCCGCGGGAACCCCGTTGGTGACCCCTGCTCTAATCTCCCCATGAGGTCATTTTTCAATTCATTTTATGCTATTACGAAGGCCCCGAAGAAGTTCAAAGCCATCCCCAATGCTGTTGGTCTGGCAGTGGATCGGTGTCCATCCAGCCAGGCCAGAAAACACAGAGGAAAGTCACCCTATCACCAATTTAAAACCACGACCCTTCGCCAACACCACGGTCACCAGTAACAAAGTTGAAGATTTCACTAGAAAATTGCTTTTTTTGCTCAAATTTATATGATACAAGCGGAATGATGTAACAACCAATAAGCTAAGCAATTTTCTGTCTGTTGCAGATGTTGCTAACC
>Ga0210059_1016832_pt1 | contig 10511 bp, 4 predicted proteins | sample Ectturendosymbi2_FD_188042 | JGI IMG/M metagenome (GOLD analysis project Ga0210059, IMG submission 188042) | Ecteinascidia turbinata endosymbiont from Florida, USA - Sample 2 (SPAdes) (version 2) | ecosystem: Host-associated > Tunicates > Ascidians > Unclassified | place: Key West, Florida... | reverse complement strand
ATCAAACATTTTGACCCACCCAAAATTTTCGGCTGGCAATGCCACTGCGCACGAAAGTGTTTAAATACTTTTTTCATTTGGGTAAGATTGGGCTTCTTGTGGACAAAAGATGAATAAGCAGCAGACTGAGAACCGTCGCTAGAATGTTTTCAATAGGGGGGCTTTGGGTTTGCGCGGGGGGACTTGACATTCTAAAAACTGACAAAATCTCAACTGATTTATAGTGTTTCATGCTTCAACTTGGGGGGCTTGGAGCATTGTTTGGGGGGACTAAGCCCACCAAACCCCCCCTGTGGCGATGGGACTGAGCAGACTGTGGACAAAAGTTGAATAATCTACAGATCATACTATTTTTTCATATAAGCTTTTACGAATGAGTGCAGCTCATGTTATTGCTGTAGTTAAGCGAAGGCATTTAAAGTACGCTACAACGAACTTACAATGCAGTTAACTACAGGCTAGGTTAGAGCGCTCAGTGACAGTGTAAATTCCAAAACATCAAATCTAACCGTAAAGAGTAGCCTACACGTCAGATAGGCTAAAAGTGAAGCGCGCTAGATTAGCTGCAGGCTATGCTAAAGATGACTTACGGCGTTCCCACACCTTTTTGCACTAGTAACGTTACTTGAAGATTTAGATTTTTCATTTCAATTTCTGCGTGTAGCACCTGGAGCAGCATAAATGAATAAATGACAAGTTATCTCGTGTACAGCACCGTAGCACTAAAGGGAAACAGGAAGATCCAGTGTGAAATATCTTGTAAGCGAATCAGTCTTCCTTTATGTTTGGTGTGGGAACGGCGTTCCCACACGTCTTTTTTAGCAATACACCGCTGCCTGCCAGGAACAATTTTTGTACAAAAGTTCAGCTCAGCACGAAGTCAGATGCTTTTCTATCGACCAATATTCTGCTGTCTCTAATAATTTTTTTTCAACCTACTGTACAGTACTTCGAAAATTGCGTTACCGCGATGTGGTCGCGTTTCGTACAAAAAATTGAATGGGTGGGAATTTGGTAATTGACTCACTGCAAACTTCACGTTTCCCGCTGTGACGTGGGAAAATATTGTCTGATCACTTTCAATGCCCTTGTGATGCAATAAACACCTTCCAGGGCAAAGTACCAGCATACTGCTTTCGCGTTTTTTGATGTTTGTCTCTGCGCGTACCCCAAGCGTTTTTAGGGGGGGGAGGAAAATGGTGCTTGTTTTAGAAATATTAAACCTTTTTTTCGACCTTCAAGTTATTTTCTGTGGTCAAATGACTTCGACAAATCAACAGCATTTTGTTTCAAATAGATTGTGATTGATAAGTTGCCACTGATGGGCAAGTAATTTTGTAACAAATTTCGCCATTTTGGCCAAACAATCGTCATGTGCACGGGCGTAACGAGGTTAGATGGTGCCTGGGGCAAGAAACAAGTTTGGCGCCCCCATGTTCGAACCTGAAGTCTTTCGGAAACAACTGTACTGTTTTGAAAAAAGTGCTTACCACATTGTTGTGACTTTTTGACCCCCCGCAGTGATTCGGCTCCCGGGGAATTGTGCCCCCCTCGTTACGTCTCTGATGTTATGCAATAAAAATCGGAAAATTTTCCGAAAATGAAAAGATTTAGGACCAAACGTCATGAACTTCTATTCCGTGAACATCTGCAATTTTCGAACACAATAGGGCATGGATCTTGCACAGAATACCAACAAAGGTTACTAGCGGCATTTCAGGCTTCTTCGTGTAGTTTTTGTGTCACTTCTACGCCTGCCCCGCGCGTTTATTCGGCGTGGACTTGTTTGTTTTGCTAATAACAAAACTAAGTTACTTTTTGAAGGTTAGATAAGTTTGAGAATAATTTCTGAATTGTTTTGAAGGCCGCTTCTGCTCCGGAAACGTCCCAGTAAGCCTGGGCAGTGGTGAGAATGTGATTTGGCCAAAATGTCTATGGGTATTTACCGTGTTTGTTAAAAGTTACCTGAGCAGCTGGGTCTTCACTGCCATGCAGTCAGTATACATCCGGATGAAATCGTCCTTCAGCACCCGCCTAAAAAAAATCCTGGAATCCCTATGGTAATCATGCACAATTCACATTTTGACTGCGTGAACATGCACAAATACCATTTACACTACCTGAACTAACGTGTTCAAATAGCCTATTCGTGAAATTTAAAGAAAAAATTTTTCAGAAGTGAAGTTTTTCATGGATCTTGGCAGTTTTTATATCAATGGAATATGCCGAGGTAGATGACCTTAACGAAAGTAAGAGAAATGCAATTGTTATTTAGTGTGATTATTATCACAGCACGCTGTGAATCTAGACATGGTTCCTATGCCATAGTGATGACCTGAATTATCCATGTCAGCACAAGCCAAAATGTAAGAAGGTATTCCGTGTTTGCCTCTGAAAAGAAAAAAAGATTGTCTAAACCAGGGGATTGGGGAACCTGCGGCCCGCCTGAACATTTGTTTTGGCCCGCATCAGAATTTTCGTTACCCAGTTAGAGCGCGCGTCAAAATGAAACTCCATGATAAGCAGGTTTCTTAGATACTAAGCTAGAGATGCCTCTATATGTCGTAGTTGATGCAGGCAGAATTTTGGGATAAAATTAAATTTTTTGCAGCCCGCCCGCGGTAATTCACAATTTATGCGGCCTGTGATAGTAAACAGGTTCCCCACCCTTGGTCTAAACCAGCTATGTCCAACCCGCGGGTCGCATGTGGCCCAGACGAAGGCTTTGTGTGGCCCAGTTTAGGTTTTCGCTGTAGTAAAAATATCCTACGTACTGACAACTTGTCCTTGTTTTGATAATCTTGAATTTGATATTTTTGATGCAGTTGGTCCTCAGTACCACTTTATCACGTCTGCTACCATTGCAGTTAGTATTCGAACGCTTTCAGATCATTAATTTAAGCTAAATTTAGTTTGCTAAGATGAAAGTAAGCCATTCAATGTGCGGCTCTGATTAATATGTCATTCAATGTGCGGCTCTCAATGATATGACACTTAATGTGCGGCCCTGGTTCAGATAGTGACATTATTTTTGGCCCAGCAAGCCATTTGGGTTGGACATACAGCAGCTGGTCTAAACATTTTGACCATGAAAAAAATCCTTACCAGTATTTTCAAAACAGTCCTAGAAAGTTTTCAGTAATAGGTGTTGCGATCGGAAAGCCCGAGTGGCATGCACGCAAAACTTCACGCTGCGGCAGCAAGCAACAATAGAGATCATGCGCCGCGATTATTCCCTTTTTGCTTGTTTGCGCCACATGTATATGGATGCTATTCTTAACGCACATCCCGATCGTGGTGCATCATGCATTCAACACCGCCCCACCAAGTGATTGCAACACTGGCATCCGCTAAAGTTATTTGGTTGTGCATGCTAATGTGCACAGGAATATTCTGCGTACTATTCTATAAGGGTTTGAATGTGAATTTAATTTGAGCAGGAGCAATGGACGACGTCAGCATTCCAAGTGAGTTACGTCGTAACACCGATACCTCTGAAAGCCTCACGTCACGAAGACAAGTTTCTGTTGATTCGAAGCATAACCAGGTAAAATCCATCTGCATTTCTGTTACAGTAGTAAAGGACTTATCCTAAGAGCCACTCAACATCCCCCTTTTCTTGGGAAGCACTATTAGCACCTTTGGAGCCGGGACAGTTCGCGTAAACCACGTTTCTTGCGTCACTTAGCAACTCCCTAACTCACCAGGCGATTGTGCTAAAGAGCTGTTCAAAGCCTCAAAAGATGCGCCGAGTCTTCCAGTTTGGATTTAAAAAAAAAATTAAGTTCTGGGTTTCGGATGTTTTGTGGGTGACCTCATAAATTGGGTAGGTTTAGGCATTAAGTTTTTAGTGCAAACTAGGCTATAATCTGAGTCTTGAGCCTTTGATGGTTATCTAGCGTTTGTGGTTCAAAAGGTATGGCCTAAAAACAACAAATGAACTAATTAATCTCCTAACTGATTAATGAATTAAATAAGTAAAATAATTAAGTGTATTTATAACAATTGTTTTTTTTTAATGCTGGCCCTCAAAGAAAGTTGATAAATAAAGTGGGCGAATGCAGTCATAAAATGCAGAGGACAGTTTAAAATACTTTGCATTCCTTAAGCACAGGCGCAAACTAGGGTCCATCCCCCCAAGTTTTTAGCATATCTAATCACTTTGTGCTTTGAAAAGCAGTGTCCCAAACAAAATACTGTTGCTCGCCTCAAGTCAAACATTTTCGTCCCCCAAAAATTTTGGTCAGGCTTCGTCACCACTGCTGAAGGGCACGATTTTCGCTGTAAGCAGTGAACCGTTGACGAGAATACGTGGTGGAATGGGAGTTCCGAGTGACATTACGACTGTTTTCTTCAAGTTGGTGGTCATACTGAAGTCAGTGCAGTCCTTGGTGATGCGTTTGCACAGGTTTTGCAAGTGCACCTCAGAGTGAGCAACTAAGGCAGCGTCATCGGCATACAGCAATTCACGAATCAGTACACGCTTGGTCTTGGTTTTAGCGGGCAGCCGGGAAAGGTTTAAACAACCCTCCGGTGCTACGAGTGTGGAGCATGACTCCGTCCTCCCCTGGGAAAGCGTGGGTGAGAAGAACTGGAAAAAATGCTGAACAGGGTCTGGTCCAGGACGCAGCCCTGTTTGACGCTTCTGCAAACTGGAAAAGTTTTAGACATGGAGCCTTGAAACTGGACTCTTGCTTTCATGTTGTCGTGGAACGCTACAAGGACCGAAAGTAGCGTTTCAGGCCAGGAGCCAAGGAACAGATTGGTGGGAACCCTGACTGAAACTGCCAACCCCTGCTATTGTGCTGACATAGGAAATGTGGTGGAGTGGCTATATCTAAGGCAGCTTGCCAAGGACTACTTCAGCCAGACCTCTTTCATCATTTGACCTGTCTGGAGGTCCTGCTGGGCGCGCACAGGTGCACGGACCACTCCACCGCAGCAGGGTAGTGTCAACAGCAGTGATGCAGTATTCGACGTCACTTCGTTCTTCTCGTTAGACCACATCGCAAACTGCAAATTTGTGAAATCCGACATTGTTGACCTCTACCGACCAAATCATTCTAGAAGCATGAGAAAGCGCGTTGCATTTGCAAAGCAAGAAAAAAGTCCTAGCTGGAATCAAAGCAGCCAGCGGGCCTAAATTTGGAGTAGAAACACATTTATCAACTATTAACGATTTTTAGTTTCTGAATGTTGTTAATGCTGTCGAAAGCTCCAAAGCCCCACCTGAGTTTTGAAATTTGACATTTTTCTATTACACTTTCAGTAAAAAAGGGTTGTTTTCTTAGTCACGAAGGAAAAATTAAATTTCACCACTTTTGGCCCCCTCATGGAAAAATCTTTCGTGGCTTCCTCTGCAAAAATCCGCAAATTGCCCCACCCCCTGGCATGCCTCACCCCCTGGCGTGTCCCACCTCCTGGCATGGCCCACGCCCTGACATGGCTTCACATCTTGTTATTTTGTGTTCCAGAAGGAAACTCCCCGTCAGGAAGTCACTCTGCGACCGCCGCGAGGGGTCGCAAAACCGCGACCTAAAAGTGTCGGGTCAAAGAATAACTCTTCACTTTCGGTTCCATCTTCATCACCGTCTGTTGTGCAACGTTTGGATTCACTCGTTATATCTCCGAGGTCGAAAGATTCATTAACTGCTGGCAAACAAACAGTCCCTGATGGAACCCCTAAACCTGCGCCAAGGTCGTTCAATGCATCATCTGCTGTTGATTTATCGAGTTGTCACAACTCGCCGTTGTCGAGTAACAAGCACTATGCTGGTGTTGACTCGTCGCCCCGTGTGCCCCCTGCTGGCCGAAGGGAGTTTACAGGCCACAGCCCAGCCCGACATGACGTGCCCCCTGATGTTGGCGCGTATAACACGGTGGCGAGCAATCGCACGCCCCGCGATTCTGCTGATGACGCTGACAAAGCTACTCAGTGGTACGAGTACGGCTGCGTGTGACGTGCTGCTGACGTATCTTTGTACTTGTGCTTCTTACCCGACGGCTTCTGCGTTTAGCATCTGCATTAAATTTATTGCGTGTCACCATCTGCATGTCTTTAACCCGCACCACCTCCTTAATTAGTCCATTTTTGTTGCGTAGTTACTGTTCTGTCGATTTTATATCATTGCTACTGTTCGAGTTTATTGTTTCGGTTGACGGAGTTGCGATTTTGTAGATAGGTGGTAGACTGTGGACACCACGCTGCACTGTGTACGGCCCTGCAGTGTTGCCTCCATTCGCACGTTTAAGCATTTGTTTTGTATTTTTCAAAAGAAATTTTAATCCCGTTTCTTTGGTGGACTGTTGTTGAAATGGTACAAACGCTGAGGCTACACTCCAATGTGTAGGAAACACGTTGAAGAAACGGTGCATCTCACGAGAATGAGCAATTTGCCAGTGCTGTTTATGTGACCGTGAAGTGGAACAACAGTTCGCCCAAGCATGAAGTTGCGACAATGTGGTTGACACAATGCACCTTTCAACATGATTGTTAATTAAGTTGAAATGTCTGCATTATGGCACTGTTGCCGGCTGTAGGCTGCTTGTAGCGAGTTTTTGTAGTACCTTCCAGTTGTGGGCTTTTTCTTTGCCTTTAACCCTTTGCCTTTAACACAAAATGATTTTACCGGCACCTGCTTAAACTGCTTTCTTTCCCTTTCCCTCTTGGAAAAGTGCAGTACAGCAAAACAAGTAGGCGGAAAAGCAACGTATAACTTGTTTTGGATTTTTACCCTGCGTCTCGTTTTTATTCAATTTAAACATGCGAGTTGATTATCGCAACCACAAACTATTCGCTGCCTCCATATCATGGCCCAGGAGTATTCTTGCAGCAAGTTCGGCACTTCGGTGCAAAAGGAGCGTGAATGACGGCTCCTGCCTGGGCGTTCTCTTTTCAAAGCAAGTTGGGTAGCTTGGCTTGGAGATTGTGCCTCAGCTTCAAAACACGAGATCTTCGTTGGTTTTGCAGTAGATCTAAGTCACGCAGGAAGTCAGTGGCGTCTCAGAAACATCTTGCGTTACGTATTGTGACCAACTTCAAACAGCAGTACTTTGCCAAACTTTTTCTCATCACGTACCATTTGTGGGACCCATACTGTCACCACGTACCATCTTGCTCCAGGAAAACTCATAGCAAATATCATTCGATTATCAAGTTTGATATCACATTTGGAAAACCAGAATTGACACAAATGTGACATGAAGATAATGACTGTGAGAAATTATAATGGCTATTTTTAAAACACAAAAAGGGAAGTAAAAACAGAGCTATGAATGTATTTTTGTGAAGATAAACAGAAAGTAGTACGTCTATTCGCGTACCACAGTTTGAGAACGGCTGCTGTGACAAGACTGTTTAAGGCTGTGTTGAACGCGCGCGCCTGCATTTGCAACTCGTTCTTTACAGTTTCCATTATTACGTAATCGACATAAGTCAACAGATGTACCGTAGAATTCACCTCCAGCGACACCTTTTTGTCGGTCCCCGCAAAATATTTTATTCGTTTATAACAACAGTTGCAAGTTAACAGTTTCAAAGGTCCGCTGTGTGTACTGTAGCCGCCACACAAATCTTTTGTGACCAAATAGGAACGCAGTTCAGTTAACGGCAAATCGTCGAGCCGGGGCAGGTGTGACGTGACAATGGCATCAAGGATTGCGTCATCAGCAACACTGGAGGCGAATCTTTAGGTTGGTGGCACTGTATTAGGGGTTGTTACGACTGTAGTCTTTTGATCGATAGTCTTCGTGGACCAGTGCGTAAAATGTCGAAGAAAAGATGCAGTATCCCATTATAGCAAAAGTATGCCATCGTTGTTTTGTTCAGTAGCGAAGATGGTACAAAGTGGTGAAACTTTATTCATGTATTTTGTGACGCAACTCACGAATGAAACAAGAGGAAAAACAACTTTCATGTTGATGAGAATATAAAACATCAGAAGTTCCAGTTTTCACAGTTTAATGATTATGTTCTAACATGTTGAATCATAAAGGGTTGGCAGAAGACCATGGTCAAGTTCTCAGCTAGCCTTGTTGCTAGCATAAATCAATTTTTAATTGAAGCCATTTCACAAGTAAAGAAAATTGCCAGAATACATCGAATCAACGTACGATAAAGTGATAGGAACAAAAAGCAGTGGGAGAAAAGCATGCTTATGCACAGAAGGGTGGGGTGAGATATAAGGGAAAAGAGGGGCATCAACATAGTATTACAGAAAAGTGACAAGCATATGAAACGAAAATCAACAGGAATTTTGGCAAGATCGACATTTTTGTATTGCTTTCCAAATTAATAAGGCGAGAGATTTCAATTTTTCAGGAATATCAGACCAGATTTTGGGACCAAAATACTTCAAAGAAAGCTGACGTAGGCGTAGCCCATTCCACGCACCCTGTGCGTGCAAAGGATGGGATCTAATCAAAGATAAGAAGACCTTTCTCGCTGGGCGGAGCACCTCCAGGAACTGCTAAATCAGGACAATCCTGTGGATCAATCCATAGCTGATCAGCTGCCGCAACTCCCCATCATATCAGAACTTGATACTATTCCTTCCACGGAAGAGATATCAGCTGCAGCAAATAACTTAAAAAACAATAAGGCACCTGGCCCTGATGGCGTACCTGCTGAAATCTTCAAATACGGGGGCAATCTGCTCCTACAGCGACTCCACTACTTCGTTAGCAATGCGTGGGCATCGAATATTCTTCCCACACAATGGAAAGATGCTAATAAAATAATGATATACAAGGGCTATCTGTGGCAATAGCCGTGGCATTTCCCTTCTCTCTGTCGCAGGTAAATTACTTGCCCGCAAGGCCGGCGTTAAACCAATGCAGCTGCATTGGGCCCCGCGCCATGCTGTTTGAGCAAGTTGTCCATTTTTGTAATTGAGCTAAATCATTACTACACACTTCAAAACAATACAAGGATGAAGTGCAATAAGTGTTACTGCAACAGTCTTACATGAAGTCTGTCCACAAAATACAAACTTTTCAGTTTGTCTCTGTAAAATACAAAATTTATTTTACAGTGACGAACTGAAAAAAATAAATGGCCAAAATATGATAAATATGGCCAAATTTTATGTAGTCTGTCCACGATGTAGTTACAAACTTCATATTTCCTGTACCGCCGAACTTTTCATCTATGACTGCCCAAGACTTAAATTCTATGCCTCTGTGGATTACTGCTGGCCCTAATATTACCGTCCGTTCGAAACAACAGCTTGTCGGAAGTTGCCAAGATAAAGCTTGAAATCCCATCTAATCGCAAATAATATTTAATGCCGTCAAACGCGAATCAAAGCTGATGCAAAACACTGCAAATTTAAAAGACTTTTTTATTGTTTGTTGTCTGGCGACTTCGTTGGAATAACTGAAGTTCAATTGAAAATGAAGTCGCATCTCAGCTTGATTACGATGAGATGATAAGAGTTTCAAGCATTACATCTCGCAGGGTGTTTCTCTAAGGCAAGTCGTCGCAACTTTCGGTACGCGAACCAGCACTGGTTCATACAGGTACCACTTCTAGTTATCTCTAGGTTCGTAATGCTTTTTGCCGGCCGGTAAGAAAGATTATTAAAGTTTTTTTTCACTCGGTAATACGTCACTACGTGGTAGCCAAAAATCTCATTTCAAATCGGTGCAAAATTCGATGTCCACCAGAGAAGCATGCTATATCCTTCTTTTTAGATATTCATATAGGCCATTTTGCTAAAACATCTTCAACGAAAGGTCGTAGCACCGTTGACTGAGCACGATGACGTCATAACCTCATTGCTCGGAGAGGCCCCCCGCCTAGGTTTGCATTGGGCCCCGCATCTGCTAGGGCCGGTCCTGCTTTCCCGTGTAATGTTGATCCGTCTTTTGACATACGTCGTTGACACAGTGGTTCCGGAATCTCAGTTTGGCTTTCGTCGCGCGCGGAGCACCACTGATATGATTTTCGTTGCAAGTCTTCTTCAGGAAAAATGTAGGGAACAACGTGGTGGCCTTTTTATTGCCTTCATCGATCTTACAAAGGCTTTCGACATCGTCAATTGTGATCTGCTGTGACAAGTCCTTGGATGCCCTCCACATTCTCTTAGCATCTTACGGGAATTCCATACTGATATGAGTGCCCGCGTCGCGCAGAGAGGAGAAATGTTGAAGAGTTTTGGTGTTAACACAGGAGTAAAACAGGGCTGTTTCCTAGCACCTGTTATTTTCAACCTCTTCCTTGTGGCAGTGACTCTCGTCTTTCGTCACAACATCTCTGCTGCAGATGGCGATCGCATCAAGTTCAGGCTCGATGGCAGCTTGTTTGATATCCGCCGTTTGCAAGCAGTGACGAAAGTAACAAACGACACCATCTTCGATCTACAATACGCAGACGACGCTGCCCTGCCCAGCCACACACCAGACGGCTTGCAGCGACAGCTGGATGCAATCTCTTCTGCATACTCTCGCGCAGGACTGGTCGTTAACTCCAAAAAGACGGAAGTCCTTTACCTCCCCTCAGATTCGTCGCT
>Ga0210059_1016831_pt1 | contig 10511 bp, 6 predicted proteins | sample Ectturendosymbi2_FD_188042 | JGI IMG/M metagenome (GOLD analysis project Ga0210059, IMG submission 188042) | Ecteinascidia turbinata endosymbiont from Florida, USA - Sample 2 (SPAdes) (version 2) | ecosystem: Host-associated > Tunicates > Ascidians > Unclassified | place: Key West, Florida... | reverse complement strand
AAGCATGTATTATACTTGTGCTACTAAACTTGCATCTGAATTAGCTTTCTCGACACAAATATGCTACTTTGGGCACGTTTTAACATTTGAACCAACTAATGATGAAGTCAAGTTTAAATAAATATCAGGTGTGATAGGTTTTTGTATACGCATTCCAGATTCAAGTTGAAAATTTTACTTCTCTATGACGCTGGCAAATATGTTTAATTTATTTACGAATTGTGATTTTATTTCATATCGTATTTCCCAGTATGCTGCATGATATGGTCTTGTAGTGCACTCACGAATACGATTCAAATTAATGAAAAGACCAATTTGAGATTTTAACAAGACCAAATTAAGCTGCATGATCAAATTAACATTTGGTCTTGTACTTTAAGCTGGTTCTTCTAAAAATCATAATCTGTTTTTTCATTAAATAGAAGACCAACCTGAGCTGAAAGACAAAATTAGGATTTATGACATGTTCAGCTGCATACGTAATAAACATCCCGGTTTGTCGCACACTAAACGGAATGAGATTGCCACTGAAATGAGACGCCAAAAATGCTCTAGGTACATAACGCTGTTATTGTAAGCAAAAACATACAGTTGAAACGAGGGAGCTTAAAGCATGGCTTCTGCAATTTCGAAGACACGCCAGGCGATTTGGTTGTTGCCCGCGTAGTAGGAGATCGCGGACGTAAACTCTTAAGTGAAATGCTTTGGAGCAGATTGAGGTGTTGCCCATATAGTATTTCGTCGTTTAATTATTAGAGAAATAACACTTTTTGTTTTTGAGTGAATGAATGAATCGGACTCAAAATATGAAACTGACGCATTGAAAAACAAGAGTCTTACTCAAAAAATATTTCATTGCGTCATACAAAATACATCAAATATGCAGTATATCAAATTAACAAACTTTTTCTAGTAACTTCCTGTTTTGTGAGAGTTGACGAGGTAACCAAGAGTTACAAAAATCTGTAGAGGGAAGTGTGCCGCATAAAAATTTTTCGAGCAAATTTGGGGAAATTCGGATAAAGAATCATTGGCACACGAAAAAAATTGCCAGATTCTATACCTATGCCTGAGAGTTTATTGAACGTTGATATCAAAGACATGCCGGTACGCTTGTTACAACCAGCAGGGAAAATTAACATCTCACGAATTACCGCATTTATATAATTTGTGCTAAAATCTATTATTGCAAACCTTAGCTATAACAGTCCAGACGAGTTTTGTGAAGATAATTGTCAATGCATTGAAGAACAGCTCAATTGGAAAGACCGCCTGAATGAAACGCTAGGGACTGAAAAGCAAATGTCCTTGTTTTACCTTGTAGCGGCAGATGTGACAGCACTTTATCCAAGCTTGTGCAGTGTCACTGTAAATAAAGCAACTGAGTGTGCCTAAAAGAGGCATTCTATCTTTAACACTGAGGTCCACATAATCATTGTTCAATCGAACATAATTTGCCTTATAAACGTTGTCGACTGATGTAGCGAACAATTCTGTATAAAAAAACGGAATTATAACCTGTGGTTATCACTCCATATTTCATTGGAAAAAATTACCCTGCATGACATCTTACAGCCAATTGCTGGCGTGCTAAGTGAGGCAGAACATTTCTGAAGAATCATTGATGACAAAACTTGGATAACCACATCAAATGTGTCCAATGAACACATTCGACATGCACTGTCTTCAGCTTTTCCCCAACAACGTATAGACAAGCCTTCACAGTTGATCAAGCGGGCGAAGTCGAATTCATGGACGTTAATCATTGAATCATTGCATAGGTCTAGAAGCTACTGGAGGTGGTATGGGATTGTCGCTAAAAACTACGTAAAACGAAGGCACTTCAATAACGGCAAATCACCTCAACTGAGCACGACACTTCAGACAATTTTATTTGGAAAAGGCATTAGATTAGGGATAAGATTGCATCGCCAGCTTAAACTGACTTGAAGAAAAAGCAATTCTCTCAAACTTTTCTTCAGATAAGACAAACGTCATGATAGCCATGATATTGGGAAGGAAGACTGCATTTCCAAATTGTTACATGAAAGATGACCCACAGGTTTGGGCTTCATCTTTCCCTTATCTGCTAACTCTATCTAGGGCCGGATTTAGGGGGGGGCAGGACCCCCACCAAACAGGGTCCCCCCACCTTGTTCAAATTTTTTCTTGCCATATGTACGACATGTGCACACCACCTAGTCATTTTTACAGCGAGGAAAGTTTGTTTGTAGACGTTATTAAATTATCGGTTGTCCAGACGGCAGTATTTAACTTATATATTATTTGATATTGTGACCAAGCAACTATTACGCTTATTGCTTTCTTGAAAGTCGGTCAGGTATCTGGATAGAGTGAATGCACGGACAAGCCACGTAGAACGTATGAACTTTCGTCTCTACTCATTGCGTACAGATTTTGAGTCTGCCTTCTCAGATTCGCACAGGTCGCATATGAGTAGCATTGTTAAGTAGGGCTACCATACGCCCTCTTTTTGGAGTACGTGTCCGCTTTTGTCATGAAAAATGAAATTGTCTCCGAGGACATTAAAAAATGTCAAAATATCCTACATTTTACATTTCGTATTTTACATAGTTATTATCAGTGGCTTAACTAAAGGTTTGAACCAGGGTGATAAACTTACAGTAGATAAAAGTGGTCACTGGCAACTGTACGGGGTCCACTAGCCAACACTCAGAAAAAACTTAAGAATTGATGGTGAATCCGGATGTGAATGGCCAAACAAAAACCTTGAATCACCGAAAATAATCCGAAAAACACACAAAACAACAACCTACTGAAAACCAAAAGAATGCTTAAACTGAAATATAAGTTAACTGGGAGACCGCTTTTACATTCAGCTTGCCAGGTGGGCAATTTGCCCTTCTGCCTACCATCAGTTACGCCACTGGCTATATTGTACTGACATAGAGCAAGCTGTATACTCAACTGCACCAATACCAAAACTTTTTTGGGTTCGTGCAAAAAGAGCATCAACCAACTGCAATTTATTGTAAAATGATGGGAACATGAAAGATGAGCAAAATATTTTGAAACCTACAATTACCACTGAATGATTCAGCGAACTGATAAAGATTACACAGTTATACTTCAGCGTTATGGCTCATTGCGCTAACGTGGAATAATTTTTTCCTTGATGCAGCCACAAATCTAAAATAAAGGGAAATCTTTCTAATTGAACTAATGTCTACTCTGTCAAAGCTGGTGTGCAATTTAAAACATCTTTCCTGCCATAAGTTTCACATTACTGTTAAAGGCGATTTTACACTTTAAAGAAATTCAAGGAAACTGCAAAATATTCGTGTGCTAAATAGGACAAGTAAATAAAGATTTTGTTTTTTGACTGAAACATCGTCCACACTGAACGTCTTACTTCAATGCTTAAGACTTATCAATAGACCTGATTGTTATTTGACTTAAGTGCAGATGGTACACTCAAGTAAGTGACTATCGTAAGCTGTCCTCCTTTCTGCGATGAAAATGTGGCAGTTATATTGAGCTCATTGATAAATAAACATGGACAGAAGGGGGATCGTCATCTTAACAAGTGTGGAGCTCATGGAAGTGGTTTCAAAAGATGTAAAAAACAAGAGGCAAAAACGAGAGAGGAAGAAGTTGAAACCAAGTCAAGAAACATTCAAGTGACTATTTTTGCAGTGGCAGTGAAGTCCAGCGGAGACATTTCTGCAGAACCTGTAAGAGGACAGAAAATCGAAGAACATGTTGTGACAGACTAAGATCTATGTAACGATGAAAACAGACCTAGTTTAACCAGCAGTGCAGTAGCAGAAGAACTTTACGATGTAAAATAGAAAAACACGATAGATCAGGTGGCTGACGGCTGACGCTATCACTGGTGGCAACGATATCGGTCTCTGGGCCCTCTGGCCAGCTAATATACCGGAAAAATGCGTGAATATTGGTTGAAATATGAAACAGGTTCTTGTTGACATTGTGATGAAAAGTCGTTTTCCAACATGATGTTCCACAACACAGAAAAGACAGAAACTTGTCACGGAAATGGACTACCAGTCTTAGTCGTCGCCAGACCCACAATGGCGAAGTAGTTGACAGAAGCTGGCTTTGTTTTTCTCCTTGACAGAAGTGTGTTAAATGTTTCACTTGCAGACTGATGTGCGCGGATACGACTGAATGTGCGCATTTCCTTATTAGAAAAGGAATTTTCGACTGGAAGCACGTTCTTAAGTGCCTGAGGAGCCACGAGCATTCAATGGAACATATGGATGCCACGATTACATTCAGTCGCAGATGTCATTAATCCCTGTGAAGAATTGATACAGAGCTAGCCAATGAGTTCAATCACTAGGAAAAAATGTCGGAAATCGCCTCTGCCTGCAACGTTTGGTTTCTGTCGTAAAATGTATTGCTGAACAAAGACTGGCGTTTAGAGATGATAGAAACGTTGGAACGCCCAGACAGTTTTTCCAAAAAATTTTCAAAACTTTTCTCAAGCAAATATTAAAAAAAGAAGATGTAATGCTTCCAGCGACGGGTTTTGCAACAGTTTCACAAATCGCTAATCATTCTCAAATACCATGTTGCATCATAAAGTTTTGTTACAGTTGAGTTAACAAATGTGACGTCAGAAGATTACGTCATAAATATTAATGATATGTGGAAATACTAGCGACTTCATCTATCATCCCCTACATGAAAATTTTGTATCCGCACATGGGGCCTCCCACCACGCCTGGGCCTCAGGTCCCCCACCATCTAAATCCGGCACTTACTCTATCACCCAGTATATAAACCTAACTTCGAAAGCTATGTTTACCCACAAAAGTCCTACCACAACTGGACGACACCTAATGAACTACAAGCATTTTTCTTTGACAAGACAAAAAACAAACACAAGGTTCATCGAATCGGTGAAGGCCTTGCAAGCATTGCGCGCTTTGTGCTTGTCATCGAAACACAACAAATCCATGGTCCCAACTGTTTCACAAATCCTGGCAAAAAATAAAATTTTCTGCTGAACCAAAACGTAACATGTACAAACTACGAAATTTTGGTTGACCAAGCAGTGAATAAATTTTCCAAGAGATTGTCAGCTCACCTAGGTACTTGGATCAAATCAGATAATAGGAATGAAAGCGACTATTCGGCTTTATAGCGAGACTATTTCAGTGTTCTAAGGCATAATCCACGTATCTACGAAGGTTACACGATAACTTTTATAGAAAAAACAGTTGCGACTCATTGGATATCAGCAAAGATGAGTGGCTACAAACCTAACGCTCAAAATAGTATTTTAACAGTGATCCTTCATCGCGTGAAATTATTCTTGTACCCCATTTGCGCTATTCACTGATTTTATCCATTCGGCGCTGTCCAGTTTACTGACTTTTATTTACAATTCATGTAGGTTAATTACCGATGTTGTTGCCTCCCTCCACAACATTTAGTACTTAACTTTACAGGCGCTCCCTACAGTACGTCTACTAACCTCACGAAGCCAATTCAGTTTTCGTTTTTCTGTTTTTGCATTTTAACAGCACTGTGTAATAAGTCATCGCGGCGTGGTTCCGCCAATGTAGGGTTGTCGCTGAAATTTTCAGTGTCAGATAGTATTCAAATTTTAGTGAAAGCAGTTGTTTGAGATACATGTACGTTCCAGATTTTTACTCGCTGCTTATTGTGTTTTGATTCGCTTAGTCATTTTAGTCTTGATTTAGTTTCCTTCATCATACCTTGCTTTAGCCCTTCAAATTTTCACCGACAATCATTCCTTGCAGCTTTCAAGACTAAGAAGGCATGTACTGCAAATGCGTGAAATTTATGTCCCATTGAGAAATTTGATGATAGATTAGATTGAGTCGCTTTTGTAGAGATGAGATACTTTTAATCGTGAGGTAAAATTTTTTATGATTTTTATTTTTTATATTTTATTTTTAATGATTTCTAGGAGCAGCGTTGTAGACGGTGACAGCAAGAGGTTTCGTGCTTAAACGAAAACAACAGAAACAAACATTTCCCTGCTTTTTCAATTCTTATCCCTCGATAAATCTTATTGAGAGTAAAGGACATTAACAAGTGTCACAAAAACACTCCAAACAAATTTTCAATTTTCAACGACAGTTTATGTGTATATATTTTTAAGAAATATGAGTAGTGTTACTAGGTTTGTTTTTGTACGGTGTGTATAGTAACGTCAACAAAAACAAAAGAAAATCATCAGTATGGTGAAAGGTGTATCAAGTGGAGTTGTTCGTTTTACTCACGTGGGGATTCACAACTTTCTGAGTGTTGAACTCCCCAAGTTCTTCTGTTTTGATCATAGTGGCAGAAGAATACGTTTTGGCAAAGTTTACCCGGAGAACAACTGTAAAGGAAAAAAGACAAAACAAATTAAAGAATATATTTATCTAAACCAAACTGCTTTTGGAGCATAAAATTGGAAGACACGTCGTGCTGATTGTAGTACTGGTAATTGTTAAAATTTTTACATCCTTCGCTTGCAGTGCTTTGTGAACGGTCTCTTGCTGCTGGTCTTGGCTTGTTTTCTTAGATTACGATCTTGTGTAGGTTTTGTTTTCGCACTTTCTGCATAGCTGTTGGTCCTGCTTTTACTTTTAGCGAATTTGACGCGGTTGGCGGTTTTGGTTTTGCTTTTGACGTCTTTTACATCACACTGTTATTTCTTGCGTTAAAAAGTCTTTTGGTTTTGAATTGCTAGCATTGTCAAGTGTTGCTTTATTTTTTGACTGAAGATGGATTAAGAATAATCCGAAACGTCTCAACATAAAACATGTATAGTTTTTCTAAGGCTTTTTTAGTGTTGATCAAACTACTTTTGTTTAGACTGATTGCTGAAAAACCTAGCCTGTAACTTTTGCTGTTCATTGACAGTTCCACGCCAGAACACCCTCGGTTTCAGTTAGTTATTGTTTTGCTGAGCAATTTCTACGACGAAAAAAGATCGTAAACGTCTCAAATACAATAAACGCAATGAATAGTGCGCAGATTTTATTCTCTCCAATGTTTCGAGGCTGATTTAGGTTATAGTACTTTTCGAAGACTTACGACTTGTATAAATCAAAATGTCCTGGCTCTCCTCGTTGTTCCACACTTTTCATTCCAAGTTCAGCAGAGTTTGTTGAATACAGATAGTTGAAAGCACTGTCAGGATTATGGAATATCCATACACGTTTCAAATCTGTAAAAAATCATGACAAGTTTTAAAATCTTTTAAGCTCTAGAGCAGTTGCAAGATGCATTGTTTACTTGAGGAATCGTATTTTTCCTTCAGGCTTCGCATAAGTTTCTTTTGTAATTGGTCGCTCCAAACTGTGGCTAGGTAACCTCCTACCATCAAACATTGTTGAATTGACTCTTCAGCATCTCTGACATCGTGAGACAAGTAAAAAAGAGAGTCCTCATTCCCCACTAGAGCTGGATGCAAGAGAGAAAAGAAAGTGTAATTCATACGAGTGAAAAAGTACAACCATATACAGTAAAACATTAGTAACTGGAAGTACAAACAGGCAGCACCGTGCCGGCGTATCAAATCACTAATCGGACAAGCTGCTCTAACCGAAAATCCAACAATAAATATGACAAGAATACCCGTAGAAACTTCTTCACCGGATAATTCTGCTGCCTCGGTCCTGGTGAAAACGCAAAAGTAAATTAAATTGTGTCAGCGCAGTTAATTTCCTGTAACTACAACTAAGCTTTTCAGAAGTTTTTACTCTGATTTCAGAGTTTTCAACCGTTGTTTTGTTTTATTAGGTTTGTATTTGTCACAATACAAGAACACATTTAGCCTCGAAAGGAAAATACCAAAAATTCAGAGGCACAAACCTTCGGCCTTTTACGTAAGTATTGTTTGAAAATGCTACATCAGACATAACAAACATGCTGTATAGCTCTTTCCAAAGTCAGGTGTGCTTGCACACTCACTCAGGGCTTGCAAATATTTGCAACGTTGATCAGCACATAGACTATTACTGAACAAAGGCATTGCGAAATTGATTACTAGAACAGCCAAAACAGTCATTTTGACGGTTTTGCACTGTCAAAGTATCACATTTTTGCTCATACAAGTCGGATCGCGATGCAATTTTTAAAGTTTTTCTTACCATGACTCCGACGTTATCCATAGAAAAAAAAGTTAAAATGCCCAACCATTTTAAGTGCTGGTAGTTGGTTACCACGAACAGTCACAAACGGTCATTTTGGCCGCGGTGGAAAAACTTTGCAAACGATTCCTTTCTGACAGCACACAGGTGTGAAAATACACAATATGTCTTATTTGCACAAGTGTCTGCAGCATTGTCTCATTTGGTGTGTGCAGTTGTAAAACAGGTAAGAAACTTATTGTTTTGTTGGCCATGAAACTTTGGTTACAAAGACTAATTGTTGTGCTATATTGTCAACACAGCAAAGTGCACGATTTGATGGGAAAGAAAGCTGTAAAAAGCAGGACTAAGTCCGAGAAAAAGGATTGAGGCAAACGAACAAAAGCTTGACATTTTGCATAGATCATTTTGTGTTTGATTCGGCAGTAGCTGTAACTGAAAGCAATTAAAAAATAAGGTCTGGTCAGCGATCAAAATGATTCACGGCTGAGCAAGCGCTAGCTAGACCGAATTTGTTTGATGAGGAAAATTCAAGAGAAAGTAATATCGAATACAAAATAGATGGTTCTGGTTAGGAGCTATCTACCTTGGAACAGGATTTAGGCAATAAAGATGAGATTGAAAACATTCCAGATTCCTCAGTCACAAGCGTTGCTACTCTTCGTGCAGCGTCTGACAGCGATCAGTTACCGGTTAGCTCAAATCAAAGCATAGCTGATGAAACAGTAAGGGAGGAAACAGCAAAGGAGCAAAAGACAGAACTAAATCGGAGCGAGCATATATTGTAGCTCCTGGTTCTATAGTTCTGAAGGTAAAGGGAGGCGAGCTGCACACAATGTCTTCACAGAGCAATCCTTATCTCAGATTCCGTTTTGGGTGCATTTCAATCACTTCTGGATAGTCACATGATTTCCCTCGTACAAAAATGTACAAATTTGGAAGGTTGGAAGAGTAAATGGCAATGAAGACTGGAGCAGAGCTCTTGGTTTTTATTGCGTTGCTTTACGTGCGGGAACACAATCAGGGAGCAGTCTTCTTTTGACAAACTTCTGGAATCAGCAGTGAGGAGTATCAATTGTCTAGAGACTTTGTCTAGAAATTGTTTTCAAGAATTTTTGAGATTTCTGCGCTTTGATGTCCGCAGCACTAGGTCAATGCAGCTACAATCTGACAAGATTCTTTACTTTCCAATGTGTGGAATAAGTTTGTGAACAATTCCACATTTTTCTACAAACCTGGGACAAACGCCATGGTAGATGAACTCCTTTCAACAAAAGCTCATTTCTGATCTTCACATACTATTTGCTCAAATGTGCATCTAGTGCAATGCTTACTCCTTGCAACGTTTTGAACCTACAAACATTTTGAATATTGCTGTATTTATTGCAATTTTGTTGCTTGGGACAATCGAACCTAAAACACTCTACGTCTTCGCGAAATTTTTCTGGAGCCTTTCTGGCCGTACAATATTTTCAATTATGCTGTGTTTCATGCACAAAAGACATGAAGTTGAAAACCAAAAATTTGTGCAATGCTCATTGTTTGCAAAGTTTTAGACCCACCAACACCTTCGTTGTTGCTGTATTTACTGCAATTTTTTATTCTTATGAAATTCAAACCTGCTGGTGTTCTTAATGGAGCTGCTTTTGCGTGAGATTATTTTTTCTCGATAATTTTTGGCCTTACAATAGTCTAAATGATGTTGTGTGTCATGCGCAAAAATACACGAAAATGATGATACGAAAATATTTGTGCAATGGTTTTTGCTTGCATAGATTTAAACTAACTACCGTTGCCAAAACTATAGCCATTGGCATTTACATGGCATTTACAATTCATCAGCGCAAATCACCGCAGGTTTCACATTTGAAATCTGTCTTTGTTCTGCTCTTTATCTTTGGAAATTAATTTTGGATAACGACCGAAACTGTGCTATCTTACGTGAAAGCGGGAGATATGGGAATTCTGCTAAGAATTCATACTTTGCAGCACAATGCAAACCAGTGAAATTTGTGAATCCTTGAATGCAGCGTCACTTCTCCGACTATTGCGATAGTTCGACCACATAACCAAAATGTCAACAAAAGGTTGGCGACGCGAGTCCTGCTGACTACACCCTTGGGAAACAGCCAGGAGGTCGTCCAAAGATCAGGTAGAGCGATTACATCTCGGACCGTTGTTGGTCTCGTCGTGCTGTGGACCAGCACAACTATCAGTGGTTGCTAAAAACTGTGAGGTGTTTCAAGACTGCTCATGGGTGCTGCTGTCTCCGCGATATTTGCGAGAAGAAAAGCGGATGTGAAAAGTTGGTGGAACATTTTGGATGTTTTGTAACACGACACGCTTCGAAACATTCCACAACATTCTTTCATTTCATGTAAAGTACAT
>Ga0210059_1016830_pt1 | contig 10512 bp, 5 predicted proteins | sample Ectturendosymbi2_FD_188042 | JGI IMG/M metagenome (GOLD analysis project Ga0210059, IMG submission 188042) | Ecteinascidia turbinata endosymbiont from Florida, USA - Sample 2 (SPAdes) (version 2) | ecosystem: Host-associated > Tunicates > Ascidians > Unclassified | place: Key West, Florida... | reverse complement strand
CTTCATCTTTGGAATGTAGCCTCTGCTTCATGTCCTCATATTGTTCAGACAAGAATTGTTGACTCCTTCTAAGCTCTTTGATTTCTTCAGTTAACTGAAGCAGCGAGGTGCTGTTATCAACAAGAGACTTAAATATCTTGTCAAGCTTATCCGAAATGTTCTTTACATCATTCTTTGTAGCAGGTGTTGCCATCTTGCTTCTTAACAGCATCAGAGCACACAGTTTCGATATTCATAACAAACCTACAAACCTTTGGTGAACTGTATGTAAAGTGCCTGAATATTACGATACATCGTGATTTGGTGAGTACTGTCATGTTTTATTTGCACATTGTTATCATGACCAATAAAACGTACAGAATAAGAATCAACTATTCTTTTAGTTCTTGTAACTGTTAAAGTGAACAGTAAGAAAGAAGCAGTAACGGGCAATTAATAGGGTTTGTTAACCAGACGAGTTTCTGCGAGCACGAACCCAGGTCCAGTAATGAGAACTCACACATTAATGATATCTACTGGATCTAAAGCATAACTTTGCCACACTATCGGGGCCGCATAATATGTAACACTAAGATTACACCACAGACAGGCTTGAAGTCATGGCACAGAAAGCTGAAAAGATGCTTCCAAAAATACTAAATAAGTGATTGTGCAATGTGCAACTTTTTCCAAAAGTCTGAATCCTTAAAATATCGAGAAAATCGTTTCGGATATCCTTTTCCGTATCCGGTTCACGTTTGAAAGCAGTTTTTGGACGTCCGTATCCGATTTCAAACTGACTATCCTGCCGGACATCCAACCTTCAAACCGGATAGTGATCATCTCTGGACTGGACTGGGATTCGACTGGATCCAGGCTATGACGAATTTTGTTGATTTCGGATTGGATCCGGTGTCAAGCGATATTTATGACTTGCGAAATTTCTGACTTCACACCATGTGCGCATGCACAGAGTAATCTTCTACATACCAAAATACGCTGATAAAACTGACTACTAGGGTTTAGGGATTCTTGTTTAGATAAATGTTATTGCGGCAGCTAGCCTTAGATGCGAGCCGTGAAGGAGCTAGTCCGCTGAAAATTAGAGAAACGCTCGCCTGACGAACTTTCGCCTAAACCTGACCCTTACGAACTCTGTGAACCACAGGGCTGTAGTGTCTGATTCCCTACAGCAACGCAAACGGAGGGCAATCAATCAAGGCAAACTTTGTTGTCACAAAATCCAACAGGCATCAAACTTCAACTGCAACTGATCGTCAAACATGGTTTCTGAAATACAACAGGAACAACTAAGCGATTCTACCACGCGCAGTAACAGCAAACTATCAGACCGCACTATCGACTAACTCAGCATGGCAAGACAATTACTCCTTGAAAGCGCGACTGCGAATTAAGTCAGTTCAGCAATTAACAATGCAAAGGTGTTTGCTGCCACTATTCTCATGTAAGTCTACGCGAACTAAAGGCACAGCAGGAAACTTGCACTGGATTCACTGTGAGTTACAGACGTTCAAGAGAAATAAGAACAAACATGTATCACATACCAATTGGTGTGAAATCCACAGCTCAGATCTTTGGTCTTTTCGGTGATCAGAAATACTCTGACTCAGTTAACAGAATTTGGTTTATACACGAAGAGAGCCGAAATGTTACTAACTCGAAATTAGACTGGGCTGTGTTTTTTACTGCACGTTACGTGAGGCGGAAAGGTAAAACAGTTAATCTTGGCGCGTGATTGTTCAAACCGTCAAAGGCCGTTGCCGACCTACTTGGCAACCACGAGGGAGATATACCAGGGGACGGAAGCAGTTAAATCCGTTTGTGGGGTCTCGGTGTGGTATTGTGCAAATAGGCAAAGACAGTCAAGAACCTGCTGGCCTACAGCTCTTTGACGTCCGCTAGGAGGAAGCCACGGAAACCGTAGCATGCAGGAATACTGCGATATCTGTTCAGATGCTGTCAGTTAATGTTAGGCTTTGAGGTAGTATCAAGTAAATCAACCCCCCTTTGAATCTAGAGAGCTGAACACATTAGATAACTATTAACTGCATGAACGCAGCTTGAAGCCATTAAACAAAGATGGGACATAAGTCCCTGCGCACCGTTACACCCCCCCACAATTGCAAGACGTAGGAATGCAATTTTTACCATTAAAGCGAGCAGCGACATGCGCATACAACATTGAACAGTTCGAAATATTCTCGGCGAGTTGTTCTCTGTCGAGACAGAGCGAAGCTGATTCGCCTGGCGTTTGTTCGAAGAGAGTCCACGCGCCACCTGCAAAGAATGTCAGTCCATAGTACGCGGCAACAGGCGCCTTGCCGTTGCCTCTGCACGAAAAAACAGTCCATAGGTGCGGCAACAGTGGCTGTCTCTGTAAAAAATGAACAGTCCATTTTACAGACAAGCCGCGCATCAAAGGGGCCGCTCCCGTCAATTGTCCGAAGATGCGGTCACGAGGCACAGCTGTGCAATCAGTCGTTTGACGACATCGTTCTTGGTGCGGACGGAAACGATACGCACGCAGCCCTTCTCATCAGGAAATGTTTGTAGAATGCGGCCGACCAACCATTGGGCTCTGGGAGCAGTCTTGTCGACCAACAGAACCACGTCGCCTTCGTTAAAATTACGTTGCTTCCCAAGCCACTTCGAGCGTTCTTGCAGGGTTGGCAAGTATTCGCGGATCCACCGAACCCAGAATTGGTCGGTCAAATACTGGATGTGGCGCCATCGTTTGCGAGCGTAGTTGTCATCCTGTGAAAATATTCCTGGGGAAACGTTAAGGGAATTCCTAAGACGCAGGAGGTGATTAGGTGTCAAGGGCGCTTCACTTGTCGAGTCCATGCAGATGGGCACTAACGGCCAAGAATTTAGGATTGACTCGACTTCTACCAAGAAGGTGTTGAGTTTCTCATGAGAAAGGAGTTGTTCTCGTAGCAAGACGTTTAAAATTTTGCGGATGGATCTAATCATTCGCTCGTAGCAACCCCCGAAATGGCTGGCGAGAGGGGGATTAAAAACCCACTGGATTCCCTTCTGTCGGAATTGTTCGTTAGTGGCCACTTGGTTCCAAGCAGCTATCGACTCACGGAGAATGCGGTCTGCTCCCACGAAGCAACCTGCATTGTCGCTCAACGGTTTTCCTCGGCTACTGATGAATCTGCGGAATGCATCAAGAAATGAGTCGGTGGACGAAGATTGAGTCACGTCGATGTGAACTGCTCTGATGGTGAGGCAGGAAAAAATACAGCCGTAGCACTTAACGCTGCTTCTGCACTGCTTTGCCACGAAGGGCCCGAAGAAATCAACTCCAATGTGAGAAAGTGGAGGTTGATGAGCTGCAGTATGTTCACTTGGCAGATCCGCCATCACCTGTTGTCCCACGCGAGCACCTCGTTTACGGCATAGGACGCATTGCCCCAGGACCCGTCAGATAATACCAGGTCAGAAAATTTTCAGAGGTCAGAAATTTCACTTGACACCGGATTGTGAAATGCTTCATAAATTTGGGATCAAGATCGGATTTAGACTAAGTTAATGGAAAATAATGGTTTAGTTTTTGTCAATGTAATGGTGTATTTTGTTAATTTCTTGGGCTTTATTTGGACTGAATTTTAAATTTCTTAGACTTTTTGGACTATGGTTGGACTTGGACTAAGTTTGAAAATTCAGGACGGGATCGGGATCGGAAAATATGACATTCCGCTCATCTCTGGGGTTCAGGTCTCGAGACATTGAATATTTCAAAGAAATGGTTTATTAAAATATCTATAATTCAATGACTTTTCGTTCCCAGTATTTGCATGTAAGAAACAACCAAAACACGCCGGAAAAATGCCAGAATTTTGAAAAAATTCAAGTCAGAAGTGATGACAATGTTTTTTCAAAAATTTCGGCAAAATTCACAAAATTTCAAGTCTCCAGTCTTGGTCTTTAACTTCAAGTCTCGGAGTTTTTGACAAAGTTTCGGTCTCGTCTCGAACTTTTCAACCAGGTCTCGGTCTCGAAGGTTGCGGTCTCGCCTACATCACTGCCAACAACAAAAACAACCACATGTTTTATCAAATATTAACCAACTTTCTGGGATACTCAAAGCGATGAGTTTTACACCATTTTCTTCACCTATTGTAAACGTTTTCTCTTTGCTGCAAAGATCGCGGGTTACACTTTCATATGAACGACATACGAAACCGATACGTGAATACACCAGAGATCAACGGATAAGTTTTTTTACTATCCGATCCTATCCTGTTTTTGAAAAATGATATCCGTATCCGATCCGAATCCTGTTTTGGTTGAAATCATGCTATCCGTATCCAAGAACTAACCGTAAGTGCATTGTGATCCACAACATACATTCTTGTGCTTTGTCTATTTTGCCCCATGAGGCAAAATAACTTCTGGAGTTATTTTGCCTCTGGCTGAACACGACTGGTTGAAGTAGTCACATGACAAGTTTAGAACGCATATCCCTCTTAGTTGAACATGACATCTGTAACAGCTCAGTCCCATGTATGGATAATGGTTGTCATGGTTTCAGGGCTGGCAAACAGTTAGCAGCTTCTTATTTGCATCAAGTGAAGTGTAGGTTAAACCCTAACTGTAAACACTGAACCCCTCAACTTAAAAGTTGTCCCTATCCCTTGACCATAAGCCCTGATCCAAAACCCTAACAATAAACTCTTCAATGCCAACCAATTGTATCTGCATATTGCACTTGTCACATGACCAGGGTTGTAGTGAGGTGGGATGGGAACGTGTGGGAACGATGTTCCCATACATTTTCGGTGTGGGGCGTTCCTATACCTTTTTGCACTAGTAACGGTACTTGAAGATGTGAGATATAAACGATTAGGCCTACATTAAAACATGGCTGCGATCTCACAGATGTGCTAGCGACCAGAGGTGTTCGGACACAAGTTTTTTTAAGTCCGACACCAGTGCTGAACCAAGAGGTAGGAATCCTGATCCGAATCCTGTTTGCAACTCAACTATGAAATCCGAATCCTGAAAAAATCCTGTTAACATATTTGACTAATCAATGTGCAACAATTTAAAATTTTTGTTTCTGAAAGGTCCGTAGTGGCTACAGGTTCGTCGGTGAACTTTCTTATTTGAAAAGTTATTCATTCGTCACCTGTAACATGACAGTAACACACGATGAGTGTGAAGTAGAGTGCAGCAGGTTTGGTATTAATGCACTAAACCCTAAACCTAAAGAAAAATTGTAAATCTGAACACAAATGTTTGGAAACATTTGAAGAAAGTAACAAAGTGGTCCCTTGACAAGTGCAAGCATTAGACTGCTACCAAAATGAAAGACGCCAAGGTGAGAGTCAAATCGAAAACCGTTCACACAGCAGACGTAGACGCATTTGCTATGCAAGCACAACGATTCTGCTAATGTGACAAAGTCATCATTTTATTCTGACCAGATCACTCTCACCTTACCTATAGCCACTTTCTTTCTGAAAAGCACAGTTTTGCCAGACACAGACTGGGAAAAATAAGACCACACAACCAAAAATGGCACTAAAACTCAGATCCAGAAAATGCAGTCAACCAGAATCATGCAGTGAAACATGAAGCTGAAAGCAAGATTACCAATTAAACTTCTAATTACAAAACAACTTAAGCTTGCTAGACATGCTACATCCACTAACAGTGAGTGATGATTAAGACCTAACCGATAAGTAAACGGGCATTAACTGATATTGATCAAACTAAAATATATATTACAGCAAAAGAGGCACAGCAACACCACATCTCTAACCTCTACAACACACAATTTACAAAGGTGATCTGACATCACGTTGTATTGGGCCTGATAGAGGACTGATGGGATGCTATGGTAGTGGAGCCCTGCAGCGCACGACACTTCTGGTGTAATAGCGCCTTTTTCACACATTTGCAGTTGATATGAACTAAATTACATCCTTTAAATCTTTGTGAAAATTCTTTTTCTGGTTGTGTTGGCGTCAAATTCCAAAGATGAAATTTGAAAATGCTGATCCTAATCCGGAAACTTGAATAAAACCGTAGTCCTGATCCGATCCGGTTTGTTCAAAATGTGATGAATCCTGCCGGATTCTAGTCCTCTAATCCGGATCCTGTTTACCTCTGCTAGCGACATGAAGATTCGCACTGCTAGTCAAAAGTTTACAGTAAAATAAGAAGATCCAGTGGAGAAGTTATTGCAAGCAAATGCTCACTTTATTCGAACTATTTGGTGCATCCTTCCTCTTTATCTGGGGTGGGAACGGCGTTCCCACACCTCTTTTGTCAACACTACACTCTTGCACATGACCACTTCGATCAATTTGTCCAAACGAAGTCAAAATAGTCCTAGCACAGGTTTTGCCTCATGAAGCAGATTAAACACTACTTGAATGCCTTCTGCCTCTTTGGGCCCTGTCATGCTCATAAACAGAAAGTTCGACATATCTTGCAAGCTTGACATATCGCGTATCCTAAGTAGTCTACTTTTCCGAGTCACGTGCATTAAAAAGCCAACTGAAGCTTTGCCACACTGTCCAGTAGCCACTGGGGGTCTTTGATGGGCATAGCCCCTCCGAAACCAAGCTCCAAATCTCCCGAATTTAAGTATGAAACACTATAAAACAGTGATGTTTGTTCAAATTTCAGAATCTCAAGCCCCACTGCACAAATGCAAAGCGCCACTAGCCTATGAAAGACTTTCTGGTGACGGTTCTTTAGCCACACCAAGCTTTTCATTAGAAATTTCTTTGGTAACAATGGTTAGATTTTAATACCATCAATGAGTACACATTCATAATTTCATTTATTAAACCTACCCATTGTTGCACTTTACCCAATCCTAACTAGATAGCAGTGCTAGTCTGCAAACCAAAACAAAACAGCATTCAAAACAACACACTGGCTTGAAACATGTCATTTATATTGAAATGACTGACTAAAAATCCAGCCTAAGAAGTCAGTGTCACAAAACAACAATTTTGCATATCATGTTTAAGAAAGAAAAAAGCTTTCTGGCCTGGTATCATCCAACAACCAGTCAATGCACTTGCAGGCTCACCTAGAATAAGCGTGAAGACTTTAACGGCTGGTATAGACTACTGTTCACATTGAAAGAGCTAGAGTGCTCTAGCTGGTCTAGACCAGAGATGAACGGACTGTCATATTTTGCGATCAAGATCCAGTCCTGATTTTTCAAAACTCTGTCCAAGTCCAACCGCAGTCGAAACTTTTTTGAAATTAAAAGTCCAAGTCCAAATAAAGTCCAAAAACTTAACAAAATGCACCTTTTGACTAAGAAATATCACGCATTTTTTTCCATTAACTCGGTCCAAATCTGGTCTTGATCCTAAATTTATGAAGCAATTTACAGTCCGGATCCAATCCAGATTCAACAAAATTCGGCATAGTCCGGATCCAGTCCGATCCAAGTCCAGTCCCATGCTCATCTCTGATCTAGACTACAGATCACAGTAGGTCTACACTAGCTAGCGTTAGTCCAGGCATAGCTACGCAGCAAACAACGTCCTGAACGTATAGGCTACTGAAAGAGCCCTATGTTGCCACATAAGAATAGATTAGCCTAATGCTGACAAAATTGCTTGACGTGCCCAATTAGCATATTAAGAGGGGGAATGGGATTACATTAGGTACAGAGATTCAACCATAGACAGACTCTGAGTCATGGCACAGAAGGCTGGAAAGATGCTTCTGAAGATAATGAATGAATGATTGTGCAATGTGCAACTTTTTCCAAAAGTCTGAATCTTCGAAACATCGATAAAAGCGTTTCGGATATCCAGATCCGTATCCGGTTCCGTTTGAAAGCAGTTACTATCCTGCCGGATATCCAATCGGCAAACCGGATAATGATCATCTCTGAATCTGTATACATACGAGCACGGCATGCGTCCTCTGCGTTTTTTGGGTGCATGCGTCTGATTTTGTGACGCCACGTCCTTTTCTGATGCGTCTGGTATGGTCTGCGTTTGAGTAGAAGTGATTCAGAGCAGTGAGTCTGAAGCGTCAATATAGAAACAGGTTCTACTCGAACGCAGACCATACCAGACGCATCAAATATGGATGTGATGTCAGGAAATCAGACGCATACGCTCAAAAAAGCAAAGGACACATGCCGCGTGCATACAGCTTTAAGTAGGCCTACATGAAAAACAAACACAATGAAATTAGTCAGGATAGCTAAAAAGGCCAAAGGGAGCAAAATCATACCGCTCAGACGCCTTACAGAAAGCATAAATATATACTGAAGACAATAGAGAGTCTTTTCTAGGTTAGTCTCCTACCCTGAAGATAGCCAGACTAGAATAGAAATGAACAGTGCTGCCAGAGGCTTCTCGGTAAAAATCACTAGATTCACAAAAAATTTGGTTGTAGCCGCAACACTGCACTAAAATGTGTGCACTTGTACTCAACGGGATGTAGCGTGTTGTGCTGACAAAGCATGGTGATGTCTGTGTTTCGGATGGGACCGAAAAGCATTTGGCAGATCAAATCAAAGCCTGCTGTTTAAAAATCTAAGACCAGCGTGCATATGAGACTATGGCACTCTAAGGATGTTAGTGGGTCGGTGAAGGTGCCAGATCATGATCATGTAAGTGAAAAGGAACGTTTGTCTTGCAGTCTTAGCATGCGTGTAGAGTAAAGCCAAGGACATATTTGCAATCCATGGACTACCTGTTCTCCATTTATTTTGGACTCCTAGGCTGAACATTTAGTTACGTTTTGATCAAATAAAGTAGCTTGCTCAGCAGGAAATGTGGTTGTGAATCACCAACGGTTTGCTGATGTTTAAATGTGTTTGGTCCACAACTTAGTGATTATCAACGTCTTTAAAGTATTTGTGGTGACTAGAATATGGTGCTCAACATCAAGTCAATTTTAAACGTAAAGGGACAGATGGTGAATTTCTTTCTCCGAAACAAATTTGCACCGTCTGCAACATCGGGTGCAATAACTGGAATTACTAATGTGAAGGCCCCTTCACTCGAGCGACGCAAAATTGCTGCTGCAATCAGCTTATAATCGATGAGAGAGGTTTTAGGATCTCTGTGTCGTCATCGACCACGTACAAGCTGTCGTTCGGGCCAGGTTTTCATTTCTGTTGAACGAGAAAGGCTCAACACCGTCCAAGGCCAGTTGAAGGCGAATGAGATAAGTACTCCACATAATGTTCTCTTTATATGCTCATGGGAGAAAGTGAAAGTACAGATCAATATGAAGTAGTATAAAGCTGAGAACAAATGCTGCTTGTGAATGTCATGTGAATTTGAAGGTACATGTCATGTGAATTTGTAGCAACGGATTCATTGTGTTAATTTACAATTGACTTGTAACATGTCAATCATAAAAAAACCAAGCTATTCCAAATATCCATTTGTAATGAATAAACACCCTATTGTTTGTTTTTGTTCAACGAAAAGCTTTACTAAAATGTCTATCAAAAATTGTACGCCCATCTAGGAATCTTACGGCTGATATGAACACTTAGAATTTAACAAAAGTGCTTTACTTAAAACAATCTTAATGAAAATTGTAAAAAGAGCAGAAAACTACGCATAAATAAACAAATGCAGATTCAGCTATGCGTAGTTTTACAAATATGCATATCTCCGGCTGGAAGATACAAAAAGTCCACGCGTTTATAAAATAATGTTGTTTTTGTTCCGGTCTCGTAAATATTTCAATAATAATCAAGAGATTGCAAGTAGAAAGTAGTGTCGAACTGTGCCTCTGATCATAAAGGCTTCGGATTTTTTCCAACAATTACTTCATTGCAACTTCATGGCGCAAAAGGTGAGAAAAGATTAGGGTGATGTACGTAATTTACAGCTCTCTTAATGATGGGTCAAGCATGTTAAACCATTGCAGATGATTTTATTTTTTGCAGTAGATGTGGTTTTGGCAAAAAAAGTATTTCTTCAGCGGTCATTAGAATGGTATCACTCTGCTAATGTTGGAAGCCACCTGGGAAGGCTCAGGCTCAGCGTAGTGCATAGTGAAGGCGGAAAACTTGATGTCTATCGAATATTTAAGAACCACATGAATAAGGTTTGCTAGTTGGCGATATGCGAAGTAGAAGAGAAGCCTTTAGGATTTTATGGTAGCCTGTATCCCAAATTTCTAATGACAAAATTTAGCAAAATGCACATATTTCCATTACATCAATGCGTTATCAGAGAGTTTTGACGATCGCATTAGTTTGATGATTTAGTTAAAATACATACCTCACATTGCCATGTGCAAGCCTGGAAAACTGCTCTGGAAAGGTCGTTATGAATTGTGATGAATTTCCAAATGTGTTTGATTAACCGTTGTGGTTCTTGGTGCAAGAAAATCTTTAAAAATTTAATTTAGGATTCTAGTATGAGTTATAATAAATACTACGGCCAAAGCAAACGATACAACTGACATCTTGCAAACGTTTCGATAACAACTGTTATCATCTTCAGTGCATAGCAATAGAACTGCAGTGATCTTGCTGCAGGTTCTTATTGG
>Ga0210059_1016829_pt1 | contig 10512 bp, 7 predicted proteins | sample Ectturendosymbi2_FD_188042 | JGI IMG/M metagenome (GOLD analysis project Ga0210059, IMG submission 188042) | Ecteinascidia turbinata endosymbiont from Florida, USA - Sample 2 (SPAdes) (version 2) | ecosystem: Host-associated > Tunicates > Ascidians > Unclassified | place: Key West, Florida... | reverse complement strand
GCAAAATGTCGTAACTTTAATTTTACCCTCTCGAAACCAAGAAAACAACCTTTTTGCTAAAAATTCAGTGGGAAAATTTCATAATTCAGCGCAAGGCCAATGTCCTCCCTTCCGACGACCATGTCTCTATATTTACCTGATGTTAACCTTCCATGTTTTATTCTTTTCAGTTCAAAAACGAGTGTACTAAATTAGAAGAATGTGAAGTGCGTTGCTTAGAGAATTCCGTGTTCAGCTTAAAAGATACAGGCTGACTGACGTCATCGATTCGTTTCCCAGAGGGCGAACGTTTTCCACGAACTGCGATTTGGCAAAAGCGTAAAACAACTACAGAACACCTGTCAAACGTTCGCTTTTTTCAAGATAAATCCTTTTTTGCGGATTGCCTCCTATAAACATACTCCCAGCAGATGGATGCAGTGTTGTGGACTGCGGTGTTTCTGCAATTGATCTGCGGTGTGGTTTGATCTTCATATACTGTATTTTGCTGCTCGATGCCAGCGGTAACGTAATGTACTTGGAAACTTCCGCTATTCTGAGATTGTCAAGAACGTATCGACTCACGCTGTCTGATTCTGTTTCGTGTACAACAGTGCCGGATTAAGGTAGCGCGGGGCCTGTAGCATTTCAAGAGCGCGGGGCCCTAAGTTTAAAAAACATCTCAACACCTGCTAAATCATGGTGTGTGCATGGACTGAAAATGCCGGTCTTGGCCAACAAATGTTTCGGCCACGATTTTCTTTCAGTCAACATTTTGCCTATTTGAGCAACGTAACTGCAGCTTACCTCGGTTTTTGCGTGACGCACATTTCTTGACGATCTCTTTCAAATGGTTGGATGCTTTTACACAGTAGAACAATGCTGAGCGATAAACACTCTGAGCGTAGCTTCATCCCCACAACTTTCTAAGTTTGGTCTTTTTAACCTAAAACTTTATGTTACATTAGGGAGCATGCAAAAAATTATTTAGTCTTATCTGAGTGCTTCTGCCACCAGTTACGCCTTTAAGCTCACAATATTTCGGTATGATTGCAAACTTGGCAAAGGCTTTTCTTGAATCAGCAGGATAGGCACTGAGCCAACTTTTAATTTCTGAATATTGCAACCATATATGTCGAAACTTTTGGCAGTTTTGGTTTACCAGTAAGTTTTTTACCAGACATTACTGCTTACTAGCGTAACTGAACCACTTGGAAATATCGTGCCGTGGGATAAAAACATATTCTACCAATGTTGTGTTTTAACCTAACGAGCTCACTAAGCACACAGGCAAATCATTTAGGCTTCACCAAGCCATCTAATTACTTGTTATTATGATACACTTATCTGCTTGAAGCAGCTTCTTTGCATCATAATAAAAATTCCAAATAATTGCAGGCAGCTGTCTGTGCTTTGTCGTGGTGTTACCCAATTAACAACGTCACAAAGAAGAGAAGTATATTTTTTCATGAAGGTGTAATAGTTTTCATCTTGAAAAACTGTTGAAACAGGTTTTTGGTCCAGAATTTGTTACCTGCCAAACGGTTGGTAAAATCCTAGAAAATCAGCTTACTGCTAGATTGAAAATTTTACAGCTAACCATGAGAAAATCCTGCTAGATTTAGCGGCAAATCAGCCAAAATGGCAACACTGCTGAGGGCACTCTTATGCCTTTTGTTACGTTACTGTACACAAAGAATCAAATAAGAATTTTTGGACACAGACAACGTTCTATTGGAAACCTTTGCTTATTAATGGCAAATTTTGCAAAAAAATCTTATACAATGTAGTAAATACGATTTGTTACAGAAGACCGCGGGGGCCGTAGCAGTTGCTACATTTGCTACTATTGTTAATCCGGCACTGTGTACAACGTCGTTATCACCATCTGGTTCTGCAAAAGTTTCATTAGTTTCCTTTTTGAAGCAAATGAGGTTTTGCCAAACGAAATATGCCGTTGTTCCAAAACCATAGTTTTAACCGCGAAGCTCTTCATCGCTGAGGCTTGAAAATGTTAACGAATTTTTGCACAGATACGTTGAGCCATCCACCATCAGGCTTGTAGCAAGGTTTTAAGGTTTGGAGGAGCAAAATGCATTTTTAGGGATGCAAGATTTTTTCGGAGGGGCCCAAATTTTTTAAATTATGTCCAACATATTTTCCTGGGGGAGAAGCCCCTTAGTTACGGGCCTGGCTGTGCACCTGGTTCTTGTGGTGCATTCTGTCTATTCCACCAAGTCCCAGCAGGCGTAGGCTAGTGGTTGCCATGGTTGCACTGCATCAGCTGGACTTTCAAAACGTTCCACCAACTCGTGATGCAGCATGCGCTTTTAGTAAATGCACAACTTACTCCTAATTTCTTGACGTAATATCTCTCAAGTACCGGGTAAACGTGTTGCGTTTTTGCGAAACGAACTTGATGACGTTATGCGAGCCTCGGCAGGCACAGCCAAGTTTTAAGTTGGGGGGAAGATACATTTCTAGGGAGGAAAGCTTTTTGTTTTCATTATATGTTTAAAGTGAATATATCCGTACACCGAGAAACAATCGACTCACCGTACACCGAGAAGCAATCGACAATCTTCTTTCAAGAGTTTACTAGGGGTTAAGCATTGCTAGTTTTTTTCTTATTCAAATAGAATCACATGAAAAACAAAATATTTTTACGTTATAAGACGCAAAAACACTTCATAATCAATGCACGAATTTACATTGAATAGCGTTTAGAAAGGGTGGGTTAGTTCCTCTCTTTGCGACAACACTAAACAATAATAAATTCCCAAAATTACAGTATTTCTACAGCACTTTTCTAACGACCTGAATAAATGACACAATGACTTCACATTCCACTAACATTCCCTTCTTATTTGTGCGTCAGGGCTGCACTTTTACTATTGAAAGAGCAACAGAGATCCAAGTTCCGAGCGGCGTATGAAAAAATTCCATCCGTGAATTGGGGTTGATACAGTCTACTAAACAAGCAGTACGCTTGTGCAGCTTGTTTGTCGTTGAAAAGCCGGGTTCACTTTATTAAAATTTTAATTTGTTTTTCAAAAAGTTTTCTTGATGGTAGTTTCAAAGTTGTTAGTCAAATCTTTATGGATATCTGCTACTGCAAGTCATGCTGAGCAACGGCAAGTTCTGTGATGATAGTTTCGGAAGTATGTAAGCAATTTTTGCACCAACTTGTTTCTACCAATCAGAAAATCGGTTGTAAACAATCTCAGTCACGTGTTGCAGAAATTCTCTTCTTGATGTTGATCAGATTGGAGGTTTAATATATCGTTTTTCACTGACATGAGTATACGTAATTTGAAACAAGTGCGAGGTGAAACGTTTGGATTTCAGGTGAGCGCGGATATCTTGAAAACATGAACTTGCTGCCAGTTACCATGAATACCGAAAAGTCGCCCAACTTTTGTTTAACGAAGAAACAAACTTGCGTTCACAGCACATTCTAGCTGAGATTTTTTCCTTGTTAACATTTTGTTAATATTTCATTCGTGGTGATGGGCAAGTTGGCGGTGGCTTAAGTTGGAGCATATCTTTGTTCATCTGATAATGCTACAAAACTCATTAGGTATTATTCGCAGGAAGAGGGTTTCGTATTTTTCTGAGCGATATTTGGATCCAGTGTTTTCTAGGATATCCCAAAATTAACAAGAAGTACATTTCGTAACTGATTTAAATTTTTTGACAAAAACTTAGTATTTCAGACTGCGCACGGCGGTTATTGCGTTTTTTGCAACCGATCAGTTCGTCCTAAGGCAGAGGACACTATTCGAGTTCGAAATCTGGTTCGATGACAACTACAAAAAACATGAGTACGAATTATTTCAATGTTGTTCCCTGACTACTGTAACGTCATAAAGATGATGATATCTGAAGTTTCGGAACCTTTTCGTCCACACTGCTTAAAAGTGCAGGAAAATTGAGACCTGGGAATAAAACAGAAAAGAGGAGAAACTTCCTGTCGGATAGGTAAAAACAATCATTGAGTGGCGTTTCTTCAGCTGTTGTAGCCATGCAGCATGCAAAAACATCAACTCATATTCATTAAACCAACATTGGTATGACTTGCTAATAAGTGGTGCCTTGGCTTATGCAATCCGCCATCGGAAAATTTGCACATATTCGTGTTTTTTCCCTCTTTTTTTGCTGTTCCGATTATGATGGCTTCTAGTTGAATATTTGCAGTTGCATTGCGCTTCAAGATCTACCGCTTTCTGAATGAAGCTTTGTTTGCAAGGTCATACCACAAATGAAACTTAAATGTAGATATGCACAGCTGTGTTGGTTTGTCTTAACAACGTCACCGCGTTAGCAACAAATTTGTGGGAAGGCGGTTGACACAAACTTCGCGGGCTTGATGCAGCAGTTCCTCTCACGCTTCGCGGTGCTGGGAAGCGTTCGGCTAACGTTATTGATATGCGTCGCTGAAAACTCCCAATCACAAATCTGCACCTGGCAGCGTTGGGATGACAGGAGTGTTTCAGTTTCCGACTCTTCTTGTGATATACTGCACTATATTTGCAGAGCAGTGTTGCCAGATGGGCAGTTTTCCCGCACAATTGGGCTATTTTTTTCGTTGCACTGCGGGAAATTTTTTGCTGTTGCGGGTTGCGGCTTTATTTGGACGAGTTTTATCAAAGTGCATGCGGTATTTTGGACTGTTTTTGCGAAAGATTTTTTATCCAAGAGTATAGTTTTTGTCGATTTTGCTGAGGTAGTGAGGTTTGTTTTGACTTGAAGTAATGTGATCGCTGTTTTTTTAGTTCGTTTCTGTTCTCTTGATGTAAGATCCAAACAGATCAAGCGTCGAGATCACGTGATCGTGTCTGTGTGATGGCATGGTCAGCAGTATTGGTCTCATTCTGACTTTAGTTTCAGTGCTGCCAACTGGTTGACCGTATATATATTCCAAATTTAAAAGTTTTGGTATATTTTGAAAGTGCTTGGTATATAAATTTTGATTTGATATATAAGAAAATTTGGTATATAGCCTATTTGGTATATTTTTGTTGGAGGGTTTAGTTCAGACTTTAATTAAACCAAATTATATGTTGTATTGCAAAGCTTAAACAGAGAAAACATGGTGTGTATTAAAGCTAACAGAAAAAAGTTAAGGAAACATCGGAGTAAGCGTGCACTTTAGATAAGGGGAGAACGAGACTGGAAGAGAGCTGGAATGTTCTGAAAAATCAGAACGTAGCACTTGGTATGCACGTTTAGTCAACCAATGCACCTATGATTGGAAAGCTGCGCATGAGCGTGGCAGAAACAAGATTTAAAGAAGAGTGACTGATAGAGGTTGCATGGCTTGCCAAGCAGGATTCTGCTGGTGCTGTGTATCCTTTCTGCAAACTGTGCAAAAAGAAAATTAGAAACTGCAAAGCAGCTATTACTATTATACAGCGGAATAAATGTGGTAGACCACAAAAGAAATAAAAATGCCGTTGCAGGTGTTGAAAGGTTGAATATTCCAGTGTTTAATAAATCTGTCACTGCTGAAGTTAAGACAGTAGAAAATGAGATTGCAGCTTCTTTATGATGCTACTGCACGACAGCAACTATTGGCCTTCTTAAGTGAAGTAGCAAAAAGCATGGAAAAAGCAGCATTAGATTTCAAGTTTTTTTGTTACAGATAAATTTGGCGTATATTTGGTATAGGCCTATTCGTAGACTAAATTTGGTATATTCGTAGACTAGATTTCGTATATCCGTTGTAAGAACAGTTGGCAACACTGTTTAGTTTGTGGACGAGGACGTGGTGTTGCTGTGGTCACATCATACAGTCCATTACTGTGGTTGGTAATCGATACTACGAGCAAAGCTTATACGCATGCAAGACCTAGTCAGTTGCCACAGGAAAAACAGCCACAGCACAACTCGCTGTTTGTTTGTGCGGAGAGAGTGCACGGTATTGCTATAGCCACGGGCGTAACGAGGTTAGATGGCGCGCGGGTCAAGAAGCAAGTTTGGTGCCCCCATGTTCGAACCTGAGGTCTTTCGGAAGCAAATGTACTGTATTGAAGAAAGTACTTGTGACATTGTTGGGACTTTTAAACGCCCACCGCAGTGATTTGGCGCCCACATAGTGACTCGGAACCCAGGGAATTGCGCCCCCTTTGCCCCCCTCGTTACGCCCCTAACTATAGCCCAGGGCCAGGGGTCACCAACCTTTTTGAAACTGAGAGCTACTTCTTGGTACAGATTCCTGCGAAGGGCTACCAGCTTGATTCACATACTTCTGAAATAAAAATTGCTCAATTTATCTGAAATTTTGTTACCATTGATAAAAATTAAAGATTTCATCAATGTGAAGACACTGATCATGTTGATGCTATTGTCAGAACAAGTCCGCGGGCGACCCACGAGGTCCATCTGGGCGAACTGCTGCCCGCAGGCACCATGTTGGTGACCTCTGCTATGGCCTAATGCCTCTGCTGCAGATGGGAGTGCGTGACACTGTTAATTTAGTTAAACAGCAGTGTACAAGTATCAGAGTTTGATGAAGGATTTGATGCAAAGCTTTGGGTAAATGGGCCCAGTATGACAAGCGATACGCCTGGTGCGAAAAGTGAGAAAAAGATCTAAAGTTGAACGGCTGGATACAAAAAAACTTACAGATAAAAAAACTTACTGTAAATACAGCTGAGGTCCAATAATACCACATTACAATGATGTAATTTTGAAGAGTCATTCTACAACTGCCAAACACATTAAAACTTCGGCTCCATTTTCGTCTATGCGTAGTCTGTTTGATGCTCGCTATACCGCCACCGGTGTCGTAATAGCCTACTTCCTACACAATAGTGTTAAATCTGTAGCTTTAGCCCACAAATCGACGCGCATACTGCTTGCCATTCTAGTATAAATGATGTAAGCCTACATCACCTAAAAGAAATACTGGCAATATTTCAGATCAAACGTATTCTTTCTTAGTTTGACGAATTGAAGTTGCGTTTTCAAATTGCAAAATATAAAGAAAACAGGAATGTTTTCCTCTTTATTTATTAAAGCACATGATTGACATAGTATGCACCAGGGTTTTCTGCTTTTGGCATTTTATTTAGACTGCAATGTGCTATTATTAAATGACGGTTTGATTGTCGTTACGATATTACTACCTGTTGCTATTTTGCATGTTTGAGGTTGCTTTGTAAGAAAGATCAGTTTTGTGTCACACAAAGACTGCAACTGCAATAAGATAATGGTGGTTATTTTCTCTGCAAACTGTCAGTTTTATCGCAAATTTTGGACTGGAATTTGTGCTGGTTTTGGGTTTGTTTTATGAGTACATTGGGCTGTATTTTTAACCAGCATCTGCCAACACTGTTGTAGAGTAAAGTTAACAGTTAAAACTACCAGTTGAGTTAAGTTTCGTGCGACCGACGCAGGATCGAGGATGGTGGAAAAATTTCCGATGGCTTTGTTCGAAGTTTCGCCAAGGCAATCAACGTTTGTCTGGCTGAATGCAGGGTTCCCACGCGGTATTAAAAGTATTGAAAAAGTATTGAATTTCAAAATTGGTTTTCAAGACCTTGAAAAAGTATTGACTTTTGCCAAAATGTACATTAAGTATTGAAAAAGCATGGTAATTCTAAATGGAGAAGAAATCTCAAGTATCCGAGCAGAATTTCACTGAAGGCAAAGCACTTCATTATTTATGCAGTGTTGTGCAATGTGTAAAATTTAGTTTCATGATCAAGAAATTCGAAAAATGAAGAGAAGTAATGGTATTGAACTTCTTAAATTTAGTATTGAAAAGGTATCGAAAAAGTATGGAAAATGATTTTTAAAAATGCGTGGGAACCCTGTGAATGTTGCAGTAGAGCGTAATGAAAGCAATAAGAAACGTGCTAGCCTATTATTGTTAAACCTTCGTGTTCGAAAATGGTCAGCGAATCTGGGTCAAGTTTTCTTCCGCCTTTGGGTTCGGAGAGGATTGAATTGAAGAGGTCGATCCGCGCGGTGAAGCCTCTGCCCTACAAGGTGGGCACCAGTGGTTAGAAAGGGTTGCTTGCTGGGATCTTTGGCCTTGCGTTGTTCACGTTTTCTGATTGCGGCCAGCGTTTGTTGTTTCACCGCTGATTCTGTACCTGTGAAGGTAACCGTAAAACTGCACCACGTGAGATGTCCTTCAAATAAGTCTTACCATAGTTTGACGTTGATGGTGAAGCCTCCCAATGAGGCTATCAGGTCATCTATAAAACGTTCTCCATAAAGTACAGTAATTGCTTCGGAATGCGGGTGTTTGACGTGTGATGGACGTGAAAGCTAAAAGGAAAATATCAAATTTCAAAACCCAGGGAGGCCTTGGCGCCCACTGTCTCCCACTTCCGACGCCCATGGTTGCTTATAGTTCGCAGGGATGAGGGAGGTTGTTCGTTCATCGACAAATTCTCTTGACTGCTTTTGGTAATTACTGTTAGCAATGGCAAGATGGCATGAGTGAAGCTACGAGCAACCTAACCCTTGACAACACAAGATTTTGCTTGTTTCCCCAGAATTTTTTTCCCAGTCGATTTTACCTGCTAGGCAAAGCGTTGGACGCGAACGCAAAAGTGATGGCCAATAAGATTTCCGGAGCAGTGTTGCCACTCTGTTGTTACGGAAAAGTACTAGATTTCATGGTAAAAAACACTAGATTAACAAAAAACACTAGATTACAAACTATTGATTAGTCTTCTAAAGTAATTCAATGCAAATTAGCTGTTAAAGCAAAAGGCAAAATTACACATAATGAAAATGGCCAGAAAATGCATTGCAATGCACACAAAGACATTGCGCAACTCATTGTAAGCCCGAGACAAAGGAAACGCCAGATACAGCAACCATTGCGTTTGTTTGTACAGGTCACTAAAACTTTTTAACTGATAACTACAGTGACTTCGTAGCGGTTTAAATCAAAACAGGTTATATACTATTGTGTAATTTGAGATGTAATTAGGTAGAATATTAAGCAAATTACATTGCACAAAATCAAGTCTCAATTACGGCTAGAATTACACAAAATTGTGTATTAATTACATTCAGCTCACTCATAAAAAAACGCTAGAAAACTATGAAAAACCACTAGAACACTAGATGAAATGCAAAAACACTAGATCTAGTGCAATGGTGGGGAAACAGCGGCTTGTCCACGTGTTTTGTGTGGCTCTTCGAGCTGAATAGCAATATCTGAATTGATAGCGAGTTGTTGCCTCATATTTAATGTTTGTTTCATTTATCAATGTCTTCACACGAATTCGTAAGGTTAATTGCCAAGGAGTCTACGCGATTTGATGTAGGACATTATATGCGAAAACTACGTTTTTACCGAACTTGTATTGACACTACAAACAGATTTTGCGGCTCGCCTGCGCTTTTGGTTTTCTGCAAATGACTCTTGCAGTGAAGAAGTTTGCCCACCCCTGATCTAGTGGAAAAACACTAGAAGTGGCACCACTGTTTCGGAGAATGATCCGATACACCAATAATCCCTCGATACCGAAGGGGGTGAACCTTCCACGCCGAAAAAACTATGTTGAAACAGTAGCGTAGCAATCCCATAAATTTTAGGGGGGAGAAAAAAATTAGGGGTCCAAATGTTTGATTTTAGACGAGTAACACTATTTTGTTTGGGATACCGCCTCTAAAGCAAAAAATGGTTATGTCTTATGCGTTCTAAAAGTTTGGGTGGGCATGGCCCCCTAACCCCCCCTGGCTACGCCTATGTGTTGAAAGGCAGTGGACAAACAGCTAGGAACACGGGTGTATTTACTTCCTAAAATTTTTAGAGGGGCAGAGGAAGCAGAAGTGTTGTTTTATGAACAAAGAACAGGACAGTGGGAAATTTATGCTCAGTCCATATTTCCATCAAACAAATATACTACAACATCTCGTTAACTTTTTCAAGTCAGGAAGGTGTCAACATGTTGGAATAAGGGGTTGGGAATGCATGGTAAACTGTCCTCTCGAATCTGCAAACACGGGAAAAAATAGGTGAAGGTCACCCATACATAGGCGTTTTTTCACTCAATCGTTCCCACACACGAGAAACAAAAAGCTGGGTAAGAGATGTTCTATTTCTGTAGGATACAATGAGATCGAAAGTTAGCCCATAAAAGTGACCTGCAACCACTGTCATCTACCCCTCACTGCTGATGTATCATTACTGAAAACTCTTTTCATGCGACGAATGTCTTAACTCCTAACTTCGGTGTTCCAATTTTTTGAGAACAAGTTGCTCACAGGCCTGTGTTTAGTGTTGACACATTCAACGCGTTGTCGTCACCCTCGGTTTCGATTACAAAAACGCTATCCTGACCAAATGTATAAAAAGTGGCAATATGGATATATCGGACTGACATCGACGTTGAAGCTATCTCGGCAGCTGGTTTCATCTACTGCAGGAAGCATATGACAACTACTGCTTACAGGGACGGATTCAGCCGGTGATGATAGGAGGGGCGATCCCAGTTATAATTGGTAGTCAAGTCTCATAACAGCTTCGCTACTGTAAGAGAGGTGAAGTATACTTCACAACAC
>Ga0210059_1016828_pt1 | contig 10512 bp, 8 predicted proteins | sample Ectturendosymbi2_FD_188042 | JGI IMG/M metagenome (GOLD analysis project Ga0210059, IMG submission 188042) | Ecteinascidia turbinata endosymbiont from Florida, USA - Sample 2 (SPAdes) (version 2) | ecosystem: Host-associated > Tunicates > Ascidians > Unclassified | place: Key West, Florida... | reverse complement strand
AGGCAGGAGTCACCAAACTCCTGCCTCAAACTCAGAGCTGCTTCTTGGTACAGATTGATGCGAAGGTCTACCAGTTTGATGCACACTCTTCTGAAAATAAAAATTTGCATGATTTATCTTCATATGATGTTATCATTAAAAATAAAAATTAAAGATATTCATCATTGTAAAGAGACCGATCATGTTTATGCTAGTGTCAGAACAGGCCACGGGCAACCCACATGGTCCATACCGGCGATCCGGTTCCGGCGGGCACCATGTTGGTGACCCCTGGTTTAGGCTTAGTACATTAGGCTACTAGCAAGTGTAGTGCAGCCTGGGGCACTCTTGCCATGTGTTAGTGTCATGTTACAGGCATCAGGCAAATAAGTTTTCAAAATTGATTAACGAAGGCCCCCTGGTGAACCTATGTCATATATCTATTTTGCCGCCATCTTGGAGGCAAAATAGATATTGCCTACATTATATTACGGGCCGGTCCGGGCAGTTTCATGTTAGCTCCGGGCGGGCCGGGCTGGAAAAGTGCTGGCCCATGCCATCTCTAACAGGAAGTGCCATACTTTTTGCCAAATTTGTGGAGGTGTGTTGCATTCCTGTAGTTGGTGCCTATTAGTATTTCCAATTCGGGGCAAAATTTTAAAACCCGGGTTTCGGGTAGCTGAGAAAAGAAATACAGGTTTTTTTGGGTTTTGAAATCATTGCGATTTTGAGCGAAAAAAAACTCAATATCATTGTGAAATTACTGCTGTTGGTCCCTGCACAATTTATTAACGAATTCTTAATGAAGTACAGCTTTTCAATGATGTTTATAATACTGACGAATGACAATCAAAGCACACTTTAATGATTTAGTCTGTTTCTGAGTTTTGCAGCAAATAGTCTTGTGGCTGAAAAAGCCCTTTCTGGTTCCACTGAGTTGGGCTTGATTGCAATTAAAGCATGGAACAGTTTTTCAAGGTTATTTGACCTTTTCTTTTTATCCTGAAAAGGACTCATTTCCTTTTTCACAATTTGTGATTGGATCTCTTCCTGTGCTTGAATAGTTTTGTGGTCTTCACCCTCATGGATTACACAGATTCTATGCTTTGATTTCAAATGGTTGATCAAACTTTTGGTGCTTGAACCACCTCCTTTTGTATAACAGAGCACAAATTGCACTTTGGTGTTGGTTGAGCCTTGTTGTATAAGAAATGGCTCTAAGCTTCTGTTATTCTTTGATTACTAACATCTTCAAACTGAATTTGTATGATTAAAAATATATTTAAAGTCGCTTCTAAATGAAAGCCATATATTTTGTACAAACTTATTGCAAACTTGACAGGAACGAATCGATTCTGCAAGAATCACAGCTTTTATATGGACTAAAAAATAACATCTTATAAATGAACTAACTAGCAACGACGAAACTACAGTATACCTTTAAAGAACTACCTCCAGTGGTAGTTATTTAATTAGGTTAGCGAAAAGACTGAAGTTCGCGTAGACACTTATGTGCAAAATGATGTCAAGATCTGTCTAAATAGGTCAATTGAACTAAAATATAAACGGACCAACAACGAACGTATGGTGGTCAATGAGCAAAACCTGCACCTTGTGCCTCATCATTATAGTTTAAAGTTCAAACGTGCTAATTTGGCCGTTACATGCATTATTCTGCAACGTCAGTGTTATCAGAAATACTAATATTTCAATGCAGCAGCCATTCCAGGTTTTTCAAAATACCTGGGTTTGGTAGTTGAAAATGACTTGTTTCGGGTAGTATAAAATAGTGAAAAACCTGGGTTGGAAACACTAGTGCCTATGGCATGGTCATTTGTGATTGCACAAGGCTCCTCCACAAAGATAGTACTTTGTTAGAGTTTCAGCATTGAGTCTGATTGTATTGATTACTGTTGTTGCAATCTCTTAGTTGCCATTGCGTTGAATGTGTTGTGTGATTCACCATGAACGGGATGTCTGTGAAGAATACCACCCATATATATGTGGTGTGAACAAGCAACAATAGAGTGATCGTGGCGTGGAATCTCTGCCGATATTAACTTGTGAGCGATTGAACGTAACGACTAGCGTACATGAAGAGTGATCATGGCATTTGATCTCTATTGTTGCTTGCCACCACAATGTGAAGCTTTGCGCACTTGCCGCTCGGGCTTTCTGATCGCAACAAAATGGTGCTGTGGCCAGGATATGAAGGTCGTGCCAGGTGCAGACTTCACAAAAAGAACGTGCGATTGGTGCGGTTCGTTGTAAAAAGGAGGAGATCTTGTTGCAACCTATTGGTTGGCCTTGTGTTGAATGTGTGATTCACCACGAATGGGATGTGCGCGAAGAATAACATCTATATACATGTGGCACGAACAAGCAATAATAGAGTGATCATGGCATGTGATATCTATTGTTACTATCTGCCACAGTGTGAAGCTTCGTGCACTTGCCGCTCGGGCTTTCTGATCGCAAAACTGTGCAACAAACCTCAATACTCTAGTAATATTAGGTCATTTTTTAGCCAAGGTTGGAAAAAATTTGTAGAAAGCTGAAAATCCTTTGACCATCTTAATCAATATACTGAAAGATCCTGTGTGTCCTTGAGCTTTTCCTGGTATGACGTTGTGATGCCATGGGTATCATTGATGTTGCAAATGGTGTTCCTTGCTCGTTCATCATTCAATTATTTGCATGCTACACGTACCTTCACTGATTAATACACAAGATTACTTCAAAATGAAACAGATATCGTATTATAATATTAAGTAGAAGCCATGACATCATCATTACATCACTGTGAAATCATAACATCGTTATGTGTCTCATTTTTAACTTATTTTTAAGAGTCTGTTAGAAAATCAGGTTTTTCTATGTTTTTTAGGGGATTTCGAGAAATGTTAGCTACTAGATAAACACTCATTATTTGCTTTCTGTGTGGCAAAGAAGTGTTAGCAAAGGAGGCAGTCACTGTGACCATAGGACGACACTATTCTAAAAAGCAGCATGCAATGAGGGGAGAATTGCTGAAAGATTAACTGGCTTTTCATCCATACAGTATATGTGCACACAGCATGTCACAAAAACCTATACAAGAAAACCTAGTATTGTGTCCGTGCTAGAGTCCTTTGTGGGTTGAAACTTTTTGCCCACTCCCGCAGGAATGTGAGAAATCTTACCTACCCCGCACCCACAAACTTCTAACCAGAACCTGCCCTGCAGACTTCAAACCCACATCCATACTGCGCACCCTCCCAACTCATGGCTGCCTCACACATGCACCTGCTGCTGTGTATCTGAAAACCACTAAAACTTATGCAATGTTTTTCATCGCTAGTGGCCATTTATTTAGTGGTTCAGTTCAAAGTCAATGGAAACTCATTCAAAAACTAAAAAAAATGTTAAATCTTTAAGTCAACCTTGAGTCCTTCATTCTCAACTGTTAATGTGTTGAAAAAAGAGAATGCCATTCACTGACAAACTCCGTAAATTTGCTCTTCAGCTATTAATGAAATGCCCAGCCATACTATACACCTGTTCAATAGCAGCACTAGTTGCCATCGCCCAGTACGTATTTCTTGCACAATCGCAAAATATGAGAGCTGAAAACTCCAATCACTGGTCTCGCCACCACTGGAGAATGTTACTACGTCCTTGCAGCCCGAGCTCTCTTTAGCATTGAATTTCTTATGTCATTTTCACATGCACTGGGTCAACATGCAATTACCTGCACAAAGAATTTCGTACCTCGCGTCTGCCCCACAGCTGCACGCATAGCTCTTCCTGCACCCGCCACGCAAATGCTGGTACACGCAATCTGGGCAGGTTTTCCCCCTTGGTGCAGGACTCTAGTCTGTACTACATCCTTCCCCGCAAAAATCGAAAATGCCTGTAAAGACGTTTACAGTTATTGTCAACACAGCAGTTAAACGCAGTGACGAATGGGGACACACAGTTCTTTCCCGTGTTGATTCTGTGATTGACTTGGTGGCTGCTGAAGCCAAGTAGGCCAGCAACAGCAAATGTTATTCCAATTTCTTCAAACTTCGGCCAGGCCATCCACAAGACAATGCTTTGGCCAAGACATGAAAAACTGTTCTCTTACCTGAGTGCAGTGGATGAATGTCAATAGTCAATTGATGAACTACTACAAAAACTTCAAGAATATCTTCCACAATGTGCAGAACTGTGTTCCGAGAACAGTAGCGTAGCCAGCCGAAAATTGTTTTGGGTCCAATATTTTGAATTTAAGTGAGCAACAGTATTTGATTTGGGACATCGTGTCTCGAAGCGTAACGCAACAAGGTATGCTAGAAATTTAGGGGGCATGGCCCTTCAGCTCCCCTGGCTTCACCTATGACTGAGAAGGCATTGAAGAAAAAACTAAAGGAATATTTTGACATTAACAGCAGATGTGTGAAAACATCAGTTGTTTATTTTGAAGACAAAGGATTTGATATTCTTAATAACGGTTTGTATGAGCAAGGACTAAAAAACCCAACAGCTGATTGTTTGCTGGTTGTGAAAGCTACAGCTGCTTTCATAAGGGAAGAAATTCACTCAATGGATCTTGACACTGATGCATGTGCAATCTCTGAAACAACATTTAACGATATGTTCATTACACCAGAAACCCTGCAAATCTTCACATTCAAATAATGTGATCAACAAATGAAAGAAAGGCAATGCAGCTAATAAGACATGAAACTGCACACTGCACAGTCATCAACCATGCTATTATTGCAGCTACTAGGCCAAGTCTTTTTCCTCTCGATGATCCAGTTTCGTCTTTCTGTCTATATACATAGACATTTAGCATCTCGACATTCCACTGATGTACTTTCCACTATGGGTGCCTGTGCATTCTATAGTGAAGCTAGCCAGTATGAGGTATCGGCGATGGTTGGTGATCTGCCAAACGTTTAGCGAAGAATCATTGCCAAACGTTTAGCGAAGAATCAAACAAAAAAAAATTCTTGTTTAACAATGCAGACTTACTTCTATATTCGGACCCTTGATGGATATGATACGTTCCATTCCATGGGTGGAGCCATGTGTGTTATGCCATCCACAGGAGTCAAACCTTGGGCTGAGTCAGCCCTTGTCCTGCAGCATGATTGGCAACAGTGAATAAAGCAAAGTTACAGAGATATACTGCACCAAACAGCAAAGGAATTGGTGATGTAATGATGGAAGACCCTGCAGCAATCCGTTGCCTTCAATCAACAAACTATGTTCGTCTGTTCCTTGATTTGTTGTGTATGAGTGGATCCTGGCTCTTCCTAAAAATCCAGACTGGTGTGGATATATGGAGCTAGTGACCAAAGGCTTCATAGCCTTTCATGTAGGCACAGTCTGATTCGAACTGTAATACATCGTATTACATGTATATTGTGAACTCAAGTCCCCAAGTAGTGTGGAACACTTACCTAGGGTTGTACAATGGACTCTTTTAGGGCATCTGACCAGAAAACCTTATGGTGATTTAAGATGTCCTGGGTACAAAATAAATGCTGTTGTTAGGTGCCGTGTTTTCCTTCCACAACGTAACCATGTGGTGCATGATTTGATGTTTGTTGTTTGTTTGTACTTGTTCCCGAACAAACTAATACTAATATTTTTATGAGTGTTTCTTGGTTCTTCAACATTCCAGTTAAAATCCCTATGATCCCATTGATCCCGACTATGAGGTAATTCAACATGATGCAATCATTGTGATCTCATGCTCTTTTGTTTATTTATGTCAGCATCAATTTTTCAATTTGTTGTATGGTTGTTTAAATAAAAAAATGATATACCATTATAAACTTGATTATATCTCTGTATGAAGCCATTTCTCTAACTGCTATAAACAATGATGTCTTAGAGGTGAAAGCTCAAGGATGATGCACTGGAACTTTTGATATGTTATCAAGGCTGCTGAGGGTAGGGAACATACCAGTTTTCAGCTTTTTCCAACCTTTTTCTGATATTGACCGGCCTACAGATATATTTTATTTTGATTGCTTCATATATCAACAGTGAGCATGTGATCTGTTGTGGATGTATAAGAACGACAATAATAATTTGAGGAATTTTAGGGAAAAAGCATTTTTTAAAAAGTAATAACAATTTAAGGAACTTTAAACAGAAGAGAAATTTGAAAATTTTACGTTTTAAAAAATTTCAGTTAATTTTTTAAAATTTAAAACTAAAATCATGTTGTGGCAGGAAATGTTGGGTCAATAACTTTTCTGGGTTCCTACTTCCAGCCAAGTACATTTTCTCGAACTTCTCAAATGGTTTAGCAGTTCAAAAAGTTGCGGACCCCCTGAGATGACAGGAGTTTGAGATTACTTGGTTATATACATATATATATATCCAGGGTTTTTAAGGTGTTTTAGGGACCTGATTCGAGTCCCTAGAAATGAAAATCAGGTCCCTAGAATAAGAGAAAATCAGGTCCCTAAAATCAGAGAAATCAGGTTCCTACAGGTGCATACTGGGTACCTAACATTTTCCTTAAAAAAACCCCTGATATATCTGTAATGTTTGTTTTATAATAGAAGCTATTGTAGGCTAGCCATGTAGTTATATGACCCCTAATTTCAGCTTTCTATATGCCTTCTAGGTAAGAAAGGAGCAAAACTAAAATTCACCCATCAAGTCTTATGGCTCTCATAACATCTGCCACCACATTTTATGTTCTGACCACCAGAGTAACTACCGTAAGGTGCCTAGTTGTAGTAACTTCACTATGATACTGGTTATCATCATTTTGTCAAAATGGATGATGTTACTAATGATGTTTGTAACTATTGCACTTCACACTTATTGTTTACTTGTCTTTGTCATCTATGGCTTACCATATAGTTACTTCACTGTCTTGCAGCAGCTGTAGTAGTGTTTTATAATGTGTGTGAACTGAACACCTTTAGTTTAGGCGTTTGATCTGTAACTGACTGTAACTTGGCGTTGTGTGAAGTGCTTCCACTTCCTTAAGCCAAGCATTTATAGCATGTTGTATTTCATGGCTTCTCTGTGCTGTAGTATCCCGTTGTTTGGTGCTGGAGTAGAAAAGATCCAAAGAATTGCTTTGAATATTTTTCAGTTCGACAGTTTGAATTGCCATACACAGAGAAGCAAGTTCGTAACCGAGTAAGAGAAGAGTTTTTAAAGAATTCTCACGTTCGAGATGTTAGAGCCATTGACATGCTGGTTATAAAGGTATTACTTTGTGTTGTGCGTCATTCTGAGATCAAAGTTATCTAGGTTGCACCGCTTGTTGGCTTGCATGTGCTGTTCATTTACTTGATGACTTCGTCTTACTTCAAGTGATTTTTTTGTGCTGGTGGGTTGGATGGATTAAAATATTTCACGAAGGACAAGACGCAGTTTGTTTGTTCACATTATGTTCAAAACTGGCAATCAGCTAAAACAATAACTTACTTGACAAATGTCATTTGTGTAAGATTTTCATTGCGGGGCCCCTCCCTCCCAACTGGAAATCGAGTGTGACCAAGTGTGTGTTCGAATCGCAAAAATAAACACTTGTTTGCGTTTTCTTCTAGTGCTTTTTAATAGTTCAACGTGTGATTTGTTTCAGTAGCGTTTCACGATGCAGCATCAGTTGCATGTTTGATGCCGCTGGTTGCTTGACTTTTATTCAAACTTGTGCTGTGTCTGCACTTGCGTTGCCACCTCGGCAGTGACGCAGGAACAGCGGTATGGGAGAGGCAGTAAAGAGATTTGATGACAATGGAAACTTTCTAAAAAGCAAAAAAACGTTACCAATTATGCTTGTTTTTGTTCAGTAACAATGTTCACCTCAAAGATAGTATGTAACGCAAATTACAGAAAACCGTTCTGAATTTTCTGGGTGCGCGAATAGCTGCAATAAATTTGTTTCAAGTCGACCTTGATAAACCGTGAAGGTGTTACGAAAAAGCACATCAGCCCCGCTTCCCCCCTTTTAAAAGGGCCGGGGAAATGCCCTCGCTCTCCAGCGTCTCTGGACCTTGTTTGCCCAGAATTTTCTTGGTTGTTGTAGCATCCGACGAAGAAGTTTTTTTTCCTGACTTAAAAAAGGTTAACGTTGGTGTCTTAGTTAGATTCAGTTGCTTCTACTAGATCTAGAAGCCCTTTAGACATGTTGCGTCATTCAACATTTCTTGCTGAAGTGGCAGATGTGCTAGGGAAGATATTGCTACAAGTTTAAAATTTGTCATTTATGTGTACCTTTCTGAAAACAAGCGAGTAGCGAAAAATGAGCAAGCAAGGAAATCTGCGCAACATCAATGGCAATGTAGTTTTAAGCGAGTGAAAATCGCTCTGACTTTTTACTTAGTTCCAAAAAAGAACACCGTTGATGCGCCTGAAAACGGTTGGATATGTTGCGTTTCGCAACAAAACATGCGACTGCAATGTGTTGGTGTGGAAACTGAACAGACCAGCGCGAGGGCCGCTTGTAACGGAATGTTCGTTGCAAGCCACGTTCACAACGGAACATACTGTAGTGCGAACAGACACAACTGGTGTGCTTAACGCTGTCTGTTATGAATCTAGTCTAAATTTTAGCTACTTTGCTTTGTTTTGATTTGAATGTCGTTTGTTGTGGGCTTGGCTGTAATGATCTCGATCGGGTTCGAGTTGGTTCTTCTTGAACGGCACGCTGTGGAGCAAGTGGCTTGTTTTTGAAAAAATGGCTGTATGTGTGGCTTATCGAACTTTCCTTTCAGGGTCAAATGGATCTTCAAGAGACGATCAAAATGTGGAAACAAGCCTGTCACGTGAAAAGCTACTTCAAGCATGAAACGTCTGTTGAAGAACCCGCTGACTTTCTTGGAAAATTTTTTACTCAAAAGCATTGACGCGCAACTGTTTTTTTGGAAATATTAAAAGTTTATTATGTATCGTCGTAAGTTCTGCGTAGTGCCTCCTTTCCATTAAGAGATAGGACCGTGCCGAGCTCGACGTCTGCAGCTATATTCACTGAGAGATGCCCAGTTCAGCCATCTCAGTAGGATTATTTAAAATGCAGTCCAGTTGTTGGTCTCGCTGGACGGTTGCTTTACTGTTGGAGACGATTCACGGAGTTATGGATAAAGTCGTTTGTGGTTAAGATGAGGTCAAGCTTTCACTGAAACATTCGTACCGTTTGAATTTAATTTTTAGCGCACAAAGCAGAGAGAGAGCACTTTGTCTTTATGAGGAAAACCACATTGACCAGCGTTTTCCCTGTAATTTGCCTGCAAAAATAAGTCTAATTTCATGCTTTTCCTCTAAAAAGAATGCAAGATTTCCATCTGAACATCGTTGTTAACCAGGGGGGAGGCAATGGAGTCAGTTGCGCCCCACCAAATTCCGAGAGTTGCACCAAAGATGTTCAGGGGAGTCAAGCTTGTGTAAGCCAAAGAAATGTTTCAACGCAAATCACCGAAAATGCTTACGGAACTTGCTGCATAATTTAGCCGAACCTGATCAAAGCACTAGGGTTCACCAATTGTCCATGATTAGTTAAACGTTGTGTACATGGGCGTCGGAAAATTTTTTCCAGGGGGGGGCGATAGTAGAATATTCCAGGTGAAGCCAAGGAGTTTCGTAGGGTGGGCAAAAATGGTGAAGTTTCATTTTTTCCACTCGAAATTAAGTAAACACCTTTTTTTGCTAAAAATGCAATAGGAAAATTTCAAAATGCAGGTAAGGGCCTAGGCTCCCTTCTGCCCCTTCCCGTTCCGATGACCATTGTACTGTATATAGCGTAAATGTTGGAGAATTCATGTCATGGCTGACATTTTCCTGAGGTTTAAGCTCCGTGTGGAAGTTCGCGATAATGAAATACGAACTTGTATCCAACCGCTTGTAATCACTAACCGAAGTAAAATGAGGAGTAACACTTTTCTCCACTGTTTCTGGCGCACCAGCTCGCTGAATCTGACCTGATGGTGTTGTAAACTTAATTTCAAGCCCATCGCATAAATTCCTCTTGGATAACTCTGGCGTGCTACATCTTACCTTTGTCTGCAGCATCAGCCGTAGCCCTAAAGGTAAATCGTGTAGTTTTGTTTTCGTACAGTATTAAAACTAAAAAGCTGTGATGTACGTTTTGTATGCCTTGAAGCTCAAACTTCGGTTGAAAAGAAATCCTGTTTCAAAGTCTTCTTTATTACGCAAATAGGCCATACACCAGGGGTCTCAAACTCAATTTGCACCAAGGGCGAAACGAGGACTTAAAAAAACAGGGCCGCATTATGACGCTGACGCAACAAAGACGGTACCTGAGCCTTGCCAGAAACAGCTTTTACATCTTTTTTCGGCGAATGGTATTGTGCAACGATGCAGAACCTGCGGCCGCATGTGGCCTTTAATAATGAAATTTGCGGCCGTCCATATTGTTGTGGTTAAAATTAACCCCAACATGTTTAAGCTTGTAATGAATATAGGACATCAAGAGAAATGTATTAAGATATACGGGAAAATTCGCTAACACTTAGTATTTGTGCATGAGGTAAGCGCAATGTGATTTATGTTGTGTGTAAATCATGCGTACCA
>Ga0210059_1016827_pt1 | contig 10512 bp, 2 predicted proteins | sample Ectturendosymbi2_FD_188042 | JGI IMG/M metagenome (GOLD analysis project Ga0210059, IMG submission 188042) | Ecteinascidia turbinata endosymbiont from Florida, USA - Sample 2 (SPAdes) (version 2) | ecosystem: Host-associated > Tunicates > Ascidians > Unclassified | place: Key West, Florida... | reverse complement strand
TTCTGTTTCTAACCAGGTCGGGAATGCGTTTCAGACACTGTTCTTCACTGATTCCGCTAGGAATAGCCAAAACAGTGGCAAACGCTTGCGCGCAGCATGCTTTTATACCTTTTAAATACATTTTGTAAATATACGAGATCTGTGTAGCTTGTGAAAAACGAGGCCCACTGTTTGGGACCCGTTTCAAACGTTTTCTGAATTAATGGTATAAAGCGATTTCAAACTGTGGTTATTCTCTGAAAAATAGCATAGTTCGACCAACAAAAAAGCCACTTTTTGACCTACAAAAGATAACCTCTTTTGTGTGACACACAATGGTTGTCGCAGACAACTTTTGGTATTTAAGTAAGTGAAGACATTTTTGGCGCCTTCCAATTTGACTGCCCCCCCCAAACGCCTGGTCTGGATCCGCCACTGCCTTACGCACAATATAATACATACCTTTTGAAAAATGAGAAGCTAATTAGTCACCAAGATGTGATCATTACATTATTCATGTGATATTTACACTAGCTTCTAACAGTATGTCTACAGAAATTGTTGTTTGATGTCTTTGCATTGTTGCATCACTTGCATCACGCAAGGCATATGATCGTGATACGACACAACACAGAAAGCCAATTGAGGTTGTCTCAAATTAATATCTCCTTTAATCAGGCAGTATAATTATTCCTTTAGATTAGGTCGGCGGTGGTAAGCAGAGTGCTTTTGCAAAACCTTGATTAGGAGTGCAAGATAGGTTGTTTTCTGTTGACGATGGTTGGTCTATTTCAACGTCAAGTACCTAACCACTAGTGTCAGATTTTCCCTATGTTACAAAAACAAAAACTGAGAAATTTGTTGACGCTGGGACGTCGGCTTCCCCAACAATTGCAGGACTTCCTATGGTCAACACTAGTTGGCAAGGAGACGGCAGCAATCAATGGGTAGGAAAGGTCCCGATTTTTGTGAAGAAAACGATTTTAAACTGTGAAAAAGGTTGTACCACGGTTGACTGCGTACGGTGAATGAAGGCGTTAACGCAAGGGCGGATCCAGGGAGAGATTGGGGCGACCGCCCCCCCTAAAACCTACGAAAATAAATATATTCACCATGATTTTGTATAACTGGCAAAACAGCATTCGCGATTTAAGGCGATTTTGCCGCCCATTGTTTTGTCACGGCAGTGTTGTCAAGTATACTTCATCTTTTTAACCCGTAATGAGACTTGACTACCAAATATTACTGAAATCGCACCCCTAACCTCAGTGCGGCTGGATCCGTCCCTGCGTTCACGGGGCTTTTAAACTCTTCCATCGCAACTTCCATGCTATGGGAAACGAAGCATTCCAAATTTTGTGTCTTCTGCCAGGTGCGGAATTACCATTAGGCTAAAAAGGCTTCAGCCTAGGGCCCCCGATCTTAGGGGGCCCCAAAATTTGAGAATTAAGGACAATTTCCAGCATTTGTGTAAGCAATTGTATTTGTATTTTTGTTTTGGTTCAACGCACGTTGCTTTACTATATGCCGCTAACAAACGATCTCTATTGAAGAATGAGCGCGAAAGATAGAAGTGAATGACGATGAGCATTATCTTTTTGTGGCATTGAGAATTGTTTATTACGTATAATGTGTGGAACACAACGCCTTACTCCATTTTTCAGATTACACGAGGTCGGTGAGGTACTCAATAAATACAGTATGTAATGTGAGTGTGGTCAGATAACTTCACCGCTGCCTTTTTTCGTCAGTTTCACCGTGACTGTTTTTGTTCCTGATATCGAGGGAATTCAGAATTAAGTAATATATTTTTGAATTGGAACAACTTTTTCAGTGAATCTAACAAGCACGTGTAGTGATAATTTGTATGACATCAGTCGTCGTATACCTTCCAGAAGGACCCCCAATTTAAAATAGCCTAGGGCCCCGAAAATGAAAATTCGCCTCGGCCTGCTGCTTGCACTTGGCATAGGAATTCGACAACTCAACTACTATTGCATACAAGACTTCATGGTTGCAGCAGTCAAGAATCGCTGACGTTTCGCTTGTTGCTGTTGGCCTATTGCAGTTCAAGTTGCTTTCGATGTTTCACGATTCACGACCAGTCAGTAACAGTACACTTATTTCAGGACGTCACAGGACAAAACAATAACCCCCGGTAATGGAGCAGTGAGGGAATGAGATATTTCTGCAATGGCTTACGGCAGAACGTAAACGCAAAGCGCAGACCAAATGGAAGATCGAGGAGTCGGGGAGACTGCGGCAATAGGAAGTGAGCTCCATGTTGGAAGACATACTATAAATGAGCTATTTGCTGTTAAAATAAAACCGTGTGTTAGTATTACCTGTTGAAGTCTGTACTAAAAGGCCAATTAGTTCAAGCTGGAAAAACATATAATCGGTTTGAAACTGCCCCTATACACCCCACAACTTGGTGTACAGCGTTGGGATCTAATAGCCACTGTTTTCATAAATTACAGAGGATGCATCAGGCAGAAGATAGTAGCGTTTCGTAATTTGTTTGAAGTAACGCGTCATAGACATAAAATAAAGAACACTTCAAAAGAGAGTAATTTCAGGAAAAAAAAGTGCTTGTGATATTAGTGAGATGATCCAAAGTGTAGGTATAAGCTACAATTCCACTTAAAAACACCGTAAACTACTAACATAATAAAAATCTCTGAATGTTCTACTGTACTTACAAACGACAATCTGATTACCGTGATTCACATTTTGTGTTGTAGTCGTGACGTGAATAGCGGTAGGAAGTAATCCATCCAAAGTATTAGACAATTTTGCCCAATCTTTCAGACTCACTAATCGAGTCAGCGATGGTGAATAGTCAAATGAATTTCCTGATCACAGCGCTGAAATGCATTGGCAAAAGATGTCCAACAATAATTAATCTCACAATTCAGCACATTCTATAAATCTATTCATTTCCGTTGTCAACCCACGTACTGCATGAGCATGAGCATGTCATCATTCAAGAAAATTTGTTTTAATGAAGCCAATCAAACAAGGAAATGTCAGAAAGCATTTCAGTGTACTAAACGTAAGACTCTTTGCTGTAGCCAGTAATCATTAAACTGGATGTGGTTGCCCTCGTAGTGCCAGGCTTGGCTGACATTTCCAGCAATGTCGTAACAGGGAGGGCCACGTGAAGGTACCTGTCATCCTCCCCAACTGGCTAAAGGAACACATGTATGCTTAACAAAGTGTTGCGGTACAGGCGCTTTATATCAATTGTGAGTATGCTGGAGAGTTATAAGGGTTGAGACAAACCGATTTTTAAGAAAGAAAGTATCCACAAAACAACAAAGACTACTTGAGATGATAGCACGTATTTGTTTTCAATTCTGTTTCTCTAAACATACTACATGAAAAATTCAGGATAAAGGTGCGTATCAGCGATAAGGTAACGTTTCCTACGCTTTGAACTGCCGTCCATTGCACTTTGTTGAAAACAGTGAATGGAGAAAGAGCAGTCACTCACTTGGGTTCAAGTTGTTAAAATCAACGGAGTAAAAAATCAAGCAAACCTACTTTTTTTCAAGAAATATGGACAGATCTATGGCGTTTGGTAGTCAAGCTTGATTTTCGAAGTCTCCGTCAGTAAGTGACTCAGTTCAAGGGTTCAAAGTCGTTGACATTCAGTGAGCAGAAAGAAACAAGTTGCTTGAGCCCCTAAATCGATGTCATTGCAACTAATAGTCTTGATTTTATCATAAATTGCAAATCGCGAGATGTATCTGTCGTTATTGCCAAGGCTCTCTTTCTCATTAAACCTCTACGCCAAATGCACATTTCTATTGCAACGTATCTGGCGAAAGGTAGCTGTTTTCAAGAAACACAGGTTGGTAAATTCATTCTTCAGCAACAGCTATTGAGTTAATAGTTGCTGAGTCTAAGAGAGAGTGTGGCATAGTCATTATTCGCTAAGCAAAAACCAGTTCGATTGAAGGACCATTTACAATCGTACAAGTTACAAAGTGCAAACTTAAGCAATAGAAATATTAAAGTAGCAATCTACGAGGATTGCATAGCATAAAACTTTATTTTAAAGCAGTAATACTTAACAAATTTAATAAAACCATTTTTGAACTTTTGCTGCTGTTTGACTCAGTGAAAAACCTGTAAGGCTTTGTTATCAAGTTATCAAGACACGACCATTGATTTGTTCTTTTTTTTTTTTTTAATTAACAAAATACATGTGTGCAAAAAGGTCGCCGCTTTCAAAAACCAACCACAAGAATTTCCACAGAGATATGTGTATCCTCAGCATTGGAGTACCAGGTGGGGTTCTGGGAGGGCAGTCCACCTCCGGCACTGCGAAACTTGTGAAAATCAGAGCAGTTTGTGAAATTTCAGGGCAACTAAATATGTCTTTCGGAGTAAAGTGAATAACCAGGGCAAAAAAGGTAGCTGAAATGAACGATTAAAAGTGATTCCTCTTCGGACACTGTGAGAGGAGCTGACGTTTTTGAGCAATACTGTGGTTTACAAAATGTGGACGACTTTATGGGGAAATGTTGGGAAAAAGCTATCAATTTATCAGACAATTCGCATTCATTTTCCACGAAAACCTTGGTCATAGCCGACATCACAAATCGGAACTGTTGCAAAATTTTCAGGACAAACGTGTTCCTTCCCTAAAAAGCCTTTCCGTACGTTTTTGATCCTTTGTAAAAAAATACCAAACAGCAAACTTCATCTTAATAAATAAAGATTTTGTGGTTTCCTGGTCTTGTAGCAATCAGCAGGCAACAACTTTCCTGAATGCAGTGAGTTGCAAATGTTGAGTAAATGTTCCAAACAAAATTTTTTGGGGGCGATCATAACAAGAGAGTTTGCTGCTCTTAAAAGAGTGTTGCTTGTATCCACACGTTTTCTGTGAAAGGTGTGAAACAGCGGCGTAGCCAGCCCAAAATTTTGTGGGAGCAAGTCTTTTAACTTTAAGCGAGCAACAGTATTTTGTTTGGGACACCGCCCCTCAAGGCACAAAATGAGATTTGCTAGAAATATGGGGAGGGCTATGGACCCCTTTCCCCCTGGCTACGCCTATGATGTGAAGCGAAAAGATACCTACTCAGTTCACTAAGAAAACCAACAATAGTAATGTTTAGTTGTATACTGCAACTAAAGTTTAGCTTGTGCTACTAATACACGAAGTCTTACTCAACATACATAGTTTTCTTAAAGATAAAAATTGCTTGCATCTTGAAGCTAATATTAACAGTAGTTAGCAAGTTTTGAAAGAACTCGTGTTTCTACAGAGCCTTTTCCAAAAGGTTCTGATCCCGAACGAGGTGCGGAAACACTTTGAGTCTTTTCCAAAAAAATAATCTTCTGATCCTATCCAGTTTCAGTTTTTCTAAGCAATTGTCAAATGCGTTTCGTTTAAACCGCATCGAAATTAAATGATGCTTTTGTTGTCAGAAAGCATTTTATCTTAATCAAAATCAAGAAGATAGCCACTCAAAAATACTTCCAAACATAAATGTGCGCCATTGCCGCTGTGACCGTTTCATATCCTGAAAAGCTGCAGGTTGTGAGTCATAAGACCATTGTGCTATATTTTCCCTGTATGAGCGTGCCAGTGTGATTGCTTGTTGGCTGTAACGTGTTGCATTGTAAATGAGTCAGTGACGCCAGTTTCGCCTGTCGTCGTCGCAGCCTGCCAAGTAGTGCCGGAAATAGCTATATTTAAAATTAGGCTCTTTCTGAACTTCGACTTTTGAAGGCAGCAGTCAGTAGCTCCAGTAGCAGACTGTGAAATCTTTTAGCAGTTACTGCAGTCCGTTCAAAATGTTCTTGACGAGACATACCTAGTGCGACAATACAAACAAATAAAAGGGTTGTTAATGAAATAGCACCAAGCAAGAAACTTAAATATCAAAGCTTGCCAATTGCTAGAAGCAAACTGGTAAAGATTGGTTATAACAAAAATTTTTTCTAAGATTTAGAATTAGTTGTACAGTCATTCATATACAAAGTCCGCTGGTTTCACCAATGTTCGGTCTGATTTCTTGCTTGAATAGATCTTTGATTTTTACTGCTATCTCTCCACACGCAAGAGAATATGTCTCTTGTAGAAATTTTGTGTGTCTGTGGAGAAATTAATCCCACGTGATTTTGTAGTTAACTTGAAGTTGCGTCAAGGGTAGAAAAAATGATGGAATGTGACAACAGGCTCATTTGTTGTGATTCTAAATCTAATTTATTTTACTCACCCACACCTTTTCATGAGCACGTATAACTGAACAACTCAAACGTTGATTTTGAAAGAGAAACCAGAGGTTGTTTGCTTCATCGACATAATATCAAAGGATAATGAAATCTGTAGTGACTGGTTTGTTGCTGAGAAATAAAACCTTTGAACAGATACAGTGCATCCGTAAATTAGGTACATTTTGCCAAATCCAGACAAAGGTTTTCACTATTACCAACGTCTTGACGAGAACTGCAATGTTTACAAGTACTTTTTTTGTGCAGCCACAGCTTGTGGTTCAAAATTTTTTATCTGCTGTTGTCACAGATAGAAAGCCGTCTGTCAGTGTTTCTCATTACTCGTCGGAAAAATCAGTTTTGGAAGGTTTTACTATTTAAGCCAGATTTACAAATGTAATAAAGGTGTTTTCTCTTCACCAAAATTTTTAACGTTTGTATTCTGAAATTTCAACTTGTGGGTATCAAGAAATGGCGCACGTGTGATTGAAAATGCCAGTTGCGGGGTGTTCCGATAAACTGGCAGTCGATGACATTTGCGGAAGACAACTGCACTTTCTTACAAATTGAAAATGCGTCAGATACGCCAAAATAAGATTTCCTCGGGCAAAACGACTACACAGGCTGTTGAACTGCGTGATGTGCGTCAAGTGAGGATCGGTTGGTCAAACGCAAATGCTGACTACAAAAAAAGTTTCGTATCGCCAGTAAGTTGCGTCAAACTTCTGCTTACGTGCCACGTTTGCGGCGTACAGCGGGTGAATGTAATGTTCAACGAGCTTGCCAGGATCACTTAAAAACTCGAAGTTCTTGTCGTTTGGGCGTGCGGACCAGCCAGACGTAACATACGTCCACTTATATTCGGACAATTCGGTGACACGCAAGCTCTTGAAGAAGTTGGTATTTGCAAAGCTGTTGAGATGAGGGAAAGTGCTAGATTTCTACGCAGTCAGCTGTACTGTCTGCAGGGACTTGGCGTAAAAGAAAAAAGCAATGTGCTATCGGCTGATCAGACATTTTGAAGTTTGTCTCAGTTAGTACCATGCTGATTTTTGTGAAATGAACTTTTCATTGCTATGAAATTAGAGAATTACCTGAAGTAAAGATTTGGAATTATTTGCAAAAACCAGAACCCATGCAGCAAAACATTTCTGTAGAAAATTAGTTTCTTTATTGACACTCTGTACTGTTGGGGATATTCAAGTAATTAACAGCGTGTCAGGTTATGGTGGAAGTAAAGCTGGGATCAGATGTTCGTTCTCAAAATGTACCTAACTTTTTTGTGTGTAGCCTAAACTGTTTTCAAATGCTGTTTGTAATGTGTACATTGTTTTGCTATATACAGTGCTATTTTTCTTGTTCAAAATGGTGTGTTGGTTTGTGTCAAAACAACTTTTAACGCATGCTAATTTCGTTTGAACCAATATATCTAACCCCTTGAAAGAAACGCAGCGAAAAGAAAGCGCCTTCTTTTGAAAAACGGAACTTCACGAAAAAACTGAGTTTTTTGCCACAGAAAAGTTCATTTTTATTACCCTAAGTATATTTTGATATTATCAGTTTAACAGCAAGTTTATGTTCAAATTAGCAAAAATAAGCAGTTCAACTACTTCTTTGACGCAGGCTATTCGAGTTTCGGCTTCTGCAACAAAATCATGTTACACGAACTCAGATACTGCCACCCCCTCAAACCTTTAGATGTGCAACCACAAACTTTGAATCGATCTCCTACGAGAACTTAAAATGCGCACCGCTTGGTTCCCAAGATACCGTGTAAATCATAGGGTTTGGACTGCGTATCAAGTTCTGTGGTGGATGTCCTTTAATGCAATGACTCACGCAGGCTAAGTAGATTGCTGAACTCGCCTGCTCTGCTTATACTTGCCGATATATTTCACAGTTATGTCTTAAGGTCTCGTGTGCTTTAGGGATTCTGATTTTTATAGCTAAGTGAATTAAAAACCATTAAAAGCCCTATTTAATTGAAACGAAGCATTGAGTAAGCTTAGAATAATCAAGAGTTGAGCTTATGTCTGTATATCTTATCAGGTTGCTGCTTGCTGTATATAGATGCTTAACGAGCAGATTAAGGACTATTCAAAAAGTAATATGTTTGTTCGTTTAGCTACGTCTCGAAGTCGTATTGTTACAACGTTTTGTTGCACCACATTTTAAAACTTACATGTAGTTTTCAATGCTAGTCCTGTAGCAGTGCAACTTAATATATGGTGTTGCTGAAACAAAACTGCTGTTCCATCAAATCCTTGATCGAACTTAAAGCCTTGGCAAAAAGGTCTTCTTGTTTCCAGACGTGGAGGATATCATGCTGTAGATGTAGAGTGTAGATACTGTTGCTGGTCCTCTGATTCGCAATTTGAAACAAAACCACCTCACAATCGGCGAGCCAGTGATCGATCACATAGGTCAAGAACCACATAACACGGTTGTCAGGCAGTGCTGCATAACCACAAAGCGCACAGTGGTATTCAGATTAGCTTCTTGTATTGTTCTTCGCGGCATGTTTTGCTGCGTAAAACATAAAATTTCCAGTACGTCACAGTAGCAGGCGCAAGATAGGATTAATTCTAATGGCCTCTGACCGAGCGTGAAGTCGTATTGAGTCTTAAAATGTCATCCTTTTCTTTCTGCAAATTCATCGCAGGCAGATGTGATATTAGCCAAGCTGCTGAAGGTTGTTATTCCCAGGAGTAAAAAGAGAGCCTTTCGTTTAAATTTGTGCTTCTGCTTTGTTGTCTTAAATAAGTCAGTACTCCTTAGGAAACATTTCTGCAGTTAACCGATATTCTGTTCATTTTGTGTCAAAGTTTTATAGATAAGAAGGTGAGAATTCACCCGATGTTAGGTCATTCATTGATCTGAAAAGCTTTACTGAACTAGCGACATACATCTGGTGTGCAACTTTTACAAATTTCTAAACAGGGCAAGTAAGCCAGATAGTATTCGCTAGTTCCTTCACGTTTAGGCGGAGTAGGCACCTCAGATGTGATTAAGAGGGTAAAGTTATATTTGATGAGTATAAACGCCATTCGTTGGGCTTAACCTTCTTTGCAAAGTAACCAAAACTCATATATTCGACTCTCAAGTACTACAAACCGCTGGCACCTCTTACATCTTCTATGGTTGTAGACCACTAGAAGTTTCTAATTTCCACGTGTTCTACTCTCAAAACACCAGGCAACATAAGTAGTCGTGGTAAGTTTATTGGCGATAAGGAAGGTATTGCATTTGCATTTTCATAGTAAATAGTCTGCCAGGACACCGAAAAAGCCAGTATGTTATCAAGTCAGCTGTTCCTAAACGAGCTAACATTAAAGACACATTTCAGTTGATGAAAAGGCCATGCGAAAAAGATAACTAGCAAATAGTGCCATTTATCTAGATCGGCATGGAACAATATCATTCAAAAGCAGACGTTTCCGCGCTTTGAACGGAAATGTCTTTCAAAAGTTGAAAAGATATTTGCTTTTGGCTTAAAAGACCCTTCGCAGTAGTGACACTGTGCTCGTTGTGAATTTTTTAGAGGTTTGTTTTGAAAAAATTCAGGATATAGAGCAACAAGGTTGCACTATTATAAACTCTACTGCTTTGATTTTCTGCGACTTTCTACGTGACACGACGTGACGTGAGTCATGATGGCGCGTGCACCACGGTGTGCACCAAAGCCCGATGGAAATATTTTATAATTTAACAACTGTGCATTGTCTTTTGCGTTGAGTGCAAGTGTTTTGATGCAAACACTGTACAATGGCTAAATAAATGTACAGTGCACATGGAGTTCCTTTCTTAGCGTGTAGTCTTAGCGTAACTTTGCATGCATGTGGAAGCAGTGGAGTTATTATAATAAATCTTTTAGGAATGTTGTCAAAAACTGCGCGCATAAATAAAGTTGTACATCACTTGCAAAGTCAACCAAAGAAATTAACAGACACCAGTGGCGTACGCAGAAACTTTTCATGGAAGGGGGTTTCATTCAGCGGCATAGGGTAGTCATTTGTATTTGGTGTGCGCTGTTTGTGACGTCACAAAATGACGTCATAGTCCTGTTTCCAAACCAACGTTTTGGCGAAGTTTGTTGACATAACATGCACATTTTTCTATACATCCACTCTTCTTATTTTTTGTGTCAATGCACTGAATATAAACTATTAGAGCTCCAGGTTAGGCTATCGGAGGAAAATACGTACACCCAACGCTACGATACAGCAGTTCGTAACTGCAAAAAATATCAGGCGGCGCGTTAAAACAGGGGAGTAAAACACACTCATCAATTCGTCAGAGCAATTT
>Ga0210059_1016826_pt1 | contig 10512 bp, 4 predicted proteins | sample Ectturendosymbi2_FD_188042 | JGI IMG/M metagenome (GOLD analysis project Ga0210059, IMG submission 188042) | Ecteinascidia turbinata endosymbiont from Florida, USA - Sample 2 (SPAdes) (version 2) | ecosystem: Host-associated > Tunicates > Ascidians > Unclassified | place: Key West, Florida... | reverse complement strand
TCTAGATTTGGCCAAGTGACAGTTTCCTTGATGACGCAACCCTAATGATTTTTAGTTAGTACCCTTGCAACCCCTATTACAAACAAACCCCACGTAAAAACCGCTGCCGACTGAGTCCATTCAATTTCAGCAACACTATACCCAAGACCTGGTTCGGTTGCATTTGACCATAGAGATTGGACTAATTTAGATACAATACAACAGATAGACAAGATCGTGGAATTGACAGTCTGATTGCAATATTTGATGGAAATGTGTGACCACACTGACTGTTGCCAATTCTATCCCACAAAATGCAATTTCCCTAAAAAATCCCTAGATATTTCAATTCCCCAAACTTTTCCCAAACGTTGCTGAAATTCCCAATCTAGGGACAAATTCCCCAAAAGTGGGATCCCTGCTCTGGGGTCCATGGCATGAGACCAGGTATTGCTTATTAGCGGGTGAAATTATAGCAGCTGCCAACTGATTGCCAATAGATTCAAAATAATCATTAAAGATATTTGCCATGTGGGTAGGGTTGTTGGTTTACAGGGTTTATCAATTCACCTGGGGATGTTAAACTTTTTCCTTGCCTTTAATATGATAATTTATTAGTTTCCATGTTTTTCGGGGATCATGACTGCTGGAAGATAATTATGATTGATAGTAGTTTCTTTTACTCATTTCCATGATATGATTAAGCTTATTTCTGTATTTCTTATAATGATTATGAGCTCTTGTGTTTGAGAATCTGGTTCGAACCAGAGTTTTATACATTTTGTTTTTATTCTTGATTGATTTGTAAAGACCAGTTGCTATCCATGGTTTTTGAGAGAGTTTCTTTTTTGATCTAGAGAGATTTTTCAGTAGAGTCTGTTGGTTGAGGCTGTCACCCGAAAACTTAACACTGTGGTCAATGGTCATTGGTTAAAAGTTACAGTGACCTGTACAAACACAAGCGTTGTTGTTATCTCCCGTTTTCTTTGTCTCTGGTTTACATTGAGTTGTGCAATGTTTTCATTTACATTGCAATACATTTTCTGGCCATTTTCATTGTGTGTAAGTCTGCCTTTTGCTTTTACAGCTAACTTGCATTGATTTAGATTTATAGTTTAGACAAATCAATAGCTTGTGATCTACTGTTTTTTTGTGAATCTAGAGTTTTTTTTTAATCATGAAATCTAGTGATTTTCCATAACAACAGAGTGGCAACAGTGTCACTGTCAATGCCATTCAATGAGCAACTTCTCATCCAATTTTTTGCATGAAACGAGTATCCATATATCACGGTAATGCAATCTTAGAAACACTGTATAGTAGGTTGAAAATAATTTATTGGACAGTAGATTGTGGGTTGATGAAAAAAGCATCTGATTTTGTGCTGAGCTAAACTTTTGTCCAAAACTTGTTGCTGGCAGGTCTGATGCTAATTAGTTAAGCTAGTCATCTTTAGCATAGCCTAACAGCTGATCTAGTGCACCTCAATTTTTGCCTACCTGACAATGACATGTAGGCTACATTTTACAGTTAAGTTTGCTGTTTTGGCCATGATGAAAGCAGATGCTTCTGACATGTAGTTCACTGCATTGTAAGTTGATTGTAGCATAATTTTGATGATTTTGCTTTTCTAGTAAAATGACCCGCACTCATTCGTGAAAGCTTGTAAGAAAAAATGTATACTCTGTTGCTTATTAAACCTTTGTCCACAGTCTGCTGCTCATTCAGTTTTTGTCCTCAAAGCCTAATCTTACCCAAATGAAACAAGAGTTTAAATGCTTGCATGCAGTGTATGTAACATATATGTTATGTGAATACTTTATGTAAATACTTGTGTTTATGTAACATTGGGACCATATTTTTTGCATAAAAACTTGCTTATTAGAAGTTCCATTTTTAGTGAATAAACACATTTAGACTCCCCAAATTCAGCAAAATAAGCTTTACATTTAATATTTTCATCCCTATCCTTGTGCGAGAAATGGTTTATTTAAAAGCTATTCGTTTATCCTAATTAGTTTATCCATGATTTCCATTTACCAGTGTAGTAGTTCTACCCTATCCTTAAATTTACTTTTCATATTTTGTTTTGTTGGTGTTGTCTTTCTTTGTAGCCACACAACTAATGCTTCTATCTTGGGCAAACATTTTGTTTTTCATAGGCAACTCTTTGAGCACAGCAGCTAAAGATTTTTCATATGAAACTAGCTTTCAAAATATTGTTTTGGACATTTTAAATGGAAGGACATAAAGTCTCAGCCAATTTTCATATGTGCAAAAGAGAAAACCAGCAGAAAGTATTTGGCAAGGGTGAGGAGCGTGAAAGTTTTAGAACTTGAATCATATGTCATTATAAAATTGTGAAAATTTGTCTAATACCGTATTTTTTGGACCATAAGGCACACTTACAATCCTTCAATTTTATCAAAAGACAAGAGTGCAACTTTTAATGTGGTGCGCCTAATGTATGAATCTGGTTGTGCTTTCTCAACTAGAAGCAATTGTATGTGGTGAACAGAGCTTTTTATTTAATTGCTAGTTATGAATTTTTTGTAAACAGACCGTGTTACGTAATAAACCAACAACAACTGCGATGAGTAGCATATATGTTTCCAAGAACAGCTAGCCCATACCACAAGTCATATTTCTACACGAGACGCCTGACTACACTGGCACGCACCAAATCAAACAAGCACACAACTTTTATTTTAGGCTTGTGTGACAGATTAAACTCCGTCATATGTAGTGACAAATTAAACTCGAAGTGGCGACTCCAGCACTCAGGAATTATTGTGAAAGGGTTGAATGCAGTTTGGCTTACCTAAGTTTTGCTTCATTTGATGTGCCTTGTAATCTGGTGCGCCTTTGTATGAAAAAAGAACAGCTAGCATTCAGTTTTTGATACTGCACCTTATGGTCTGAAAAATACAGTAATTGTATTGGTGTTGTGAGAGAATTAGCAACTTCATTGCATAAGTTTGACATCCATTTAGTAGCATGTATCATACACAGAACTTCATAGTTGCACATGCACATGTGTTTATTTACATAATATGCCTTGCAGACAGTCACATAATACTAATTATGATAAAAATAGATAATGTGGGAGGATCAATGTTTGTGTTACATGGATGCCAGGTGATTGGTAGAAATACAAGAAAACATTTACAATTTTCATTTAGTACGAGTGCAACTTGTTTTTACTGTACTGTGATATCTGTTGACTAGCTGTGATAAAAACTGTTTCCTAGAAATCTTGCCTGGGTGTATGTTGCATTATCTTCCCTAGAGTAAGGCAATTATAATTAAAAAAATGTTCAACATCAAAATGTATTGGCACTTGCATTACAAATAACAGCCTTTGCAAAAATCAAAGATCTTTGCCCAAAAGTTTCTTGCTGCTTTTTTTTCAGTATTTGACTTTAAAGAACTTGAAACTTGACTATCTACTGGGTCTCATTTTTGCGTGTTTATAAGATTGCATCCATTTCAGTCAACTTCGCAAGTTTTATTAACTTTGTGCATCCAAATCTGATGTTGCTCATTTAACACTTTGGTGTCCGGCCGAAAAAGGAGATTTTGAAAAAAAACACCGAAACGCACGTGGTTTTGCGCGAGAATTACTCCGCTCCTGTACGGGTTATGGACCTGGTCGAAGTGTCAAAAGACGCAGCAAGTCTTCTAGTCTGCACTCAAAAAAATTTTTTTGGTTGTGAGGTGCGGATTTTTTGTGAGTGACGTCATAACTGGAGGACTTTTAGGCCACCTTGGCCCACTTTGCCTGGCCCTGGGCGCCAATCGTTAGGTGGTAGTATTTCGCTAAAGTTTTTACTGGAAACTAGGCTACAATCTGAGTCTTTTGATACTTTGGATGACCTGCTGGGGTTTCGGGTTCAAAAGTTGTAAGTTAGTAAAAATATTTGACTAATTAGCTAATTAGATAATTAATTAATTTGTTTATTTTAGATCATAACTTTTGAACCAGAAACGCTAGAAAGTCGATCAAAGACTCAGACTTGAGCCTAGTTTCAAATGAAAACTTCAGCAAAACACTTTGGCCTAGTGGTTGGGCCCTAGGCCAGGTAACATGAGCCAAAATAACCCCAAAACTACTTCACTTATGGCGTCAGTCACAAAAAATCCGCACCCCCCAACCAAAAATTTTTTTCGAGTGCAATCTACCAGACTGCCCGATCTGTTTGAGTCGTTGAATAGCTCTCTAGCGAAATCGGCGGAGGAGCTATGGTGTTGGTAAGGAAACTGAAAACTGCTGTTTTTTAGGCCGAAATCGAAGTACGAATATATCGTAGACCGGTTCTCAAAGTGTTAAGAACAAAAGTTTCAAAAACCATTCTTCATGATCTAGAAACAAGTAATGTGTGCGTAATGAAAACCATTACTCCTCATGTATTCCACAAAGGCTATGAATATTTTGGCTTTGTCTAAAGAAAAATAGCTTGAAGATATTGACATTCGTGGCAAACACTAAAAGAAATGCTCACATGCATTCATGGGATATGTGGTTCTCTGTGTTAAGTAAAAAGCATTTCAGCTTTAGTTTTGCCCTTCAAATGGGGTGTTATTTTGGACAAGGAAAATGTGTCAGAAGCACAGATGCTTCTTTCACGATTTCAAATGAACTCTATCCCAGGCTTTGTTGGGAATATTTGTTTGGTGAACATTTTTATCATTGTTCTGTACCATTGTACTGAAAATGATTGCACAGGAATTTGAACCAAAGTGTTGCCTGTTTTGTAACAGGGCTTCATCATCATCATTAATTACATTGAAAACAACTGAATAGTTGTTAGTAAGTGTACCTAACAATAATTTTTTATTTGCTTCAAATAGAAATATTTGTTTTTAGTCAAGTTAGTAGTCAGGTGTATATATATGTGTAACACCAATCCTGCGTAATGAAGTTTGGTTCTAACCTTCAAGCTCATCTCACACCTGAGTGGAGAAGCCAGTATATTGAATATGAGGTAAGATCACAACCATAAACTATATCCCATAAAGTTTTTTGATTGTTATAAAAAGGCAAAACTTTGTGTTTCATCCTTTTGCTGCAAATTTTTACACTTGTGTCAATTAAACATTGTGTGAAATGCAAACAGAACAATTTTAATATTACTTTCTTTTCATTATGACAAAACCTTAGCGACATACTTGCTATCAACTGTGTTACTGATGTCCTTACCAACTACTGAAGATGCTAAGAAAAGTTGTGTCCAAATATGCTTGTGTTACAATGCTTGTTCTTGTCTCTGAAGGTTTGTGTGGTTGTGCCATGTTTGAAGTTTGCATAGCTTGTTTTAGCAGTTTTCTTTCATGTCTTAAAAGGTTTTATGCTCATGACCGCATTCAGATTAAAATATATTGCCTCTTTTAGGTTTTAAAGAATATGCTGTATGACTGCAAAGAAAGTGCACCTTTAGCAGGTAAGATGTATCTTTTGTATATATTTTGTATCATTTTGATGCATAACCATTGTCAGGCAAATGGTGTTTTTTTACTTAAGTCCTCATTGGTTTGTTCAGCTAATCATTAAACAGTATATAATTTTTTTACTGTAATGCAATTGAGTATATGAATATGTGTTGATATATTTTGTGGAATTTCACAATTGTGGTAATCTCATTTTTCAACTGTCCACTGTGCCTGGTGAGATATTGTTCATCATACACACAACTACTTGTTATTGTGTAATACCTGCATTGTATTCTGTCATTTTTATTTTTTAGATGAGAGCTGCGACTCAGCTGGCTGTAGTAAAAAATAGTTGTTAACATGACATGTGCAAACTCAATAAAATTCTGATGCTAGGCAGGGGTAAATATCAAAGTTCTCCATGTTTATATTACAATTTCATAAATTTGACAATTTTGAAGACTACTGACTCCAAGAGGTGTGGGACTGTAGTAGCTTTGTTTTAACAGCTTCCTATTTTTAATAAGGCAATTAGACATTAGTCTCCTGCCAATGACTATTTTGTAGTAATTGTTGTGATCAAGTGGATGTGTTGTTCAAAGCCTGCTGCCAACTGCACTCAATAAAAAGAAAAGTCGACATACTGTATATTCTGTTTGTGCAGTTCTTAAGCTGTTAATGCACAAAATATGCTTTTAGTAAGATTTTCACTAGAGCTGCAATAAAGATACATTGAAGTGTTGTCAGGTGGATTGAGGTTCACTCCTTTTCACAAGAAAAATATACTGGCAAATTATAGTAGAAGAGTTTATAGCAGTTCTTGGAAGATTTTTGTATTACTAAATATCTATTATTTCACATGTCACGGAGTCAGATGACCCCATTGTAAAGACCCAGCATCAGTGTACCATAGCACGGACTGTTTGCTGTCCATATTCAGCATTACTCCATATTTTGACAACTTTTCGTCATTCTATACTTTCTGCAGCAGCAGGTGGTCATTGCACAAAAAGCAAAACTGTTGTTTATTGTCAGTTTAATGGTAAATGGAGGATTCTATTACACTCTACGTTCAAAATTAATTTACCTTTTGGTAACTTGTCAGCAAAAGTTTGAAACCTTTTAGCACATTGAGGGCAAATGAAGACAAATCACTTAGGAAGGAAGAGGTGTATTTTTAAACCACATTGCTAAGATGTTTTTGTTTACATTCACTAGTTGCTCACTACGGGTATTTCCCTGGCAAAGTGGAACATTCGTTAAAGAGTTTGCTAAAGCAGTTGCAATCGCAGTGAAATGACTTTGTCCAGAATAAATATGTTTTTATGTCATTGGTTACAGCTGAAAATGATGAAACGGTCAAACGACATTATGCTCAGTTTGAGGAGCAATTTTTTGCGGAATGTGATTTGCAGCTTACCAAAGTCAACACTTTTTTTGCGGGTAAGTGTGAATCGCGTGTGTGATGTCTTGGATCAACTATTCGTGATGAGTATGTGTCAATCCGTTCTGCAGAGAAGTTGGCTGAGGCTACGCGCAGATTTGCGTTCTTGCAAAATCAAGTTCACGTCTATAAAGAATCACTTTCCAAACCGCAACATGGAGGCTCCTCTAACCGGAAGTTGCGTCGTCGTGCAACAACGACCAGTTTACTTCGTTTTAGGAAGGTGGGTTTGTTGACGTCATTTACATTCGTTTTATACGTTTTTAAAATGCTGAGCTGATGCGGAACATACACTAAAGATACTTCACTGTGCTGTTGCAGGAGAAAATTGAAACGATCAGCTTGAAAGATCTGAAGTTGGCTTTCACAGAATTTTACCTAAGTCTTGTTTTGCTTCAAAATTATCAGGTGTGAGATTGAGTATTTGTTTTTAAACTTTCAGTTTATATTTTTCCTGGATGCACATGCGTTAATCCCGTCTAATGCAGTCAAGTTTGCGTCGTTTTTATGAACATTTGGAGTCCAGTCGCAGAGGAAAGTTAGTTATTTTTGTTTGATTTGCGTAACATACAGAAACTAAGTTTTCAATTTTTCAGATGATGGCCAGATTTCTCCTTGCTAACACCAAACTTGTTGGTTGCAAACACTGTAGCAAGGCACACGCAGCCAGCGAAAAATTACTACATAACCACGAAGTGTACCTGAAGGATAGGTTCGTTCAGGCCCGTTACCAGCTTGGGATACCAAGCGGGGCGAAGATTTTTCTGAGAGGGAGCCAAAATTTTTAAACTATGTCCAACACATTTTGCAAAGGGGGAGAGCTAAAAATTTTGCGCCCCTCCCCAGGTTGCGGGCGTGGGTTCGTTGCTTGTAAAGTTAGAATATCGGCTAAATTAGAAAAAGGATTCGTTTTTGCTACGTTTGCATTCAAGAATGCTTTTTTTGTCTGACAAGTATTTGGGAAATTTCATGTGAAGTTGCGGGTGTTTTTAAGCGCCAATAAGTCGATTTGCCTAGATCAATTTCTGCATTTTGAAATGAATCCGATTATATGTTTTTAGGTTTTATGAAAAAACAAGTTTTCATATTAAAACATTCTTCCAACGTAAAATCAATCAAGGTGCGATTGATAATGACACTCTGATTTTGCGCGTTTGAAGCAACTGACAGGGTTATGACAAACAAGACAAATTTGGGTGGGCTATCATTTACAAACACGACCTCCTCGTCCATTTTTCGAGATTCTGAATCGATATGACACTTTCTTGACTGCGTGCGCTGATTTACCGGTTTCTGCTGCGATGCTATGCTCTCTAGGTTTATTTTCTTGAGTGAGCACCTATTGCAATTTTTTCTTCGTCAACTTTATCGCGCCGTTGCTTGTTTTGTACCTTGTAATGATCTTATCCATTCTGGCTTTTAAGTCGCGTTTGCTGACCTGGCTGGAGTAACGCTTCGTTCTCTTCCCAAACTTGTATGAAAAATGGCAGATGGTCGAAACGGCAAATTATGGCAAATCCACGACCTCAGCGGTTTTGACATCTGCTCGAAAGCGCGCCATTCTCGTATATTAATGTTGATCTGTATTTATCGACGAGGCGCCCTTAAAATTTTGAAATTTCAGAGCTGTCTTTGTAATCAGATCAGTTTACGATTCGAAAAAATCGTTTGTGTCGTGCATCCTATTTTATTTACTTCAACTTTGCCGACGTCGTTTGTACTAAGTTTTGGAATATGACGCCGCGTCTCGAATCAGATTTGCATTCAAGCCGAGTCTGACGGTTGCTGTTGCGTTTTCTTGATTGAGCAAGATGCAGAAACCGCATTGACGCAACTTCCAGGCGGTCGTGAACTGCCCGATGAGACGTGCGTTGACGTTTCGTGGATTTGTCAAAAAACAAGAGTATCAGTTAAACAACCTCTGGAGCAGCGATTCCCAACTTTTTTTCGGCTCACCGCACCCTTGTCAAGACATATGAAATTGGCAATGCCTTTTTCATATAAATCGGTAGCGATGGCAACTCTGCAAGACCTTGTAACGTTTGAAGCGTGTGTTTAGATCGTTTTGCCAACACCCCGCTACACACCCGCGTAGCGATATTCCATGGCTGCCTGGGTGGTAAGAACTACCCAATAAGCCAGACTAAGTTACTTATATAGCTAGCCCTATGACAACGAAACTTCAAAAAAGCCCAAGTTACGGCAAAAACTGCACACTTTTCCGTTTGTTTCTTTTTTCGATTGAAATAAAAAAAGTCGGTAGCAACGACCAAGTGTATTTTAATTCCCAAGCCTGATTTTATTCGTCAAACAGTGTTGTAAACTTGAGCGCTTTTGACCAAGGATTTGTGAAATAAGTGCAGTTGCCATTTTTGACCTGAATGCTGGCGGTCCGTCATCATGTTGCTGAATGTGAAAAGCGCCGCCACATCTTCTGTGATAAATGTCTTTAGAGTGACACTCGTTAGATTTGCTGACTATGTATGGGGCGCCGTTCGTAAAAATATTATACCCGACAGATTTAGCACAAAAACTGCTATCTCTGCGCATATTTAGCTATCTCTGCGCGCATTTAGTTATCTCTGCACATGTATAGCTAAATCCGCATGCATCTATAGCGCTGAAGCGTGTCGGAGGAAAACTTGGTATCCTGTCTGAAGAAAAACGTGGTGTTCTTTTTCAGTAATCCAGACAAAAGCTAGGCTACTGCGAGGCATGAATTCCCTGGCGTCATATAAAGCTAGGTGGTTTCAGGTCTAAATTATACTGGTTTGATAATAACATTGGTTTGTGCAGACGATGGGCTGCAGTAAACTTGTGGTGGTGGTCTCAGTGTTAGTGCCATTTTTTGCTTAAAGTTTCAAAGAGGATCTCGTCAAGTCTGACCATTCCAGCTGTTCTCACCAGGCGCAGCTCACCGACTCTCAGCGTCTTCGGGTGCACAAAGGGAATGCCTCACGGAAAGAGCACTTTGAAAGCGAAGTGCTCGCTTGGAGACGAGCAACGTTTTCTAAAGAGAATAACGCTGTCATAGAAAAAGCGCATCGAAAGGAATTGCTGGGTTAGGCCTTCTTGCCCGAAAATAACGTAGGCAACACATATCACTTTAGTAGCATTATCACAGTAAGCCTTACTGCTTCGAGAATCAAGGAAACGAAGGATGCATACGTTCTTATATGTAATAAACTGCAGTACTTACTTATTACTTAAAATAACCAGCATTCCTGCACTGAAATGCGACCTTCAGGTGCGAGATTTAAAGCAACTCAAGCTGCAAACATAAGGTGCAATGCGTCCTGTCTAAAGAAAAATTTAGTATATATACCACCATGTTTCTTGTAGCCAAATGTTTGGTTTCTTTCCATTAGGGTTGTGCCGAAGACAGACCAAAATTGCCAAATTCGTCGGCAAGTGTGCTGAAAACGTCATCGCACAAGCGGCGTCGTTGGAAAAGAGCGAAACTTTGGTTTTGTTGGATTCCTCTGAAACGTTGAGCCAAAATGGTGTGGGAAGTACCGAAATGATTGCGTTGTGAAATTTCGTAATTAAATCCAAACTTAAGGCGAGTTTGGACGTTTGGCAGAATCTTTTGCCTTACATTTTTCAGGGAGGGCTGCAGCCCGGCAGCCCGTCCAGACAAACCGCCCCTGGTAAGTGTG
>Ga0210059_1016825_pt1 | contig 10512 bp, 6 predicted proteins | sample Ectturendosymbi2_FD_188042 | JGI IMG/M metagenome (GOLD analysis project Ga0210059, IMG submission 188042) | Ecteinascidia turbinata endosymbiont from Florida, USA - Sample 2 (SPAdes) (version 2) | ecosystem: Host-associated > Tunicates > Ascidians > Unclassified | place: Key West, Florida... | reverse complement strand
AAAGCCAGCCTCGGCGCTATTCAAGTGGGCGTCCCTTTCGAACTTGGAACCGACGCTTCGGATAATGCTATAGCTGCCGTTCTGTCTCAAGGTGGTCGACCTGTGGCGTTCATGTCTCGCACACTTAGCCATTGCGAGAAACGCTACCCTGCCGTCGAAAAAGAAGCGACTGCTGTGATTGAAGCTGTGCGTAAATGGCAACATTTTCTCAAAGGACGTTATTTTACTATTGTCACAGATCAAGAAGCCATATCGTTCATGTTTGACCAGCACCACCATGGCAAGATAAAAAACACTAAAATACTTTGTTGGCGACTGGGACTGGGACAATATAACTTTGATATTTGCCATAAACCTGGCGTTGAGCATGTTGCACCCGATACGTTTTCGAAGATGTGTAGTGCTGCGCCTGGCATCTCTCTCCTCGAACTACACAAATCTCTCGCTCACCCAGGCTATGCTCGTTTTTATCACTTCATTCATCAGCGTAATTTACCTTTCTCAAGTGCAGAAACTAAAACCATGTGCAAAAGTTGTCTTACCTGCGCTGAAGTAAAACCGCAATTTTTTAAGCTTGCATCTCAAACCTTGATTAGCTGTGCGTCCGTGGGATAGCATAAGTGTCGACTTTGGGCCTTGTGTCCGGTCCTCATCCGTATCTGCTTATTGTCGTTGACGAACACTCCCGTTTTCCGTTTGTTTTTCCATGTAAAAATATAAAGTTGTCCACTGTGTTGCTATTATGTTTGTTTGGTTTTCCTGGTTGCGTGCATAGCGATAGAGGCGCTCCTTTCTTATCTCCAGAAACTAGATCCTTCCTCGCCGCTCGTGGCATCTCCTTCAGTATCTCAACTCCGTACCATCCACAGGGGAACAGCCAGTGCGAACGCTCTAACCAAACTATCTGGTGAACTATAAAACTGTTGCTGCGTCTTTCCGAAGACCTCTGGAAACAGTTCTCCCAGAAGCTCTCCATGCTGTCCGATCCCTTGTTTGTCTTTCAACTAATGAAACTCCCCACGAACGCTTCCTGCGGTTCCCCCGCAAGGCCATGGCTGGTTCTGCGCTCCCTTTGTGGTTACTGCATCCAGGCCCCGTTCTTCTATATTGCCATGTTCGAAACAAGGGCGACCCCTTATGCGACCCGGTTGAACTCGTGGAGGGTAATCAGACGTATACTGTGATACATCTAGGTGATGGCCAAGAAAGCACAGTTTCCACATCTGACTTGGTGCCTTATCCCAGGTCTCCAGCAATTGCCGTAGAACTCCCGACAGACGTCGCCTCGCATCCCACGACTCTGAGCAGTGTGGACAGTGTCTTACCCAATTGCCTTGGCGATCCGCCGCCTGCCGCTGAGTCACCAGGGTTCATCTCCCCGTCGCCGAGCACTGACTCCTTTCCGTCACTGCCGTGTGCAAATGTGCCTCCCCTACGTCGGTCGACAAGAGTCAGGAAACCCCCTGATCGTTTTGGTCATTGGTCCGCATAATTTCAAAGGGGGGAGATTGTGACGGTTTCGATGCCAGCGGTTGGCTGCGCCTGCACTGATTAGTCCGCTTATTGATTACGGCAAATAATTGAATGATGGAAAGCAACCTTTCCTGTGGAGTTATCACTTTACTGTGCTGTTTTGGCCAGTGCTGGTGAGACTGTCCTACATCGACTGTGCTTGTTTTAAAATAAAAAGTAATGAGTCGCTTCTTCTCCACTTTCTCAAATAACATAAGGTAGGAGACCAGAACATGGGAGCTTCACCAGGGCATCACCTCCTGTCCTTCACAGAAGGGCTGGTATTGTTTTGTGACGAACAAAACAATTAAAATTTTTCTGAGTCAAAACAGATTTATTGAAGCATGGCAACGGCAAACACCTCGAATATTCAATTGGCTCACCAACATTTTTCGAGTGAAAATGCGTAGAACCTTTAAACCAGTGATTTTCAACCTTTTTCATGCGGCGGCTCATTTTGCAACTCAATTTAACCTAACGACTCCCTTCCGAAAATTTCCAGTCAGACATATGAAATGCAGTTGTGTTTGCACACTAGAATATCACAATGACTATAAAATAACGTACGATATCACTGTGTTGAACCAAGACTCATTTGTTAAATTCATGCACATGGCAGCATCAGTGAGAGAGACCCGTGCCGTACACAAATCACTCCACAGCACAACTCATTGAATACTAGAATAAAAACTCCCTTAGCTGCCGCAATCAGATATCTAATTTACAAACACATCACATTCTTACGTCACAAAGTCATTCGTGCGTTGCAAAACGCAACAGTATTCTGTTTTGTGGTGGTCATAATAACACCTAAAACAATTTGGAATGAAAAAGTAGGCTATCATTTTTGCCTGGTGATCCTATTATTTTTGCTACGACAAAAAGTATTTCCACAAGAAACATAAAATAGAGAAGTAAATATGAATATTTTTGTTAGAAGCTCTCACGACCTCTAGAAAAAAGGCAAACGACCCCAGGTTGAAACCCACTGTTCTAAACGCTGCCAAAATTTTCAATGTCCGACCATTTTTTAATGGAATTTGTAAATAAGGCCACAGCTTTGAGGTTTTAAATTCTTAAAAGGAAAGTGAAAATGAACTTTTGTAGTATTTGGCCGCTTGCACAAATTTTGGATGATTTTTATTATCTTGATATTTGGCAATGTGCCAGATATTTTTTTGCTGCATTATTCAAGGGGTTAGCTTTAATTACCATCATAGAAATGTGACAGTCTCGGTCTCGAACTTCCAGGTCTCGGTCCCGGCTTTTCTGACAAAGTCTCGGTCTCGTCTCGAAATTTGAGCCAGGTGTCGGTCTCGGAGGTTACGGTCTCGACAACATCATTATTTGTTACTTAACTGTATGAAAAGATTCAAAGAACAATTTCTGGACGTAGACAACGTTGAATTGAAAACTTTCGCTTACTATTTATGGCAAATTTAGCAAAACACTGACTTCTAAGACTGAAGAAAATCTTCAAGTATGTACTTTCCACGATGGGTGTAAGCAAGGAATCGATGAGCAAATTTGTAATAGGAAATCCATTTCACGTAAAATTACGCATTCTCAGTCCTGAAAATTGCAAGCAAAGCTTACAGGTGAAAAGTTGAAAGGCTGAAGTAACAGCAGAGAAAAAACAAACTCAAGACTACAATTAAAATTTCGTAATGCAAGCTCATAAATCAAAACATCTTAACAAACTGACTACCAGTGGCGACAAAAAAAACTGACTCATGAAATAAGTGTTTACTCAAAATTTAAGAAGACGTTTACTCAAATAAATAAATGAATGAAACATCTAACTAGTTGATGCTAATGGCTGAAAAATTTCTCCAACTAAACTCTTGGTGAAATGACTAACAACGGTAGAGAAAAATAGTACGCCATGTGCGGGCTGTAAGTCTTTGGGGTGCGCATTCAAACCTGCCACGAGTTCGCTTTAAACGCTGCGGTGGGAGTAAGCAAGCTGTGTTGAGAGAAAAGCTAGCGCACAAAGCGGAAGACAACGTCGGATTGAGTCAAAAAGAAAATCTTATGTACCATGCATTAAATAAGATTTATAACAGAAGGCCGCGGGGGCCCCCAAAAGCGCGGGGCCCGTAGCAATTGCTACATTTGCTACTATTGTTAATCCGGCACTGGCCATAGTCTACAAACCCAAACAGCATTTAAAACAACAAACTGGCTTGAACTATCTCTCAAATTTTGAAATGACTCACTTAAATTTCAGTCTGACAAGTCAGTGCCAGAAAACAACAGTTTTGCCTATTGTGTTCATGACGCAAAGAGCTAACTGGCCTGTTATCGTCCAAGAACTAGTCAACGCAGGCTCACATAAACTGGGTGTGAAGACAGCAGAGCCTAGTGCAGACTACGGACCACAGGAGGCCTACTCCCGTTAACCCTAATGCAAGTACGTGCATAGCAAGCAACTGCCATAATGTATACTGAAAGAGCCATATCTTGCTACGCTAGCAACTGAGTCATGCTGACAAACTTAGCGTTTTCAATCAGTAGGCAGGGGACTACACAACGGTACTGAGATTACACCATAGACAGACTTGGACTCATGGCACAGAAGACTGAAAAGATGCTTGCATGGGTATCTTTTTCCAAGAGTCTGAATCCTCGAAATATCGAGAATAGTGTTTCGGATATCCTTATCCTATTCGGTTCCCGTTTGAAATCAGCATTTGGATATCTTAATCAGGTTGCAAACTCACTATCCTGCTGGATATCCAACCGGCAAGCCGGATAGCAGAGGTGTTCGGACTCAAGTTTTTTCCAGTCCGACTCCAGTCCTGATCCAAGAGGTAGGAATCCTGATCCTGATTGCAACACATCCGAAACCTGAAAAAATCCTGTTAACATACTTGACTAATTAATGTGCAACTATTCAAAATTTTGTTTCTAAAAGGTCCGTAGTTGCTACAGGTTCGTCAGTGGACCTTCATATTTGAAAAGTTGTTCACCCGTCACCTGTAATGTGGCAGTAACACACTATGAATGTGTAGTAGAGTGCACTAGGTTTGGTAAAAATGTACTTAAACCTAACCCCTAAACATGAACCAAAACTGTAAATCTGAACACAAAGGTTTGGAAACATTTGAAGAAAGTAAAAATGTGGTCCCTTGACTAGTGCAACCATTGGACTGCTACCAAAATGAAAGGCGTCAAGGTGAGAGTCGAGCCGAAAACCATTCACACAGCAGAATTGTAATTGGTTTATTGTTTCATATGACTCAGCCAACAAGCAGAAGCATCATAAAATCCATCGCATGCAGTAAACCAACCATTAGCGAACATTAGAGCAAGTGGAATCACAATGGCACAACAGTTGATCAGTGTAAACAAAGAGGGGCACTGTGTCATATAGGATTGGCGAAAGACCGTGGCGGTCTTCTAGTCAACCAACCCCATTTATCATTTTTTGACAAGTGTTGAGAAACAACAGTTGGACATCAAATAAGCATAATGAAAAGAAAAACAAAAAAACAACGAATGAACGCAGAACATGGTGAAGAAAATGCAGACGCAGACGCATTCGCTATACTAGCACAACGGTGCTGTTAAAGTGACAAAGTCAGCATTTTATTCTAACCACATCACTCTCACCGTACCTATAGTTACTCTCTTTCTGAAAAGCAAAGCTTTACCAAACACAGACTGGGAAAAATAAAACCACACATAACCAAAAATGGCACTAAAACTCAGATCCAGAAAACGCAGTCAACCAAGTTCATGCAATGAAACATGAAGCTGAAAGCAATATTTCCAATTAAACTTCTAATCACAAAACAACTTAAGCTTGCTAGACTTGCTACATCCACTAACAGTAAATGATGATTAAGACCTAACCGATAAGTTAATAGGCACTAACTGATATTGATGCACACTAAAATATATAATACAGCAAAATAGGCACAGCAACACCACATCTCTAACCTCGACAACTCACAATTTAGGTTATCTGACATCACGTTGTATTGAGCCTGAGAGTGGACTGATGGGATGCCATGGTGGTGGACTGGTGCCCTGCAGTGCACGACACGTCCGGTGTAACAGCACCCTTTTCACACATGTGCAGTTGATGTGAACTACATTACATCCTTTAAATCTTTGCAAAAATTCTTTTAAGATTGTGTTGGCGTCAAATTCCAAAAATGAAATTGGAAAATCCTACTCCTGATCCGGAAACTTGAATAAAACCGTAGTTTTGATCCGATCCGGTTTGTTCAAAATGTGTTGAATCCTGCCCGTTTCGAGTCCTGAAATCCGGATCCTGTACACCACTGCCGGATAGTGATCATCTCTGTCATAGAGCTCCGAAAAACGTCTGAGGTACGACACAAATTCCACCAGAGAAGGCGATGCTAACAACAACTGACGTCACAGAAAAGAAATTTCCGCAAATTCAACGTAGGTGCTTCAATAAAGTTAGCGGACTGTAGCGGTACCCACGAAAAAATAAACGAGTCTGGACCGTTAACTGGCCCTTGAAAACCTGCCGTTAACCGCCATTTTTGTGGCCCATGCTATCTCTAATATGTATACCAGTTGAAACATGACATCACCTGACTATGGTCGGGTGCGAAAAAGTCATGATAGCAAGCCATATTACCACGTTTCAATGCTAAACAACATTAAAAGCTCATACAGCAACCTCAGCCGCGTTCTATATAACAAATTTTCAAGGTGGAAGCTCGAAAGCAAAGCCTCACGCGCAATCATCGCTAGACCATGGCATCACGTGATAGGTCGTCTTTGTCACGTGACAAGACCATAGCGGGCTACCAGGAGGTTTGCCAGTTATGCAAAATTTCAGAAAATTGCCCTTTTTTGAAGCGGTTTGGCATGAGAAAATGCCGTTTGATATGTGCGTCATAATTTGGTATCGTTTCTGACCTTTTTTGTTGGTGTTGGCAGTAAAAAATGTTGTTTGACATCTTTTAACTGCACTTCTCTATTCACTCAGTTTATCATTATGTTTTTAGAGTATTTTAACCTGCCTGGCATGTATTTACTCTATTTTAATAGTTGGCATGTTTGAGTGGCGATTGATCCATCTGAAGCTGGAAAGCTGAATAATTTTTCTCTTGTATTGGCTGCAACTGCATTTTGCGACAGAAGTTGGTGGAATTGTGACAAATATCGGACGCTTGTGTGCCAGATTGAAAATACCTAAAAGGCAGTGTCTAATTTAAAGTAGCCGCCAACGGCTACGCAAGGTCAAGTGCTAGGTTACCAGCAACGGCTATGCAGTGTGAACAGTTATGTAGCCGACAAAAGAAAACCAAAAACCCTAGCATAGTGTACAACAGAGATGTGCGCCAGATCTAAAATAATTAAAAGAGTGTGTCTAAGACTATGCGACCAGAAACGGCCACGCCAGGTCAACTGCTAAATACTATAGCCAGCAACATCAAAACCAAAAACTCTAGCATATTGTACAGAAAAAATATCTTGCTGGCAGTGAATACACAGATAAAAGTGCCTAAAGTGAAACTAAAATCTACCATGCCTCCGACTATTATGGCTACAGAAGCCGAGTTGAGCAGTTATTCATAATACCTAACACCAAATTAAAAGGCAGTGGCTACAGAACCGCATGTGGATCTTCATATTTGAAACCTTATTTGATCACCACCTGTAATGGGACCGTAACACACGAGAAGAGTGCAGTAGGCATGGTATTGATGTACTAAATGTAAAAGGTAAACCTAACTGTAACACTAATGCTACCCTTAAACCTAAACTTTGGAAACTTTTGAAAAAAGTAAAAAAAAACTGGCCCCATGAATACCAAAACGAAAGTCGCCAAAGTGAGAGCTGCAACAAAAACCATTGGCACAGCAGACGTAAACGCATCTGCTATGACGACGATGCTACTTGGGTTACAAACTAAGCATTTTAATCGAACTGCGTCATGCAAGGAGGTTCTGTTGCCGCTTCCATACCAAAAACCTTAAACTTAACAAACCTACACCTAAAACTCCAGGCCAGTGGTTCTTAACCTTTGCAAACACACTGAACCCTTAGGTAGTTTTCCAATTTTTTGTCAAACCCCATTTTTGCCCAATATAACAAAGTAATAATGGGTTAAAGTCAATCAACAATATATATTTAATTATACAGTAGTCCCATGTTTTAGTCATGTTTCAGATTACCTTTGTTGAACCCTAGGGGTTTGATCGAACCCTGGTTAAGAACCACTGCTCTATAGACCTAAAACCCGAAACCTGTAACTAAAGCAAAAACCTTGAAAGCTAAAGCAAGTCAAAATGCCCATTTACACTGAGGACAAACCAGGTGTTGCCATCTTTTGTTGCATCGAGTAATTGTGCGCCTTGTACAGCTTGCTATGGCAAATTCTGGAAACAACAAACAAAAGAAAAGATTGCCTGGCAACTCCTGGCTCATTATCAGTGTAGCGTGTAGACGCTAAAATCATAAACCTGAATTGCAACCCAAGCACCATAAGGTGTACCACAAACTCTAGGGTAGTGCAGACATCACTTCAGAGACCACCACTTGCCATTTTATGTTCACCCTAGTATATAAAGAAAGTCTAAACCTTCAGTTTGTAGTGACTAAACCTAACCATGTGCTGAATCACATGGGTGCTGTCTACCTAGCAATTGACCTTTGTAGCCATTGCCAGCTACCCAACTACCCAGACACTTCCAAATGAAAAATTATGGCATGGTGCATATTTTGTATTTTCATAACCTGTATTTTATTTGTTCAAACACTTGTAAAGAAAATGTCCAATAAAAGCACATATAAGAGGAGGTGGCACTTCTGGAGATAACAATTTTTATTTATTCACAATAAATCTAAGTTTGGTTCCATAGCAACATTGTACTTCTGCTAAAACATTTCAGTCATTTGTCTGAGTTGCTATATTTTCAGACATTCTGACGAAAATGACTTATTTTTTTTGACTTAACATTTTTGAAATCGGTTTATGACTGAAAAAAAACAGCTTTTGCCATTACTCATACACAGGTAATTCAAAACTGACAGCCACTGGCCTGTTTCAGCTTGTTTGGCATTTTTTCATGTGCAGTTCGGCATTTTTTATCCATCTGCATTTGGCAACCCTGGCCACTAGAGATGATTGATCATAGAACATGAGTGCCAGAATGGACCTGATTGTTTTCTGAGTACATGGTTAAGATAGGAATCAATGTTCATAAAAGAGATGAGCAGATGCTGACCTTGAGATTTCAAGCCAGTCCTTTGTAAAGATTGAAAACTAATGCTCAAGTAGAAAAATTGTCAGATGTTTGATTAATGATTAGTTAAAACTTGTTTTTCAACACATTTTATAACTTCATTTAGAACCCATAGTACAGTACCTAAAGATGTATATTTGATAAGCAGTATCTATTTTTCCTCTTGAGGCAATATCCTTAAATGCTATCATGTTGTCTCTTGCTATATTTGTCACATGACCACTTCAACAAATTGTTTGTCTAAAGTCAAATTAGCCCCAGCGAAGTTTTTGCGTGAGGAAGCAACATAAACACTACCTTTTTTATATGAGTTGCTTGGAAGATTTCGGAGTTACAGGAGTTGGAGTTGATGTTTTCACATTTGTTGGAGCAGGAGTCTTTAAACAAGAACCCTTGAAGTCTAAAAATGTGACTTTACTTATCCCTGCTGGCTGCTTAGCAGTTGATCTTGTGTAGCTGTCACCAGCTACCTAGCAGCTGATTTTCCATTGCCAGCTACCTAGACACTTCCAAAATGAAAATGATTGATTGTTGAGCTTGTATTTGTGACTTGTTCCAGTTAATTTGCACAAGGATGTATGCTGACGTTTTAGATTGAACTGTTTACAGTGGTACAAAAGTTTTGCAAATATATCAATTTGATTCCTTTTATTTTTTGACCACTGTTTACATGCTAAATTTTGCACATGGGTTGGTTTTGTTAACTTATTGCCTTTGCTTTTATGTACGTCTTGACCTTTCGTTATCTTTGTGGGTGAGACTACATAACAGCCTGATGACAATAAAACAACCTTTAGCCTTGAAGCAAACTTATGAGGAATCTGCCTGTTTGGTTCTGCTTTTATATTTTTCCGATGGTTCAAACTTGCACATATTTTTTAGTAATTGTAAGTCACAGGAGTGACGCAAGTGAATGCATCTGCAGTTTATTTCTCAGGGAAACTAGTTTTGCATATGCAAGCACATGTTCAGTCTTGCAAAAGCAGTAGGGAAACCTTACTGGCAAATGTTGACATGAAAACAAGAATAGATGAAAACACACAGACTGCGGCTAGGAACAAGAAGCAAGAGCAGAATAATGTAACTAGTTTAAATGTTGACCTTGCTAGAACCCCACAAACTGAACTGCTAAGCAACCTACGCACAATGACAGCTTAAACAAGCACTTTTAAAGCTACGATACACTGCGTTCAAGATGTTGACAGCCCTAGTGACAAGTGGAGTGATTTACGAAATATCTAAAAGGCACAAATGTTTTACAAAGTCTAGAATGCCCCCAGCAAAGTGATAACTTTTAATAAAAATTTTTAGCTAGCCTAAATAATTTGTTTTTCTCATGCTGGAACACATAAAACATTCCAGTAAAGTTGTATAATTAGATCAGGGGTGTACAATGAAACAAGTGTTCAGTTTTTCCATTGGTGTGCCAAACACAGCTTTGTTGTTAGAACAGTTTGTGATCTCACCCTTGCATGCCTTTTAGCTGAGAAACTAATTCAAAGAAAGGTGCTAATGTGTTTTTTGCGCCTACTGAAACATTGGTACAAAGAACAAACGATGCAAATAAAGTGGGGCAAGCATTTTTCTGAAACGTTTCATGTGTCTAATGGGGTTAGACAAGGGAGAGTACTGAGTCCATACTTGTTTGCTGTTTATTTAGATGATTTGTCCAATGAACTAAACAACATTAAAGCAGGGTGTTATATTGGTGAAGTTTTATTAAATCACTTGATGTTTGCTGATGATATTTGTGTGTTCTGTC
>Ga0210059_1016824_pt1 | contig 10512 bp, 8 predicted proteins | sample Ectturendosymbi2_FD_188042 | JGI IMG/M metagenome (GOLD analysis project Ga0210059, IMG submission 188042) | Ecteinascidia turbinata endosymbiont from Florida, USA - Sample 2 (SPAdes) (version 2) | ecosystem: Host-associated > Tunicates > Ascidians > Unclassified | place: Key West, Florida... | reverse complement strand
ATACACAAATTTTTCACAATGCACTGTAGATATTCTCGTGCTTGATATGTTATGTGGTATAGCATAAGGTAATTCTTGGTGTCCATGTCTTTTGTTATTCAGCTGAGCTCTGTTGATTATAGCCTAGTTTCCAATAAAAACTTCAGCGAAATACTACTATCTAACGGTTGTCGCCCAGGGCCAGGTAAATGGGCCAAGGTGGCCTAAAAGTCCTCCACTTATGACGTCACTCACAAAAAATCGGCACCTCCGAGCCAAAAATTTTTTTTAAAGTGCAAGCTACAAGACTTGTTGCATCTTTTGAAACTTTGACCAGGTCGGTAGCGCTTACAGGACTGGAGAAATTCCCATGCAAAGCCATGTGCGTTTCCATGTTTTTTCTCGGAAATCCCCAAAAGCAGCCAGATGCCAAAGTGTCATCAGATGAATCAAAAATCATAGCAAATTTTCAAATTACTGTAACTGAAAAATTTTAGCACACAAATCCTGATTTTAAATGTTTTTGAAAAAAGTTAGGCATAGAATACATTATTTTTGAAAATGAAGCAGAAAAGAAGATTTAAAAATTTTAGAAACATCGGCTATTGGTCCATGAATGGCCGATATATTGATATCGGCCCCCAAAAAGCCATATCAGTCAATCTGTAAAAGAAATATCAATCCCACTTGTTCAGATTATGAAATAAGTTGTGATACTGTTCAACAGAAGTGGGAGCAGACGGGCTAAGCCCTAAATTTACAATGAATACCTCCAAACTCAAGCTTTGGTCTCCCTGATAAAATAATATTGCAATTGGTAGTACAAGTTCAAAACCACCCACAATGCTGTTCATCTGACGATGAATCTGCTGGGTCACTCCATGTCAAGTGATCCAGGCCATCTTTCAGATTTTGATGAAATTTGACAGGCTTATAGAGCTTTTTCTCCTGAATAAAAAGAACTAAATTTTTTGAAAATCTGACAACCATAGCCAAAGTTACAAGCATTTTAAGTTTGCCTATTTTTGTACTCACTCAAACATGACAGTATGATGGATTTCTTATTATCAACTTTGAAGTCCTGTAAGTCTACCTCTACATGGTTTCAGACAGTCAATGTTTTGAATATTGTTGAGCATAATATACTTGAGCTAATTTCCAGATGCTGACACCTGAAGTTACGTTGGTTGACCTTTGAACCAAGGATGATTAGCAGCACCTCTGATGATCACTCATGCGTGACATCATTTTTGACAGCCAATATCCAAAGGATGTCTGTAGGTAGAATGATGTGTGATACCTCATCTGAAAGGTCTATTCAAGGACTATTCAAATCAAGAATGAAATTGTTGGGTTATTGAGTGTTTGTAGGAAACAAATGCATGCTAATTCATATACATGAAATCTTACCAAAATTTAGTCAAAATTGCTGTTTCGTATTCGTTTTGTACTCACTAGTTTTTGATTTTTGACTGGAAATGTATTTTTTCAAACACAACAAATAAACCTACATTTGCACTTGGGATGGTTTGGTGCATTCATTTCTGTGCATAGCACTTCAAACATGTTTTCATGCAGTGAAAGATAATGATTGATAAACAACAATCAAGTTAAGTTTTGTATTTCTCCCAAGCAACAACTATTTTATTCTTGGATGCATCTGACAGATAATATTGTCCATGAACAGTTGTAAGTGAAGGTACATCAATTTTAAAGAGTACATGTTGAAAAGGTATTGTGCATACATCTTTTTTTCTGACTAATCTAGTGAGTGAAAAGGACCACCAGGGTGCATGAAGTCCAGACTGTTGCAGGTGTCCACTTTATTATCGTGCCTATGTGCCACATTTCATCATAGACAACACACAAAAATTAATTGACCTTCAGACATAGCAGAACATCATTCAAAACTGGGGTATTTCCAAATTTATATTAGAAGAGAATTTATCACCTTGGCTGATGCATTTCATAGCAAGTCTAGTTGATGACATTGCCATGAAGTGGTGAAATCCTCGTGTGTCCTACCTGGTGAAGGTATTTGAAGTCTTGATTGTAGCTTTTTTCTGCATCAATTAGGTCTTTTTTCAAGGGGTTGACAAATTGTATGTTTGAAAGATTTTGATTGCAGTAAGCTAGCATGCTTCAACAGTCAAGATTTGGTCATCTGCAGGCAATCGCAGACTTACTTTCCATTGCAGTGCTCATTTTACAGTGCCCATCGCATGGTGATTTTCCATGAATAGTTGCAAGGAATGACCATGTGGCTTGCACACCGTAGTCTTGATTGTGCATGCACAGGTTGTGAAATGACTTATTTTTGTATTGGGAAGCACAACTATCACTGAAATGTTCAACGTTTTTGAAGTTGGGAATGATTTCTTTAATGGTTTGCATTGTTTTCTCTTGCGTAAGGTAAATCATAGTTGTATAGGTATGGTGCACTGAATGTTGCATTTCATTAATTCGAAGCTATCATGCAATTTTCACTTTTTACCTCAACATTTCCTCTTGACACAATTGGATGTGGAACAGGGTTGAGAAAAACCCAGGTTTTTTGAAAAAAAAACCCACCTGTTTTTTTTGTTTTTTTCAAAAAACCCCATTTTTTTGTTTTTTTAAAAAGAAGCAATGATTTTGTTTGTTTTGCAAAGAAAACAGAAAAACCTCATTCTGAATTGTTCTTATTTCATCATACAATATCACCACTTTCAGAATCACACAATAATAACTTGTTATACCTATTATGGCATTCAAAATTAAGAGTAAAAAAATGTACCCCATCTTTGATTTTGCAATGTGTTGTTGGTCAGTTTACTCCTAGATGGTAAGGCTTGGCAAGCATGCGCACAGCAAACAGAGAGAAACCACTCCCACACAAACTCTGCAGTTTCATGTCAAGTTTATGTGCATGCCCTGCTATTTCAGCATCTATAGCAACAGTGCACAACCTGCAGCCATATGGCCGCATGCGGCCTTCGATAATGAAACTTGCGGCTGTCCACATGTAATTTATAATATAAGATTTAGCAGGTGTGCTGGCGTATATTGAATCAAAACAAACGCAAGGCAAGAAAATTAGTTGACACTATGCGTAACAATCTGGATGGTGATATCACAAAGAGCAAAATTATCTGCAACAAGCCAGATCAAGGGAGTCATTAATTGCTACAATGTTTTGCAAACTTCTTTTAATAAATTTGTTAATGTTTGGCATTTTATTATACTTTCAGCCACAAGTAAATGACATATACCAGATGAAACCTATTATTTAATTCAGCGTATCTCATAAATATAACTCGAACACATCGGCAGCCATACTTCATATAAATAAAAGTAATGTGGCCGCCAACAGCAAAAGGTTGCACGCCCCTGATGTATAGAGTGTTTTTTCAATATATGATTTGGTTTGTTCCAAAATCAGAAAAAGTTTAGATGTAGAGAAGGCAGAAAAATTGTTAAAAATACACCGATTGTGCAGAGCTGAAGAAGATAACCATCAGAATTTACTCAAACTGTTTGATATATTCTTTTCTTATTCAAGTTCTTCAAATGTCTTTGCTGTTTGATTTGCTTGATTGAAAAAAATTACAGAAAATTGTACAAGTGTCCTGCTTATTTTTTCCTTCTTAGTAGATTTTTCAAAGTAAAAGTAAGGAGTGGGTTTTCTGGTGGGTTTTATTGGGTTTTTTTAAGTTGGCTTTGATAAAAAAAACTGGGTGTGTGTTTTTGAGTTGTTTTTTTACAACAACCCTGATGTGGACACAGCTTTGGTGTTGATGGACTCTTATTAGGTTTGGTGTTGATGGACTTTGGTGAAAATTACTCATTTCATATGCAGGATGAGGCACAAGGTTATTGTTTCACTCAACAAAGTTCCAAATTTCTTTGGGTAGTCTGTTATACAAGTCCATTTAAAATGAGTTTGATCATCTAATCTTTGCTTTCTGTTGAGACTTTGAGAACCAGCCTACGATTTATTCGTACTTCAATTTCGGTCTAAAAAACAGCAATTTTCGGTTGCCTTACCAACGCCCTAGCTCCTCCGCCAACTTCGCTAGAGAGCTGTTTGAAGACTCAAACGGATCGCCCAGTCTAGTAGATTGCACTCAAAAACATTTTTTTGGTTGGTGGGTGCAGATTTTTTGTGACTGACGTCATAAGTGAAGTAGTTTTGGGGTCATTTTGGCTCATGTTGCCTGGCCTAGGGCCCAACCGCTCGGTCAAAGTGTTTTGCTGAAGTTTTCATTGGAAACTAGCCTTGAGTCTGAGTCTTTTGAGCCTTTGATCGACTTTCTAGCATTTCTGGTTCAAAAGTTATGATCTAAAATAAACAAATTAATTAATTAGCTAATTAGTCAAATATTTTTACTAACTTACATCACAACCTTTGGATTCCAAAGTATCAAAAGACTCAGATTGTAGCCTAGTTTCCAGTAAAAACTTCAGCGAAATACTACCACCTAACGGTTGGCGCCCAGGGCCAGGCAAAATGGGCCAAGGTGGCCTAAAAGTCTTCCACTTATGACGTCACTCACAAAAAACCCGCAATCCCCCAAGCAAAAATTTTTTTTCGAGTGCAGACTAGAAGACTTGCCAAGTCTTTTGAGACTTTTACCAGGTTTGTAGAGCATACCAGACTGGAGAAATTCCCGTGCAAAGCCACATGCATTTAGGCGTTTTTTTCTCAAAAATCCCCGAAACCAAGTGGACGCCAAAGAGTTAAAAGAGCTACAGCATGACAAAATTATTGTTTACCTTATGCAAGAGAAAACAAGGCAATTCATTAAGGATATTGTTCCCAACTTCAATAATGTTAAACATTTCAGTGATGGTTTTGAGTCGCAATATAAAAATAAGTCATTTTACAACCTGTGCATGCACAATCAAGACTACTGTGTGCAAGGCACTTGGTCATTCCTTGCCACTATTCTTGGAAAATCACTATGTGATGGGATTGGTGACACTGTAAAATGAGCTACTGCAATGGAAAGTAAGTCTCCGATGGCCTGCAGATGACCAAATCTTGACTGTTGAAGCAATGATAACTTACTGCAATCAAAATCTTTCAAACACAAAATAAAAATTTTTCAACCCCTTGAAAAAAGACCTAATTGATACAGAAAAAAGCTACAATCACGACTTCAAACACCTCCACCAGGGAGGACACACGAGGATTTCACCACTTCATGGCAATGTCTTCAACTAAACTTGCTATGAAGTGCATCAGCCAAGGTGATAAATTCTCTTCTAATGTAAATTTGGAAATACCCCAGTTTTGAATGATTTTCTGCTATGTCTGAAGGTCAATTAATTTTTGTGTGTTGTCTATGATGAAATGTGACACATAGGCATGATAAAAAAAAGTGGACACCTGCAACAGTCTGGACTTCATGCACCCTGGTAGTCCTTCTCGCTCACTAGATTAGTCAGAAAAAAGATGTATGCCCAGTACCTTTTCAACATGTACTCTTTAAATTTGATGTACCTTCACTTACAACTGTTCATGGACAATATTATCTGTCAGATGCATCCAAGAAAAAAATAGTTGTTGCTTGGGAGAAATACAAAACTTAACTTGATTGTTGTTTATCAATCATTATCTTTCACTGCATGAAAACATGTTTGAAGTGCTATGCACAGACATGAATGCACCAAACTATCCCAAGTGCAAATGTAGGTTTATTTGTTGCGTTTGAAAAAATACATTTCCAGTCAAAAACCACAAACTAGTGAGTACAAAATGAATACAGAACAGCAATTTTGACTAAATTTTGGTAAGATTCATGTATATGAATTAGCATGCATTTGTTTCCTACAAACACTCAATAACCCAACAATTTCATTCTTGATTTGAATAGTCCCTGAATGGACCTTTCAGATGAGGTATGACACATCATCCTACCTACAGAGCTCCTCTGGATATTGGCTGTAAAAAATGGTGTCACGCATGAGTGATCATCAGAGGTGCTGCTAATCATCCTTAGTTCGAAGGTCAACCAACAGAACTTCAGGTGTCAGCATCTAGGAATTAGCTCAAGTATATTATGCTCAACAATATTCAAAACATTGACTGTCTGAAACCATGTAGAAGTAGACTTACAGGACTTCAAAGTTGATGATAAAAAATTCATCATACTGTTACGCTTGAGTGAGTACAAAAATAGCCAAACTTCAAATGCTTGTAACTTTGGCTATGGTTTTCAAATTTTCAAAAAATTTAGTTCTTTTTATTCAGGTGAAAAATTTTTATAAGCCTGTCAAATTTCCCAAAAATCTGAGAGGGTGGGTTGCATTTCATCATTTTTTTGATCACCTGACATGGAATGACCCTGCTTCTATCCGTGCCGACAAACACAGGCGTGAATCTGCCTACAACCCGGGTGAAACTATGGATCTCCACCAACACCAATGTCACCAGTAATAAGTGGGGCAAGTTTTTGCAACTTTTTTTTACAGCTTCTTAAATACAACAATTACAGGCTCTAGCTTTGCAGCCGGCTGTTGGAGGAATCTCCTGTCTGGCTCTGCTCCCATTTTCTTGCAATGATTCAAGCTTGTACTCATCATTCAGCAATAATTGTTAAGTCACAGGTGACCAACACCAACCGAATCAATCGCAATTTATTGCATAAGGAAACTAGTTTCGTGTGTTACACATCTTCAGTCCTGCGCACAAGTTGACATATGAAACAAAAAGGAAAACTACGTACTGCTGCTAAGACCAAAACTCAAGATCACAAATTTGATCCCAAATATAACCGCTCCACTAAACACAGCTACAAAACTGTGTAACAAACCTGATCATAAACAGCCATTTGGCACACTGATTGACAAAAAAATCTCTCTGCAATTTTGCGTGGGTTTCTGTCTCAGACGATCACGTGGTTTACAACAGACCATAAGGTGCAGTGGAAAAACTGAACAATCGTTTATTTGTGCCCTATCTGTAGTGCAAACTTTATAACTGAAGTACTCCATTTTGCATCACCACTGAAACTTTAGCTTGAGTTGTATTCCCAGATTTTTTCTGCAATAAAAACTTGCCGTAGTAATAAGTTAAAATTTGCACCAGAAGAAAGCCTTTCTGCTCTAATGTATGTAATTTTAGCAGAATTATCTAACCCAGGGGTCTCTAAACTGCGGCAGGCCAAATGCGGTCCACAAAGACATTTTGTCAATAACGAAAAAAATATATATACAAAAAACTTGATTTGGTAGAATGTGACATCCCAAAATAGCTGGCAAGCTGAAATGTCACCCCCTGGCAAGCTAAAAACCTTTGTTTCAGTTTGTTTTTAACAGGTTGTTGTTTTTTGCATATTTCGGAGTATTTTCCAGTGATTTAGCGTTTTAGTGAAGCCCTCCATGTCTGGATTCACTGTTATTTCTCATAGTTTTTTCTGAGTGCTGGCTGGTGGTCCTTACAATAGTTGTGGGCCCACTTTCAGCTAAGTTTCTCTCCCTGGCACAAACCTCTCATTGCGCCATTGATCACAATACGTGAGATGTCCGGCCCTGGAATAAATGTTTAGTAGCTGATGCAGCCTGCAGACGAAAAAGATTGGTAACCTCTGATCTTACCGATAAGGTACACTTTTTGCTGTCAGTTGCAGATTTCGCTAACCATGCCAAATTTGTCTTTTCGTGGCTGGTGTGAGATGTTTACGGGTTTGCAATTGCAACAAAAGGATCAAACCACATGGCCATCACTCACTGCTGCAACCAGGTGGGGGTGAAAGGTACAGCCTTCCCTCAAATTTTAGACTGCACATATTGACCCATTGAGCACAAATTATCATGACTGCATAAAGCCAATTATTCCACTAAGCTCTACACAGCTGGGATTTAGCCAAAGTTTCTGTGTTAGAGCTGAGTACCATGGTTTGTTGAGGCATGTCGTGCTACCAAGTAACCAAGTAGTAATTGAATGCTATGCTTCGTTTCCCGGTTGAGGCAGTGAGGTGTTGGACAACTGCATTGTTGAAATCATATTTATTTCACAAGCGGCAGACCGGAGCTTGCATTGTTAGGTCATAACATAATTCCTTGAGCTGAGCAAGCTCCATGCGTTTCTGCCAGATGGCAGCAAGTTGTTTGCCATACATAGATAACTTCTTACACACTGCATTATGGTTCAATCAGGGGCATTAGGTCTGACAAGAAACTCATCCGCTTGTCTTTATTATAAAACTTCGGTGCAGACATATTGCAGAGTAATGGACTGTACTGGTAACAGTCTTGAAACTTTTTTCGTTTGGAGGCTCCTAAAGTCGTGCATCAATTATATATTTGCCATATTGCATTCCTCTTATCACCAGCTGCCTTTCCTTTCAATGCTGGCATCAGGCATTAAACATAAACTTGTAACAAAACAGACCAATTTCCCACAGCCCCGCAGCAAGTTGAGAACTGTGTAAGTGAAAGCGACCACACGTTTGTGATTAAGTTATCTGAGCAGTGGTGAACTTAGGGTTGGGGAGCCTGAGGCAAGGCTAAAAAGGGAGTGGTCTGATGACATCATAATACTGTATTCAGCCAATCATGATAAGACCTTTTGTCAAGCCTAGGAAGGGGATATCGTGGGCTACTCAGGATACGTTCCTGGGAAATTCTGATAAAACAAACTAACTTTTGAGCTTGAATCAAAGTCGATTAGCACCAGTGTCAATTGGCCTCTGGACTTCAAAGCATTCCAGACTTTGCTCAAATGATGGTTTAACGCTACATTTAACTTCCTAAGCATCTTCTTTCATATCAACTTCCTTTCTATACCACAAAATGAAATTGATAATTGTATGCCCCAAAGATCTCAAGGAAAATCTGTATTTTAAAGGCACCATCAATCCTAGTTCCATCAAACTGGCATTCTGCTTCAAAGGGTCACTGTGCATTAAATTAGTCATATTTTTATATTTATGCAGGCATGTGACTATGTGCCCAATGAAGTGGAGGAACGATCCCAGCAAATACTTAATGCTTGTTCTGTTTCCAAATTTCTAGCATTGTATTCATCTCCTTTGTGGGTAGTGTTTCTGTACAGACGAGGTTAGTATTGGAGTATTGTTTTGAATTTTGTGATAAAGATTCTGTATTTGTTATTGCGCCCAACGAATTTTGTGCTATGTGGTGTGTTGTGGTGCACGTTGAAAGTTTTTTAATTGATTGTCACCACGTTTACTAGAAAACTAAGAGCAAACTACTACATTATTTTTGTTGCCTGTTTGTCCTTTATAAAACATGAGGGTATGAATCTGGGTGGCTTACGTTACAACATCTTTAAAGTTCTTACAGTATACTGCTTCAGTATTATGCCTTGTTTGCATATGACACATATTTTTGCAAATAACTTTCACATGCCATTACTGTTGTAATTTTGTGGTGTAATGTAAACTGTTTGTTTACAAATAGACCTCAGCTACAATTTATTTTTCTTGGAATCATGTCTTATTTTTTTAGGTTTATTCAACATTGAAACTGCTTACGGGGTTTTCAGATGGTCTGCTTGGACTGCTCTTGTTTTATTGGGAATCGTTTTTATTCGAGGTAAGCGTAAGTTTTATGAATTGTCTAAAACAGTGGTTCCCAACCTTTATGCATTCTTCTCTTTGCTCATTTTGGAACGTACATTCCTCCCCTGTTCGGGTTCGTAGGATAGTATCAACTACAATTGTAACAATGGACTTATTGATGACAATAACTTGATTAATAAAGGTAGTACAAAAACTATTTATGTCACATAATGGCACTGAAGTTTGTCAACAAAAACGTGTGATAGTTACAAATATAAAGTGATATAACTACTTGAAAGATCCCATGTCAACTTAAAAAAAGAAGTACAGCACTTACAATGAATAGATAATTTAGCTATAAAGTGGAAATTCCTCCAGGGTGCCATATTCTTTTTATGATGGACATAGCACGTAATGAGGTATGTATCCACCTAAGACAGTGGGCAAAAGAACACTGCTACCTTAGAGAATTTTCACCTCTACAAGTGTCATCATGTAGAAAATTACCATCAATTTTGTCACTCAGACAGTAATCTTTTAGTAGGCAGGGTCGCTGTGTCGGAAGTAAAATGTCCGACTCCTAGCTTCCAAAAATCTCCGACTCCTAAACATAACATGAATGAAGTTGTCTGTCAACAATGGCGAAGAAACGAGCTAAAATATTTGAGAAAAGCATTCTGTTATTGTAATTAAATACATGAGCAATATTTGTAAAGCCACAACAGTGACCCACACCAAGCGAATCGATCGCAATTTATTGCGTAAGGAAACTAGTTTCGTGTGTTACACATCTTCAGTCCTGCGCAAAGGTCGACATATGAAACAAAAAGAAAAAGTTACGTACTGTTGCTAAGATCAAAACTCAAGATTACAAAATTTAAGCACAGTTGTAACTCCTCCACTAAACACAGCTACAACACTGTTCAACGAACAAAGATCGCAACGGCCATTACAGGCACTTCTGACTGACAAAACATACTCTCCGCGTTTGGCATGGTCTTTGTCTCAGGCGATCACGTGGTTT
>Ga0210059_1016823_pt1 | contig 10513 bp, 8 predicted proteins | sample Ectturendosymbi2_FD_188042 | JGI IMG/M metagenome (GOLD analysis project Ga0210059, IMG submission 188042) | Ecteinascidia turbinata endosymbiont from Florida, USA - Sample 2 (SPAdes) (version 2) | ecosystem: Host-associated > Tunicates > Ascidians > Unclassified | place: Key West, Florida... | reverse complement strand
ATCGATTATGACCCACTTTTTGGAGCAAACTTGTTGATACGCAAGCAGGGCCGACCATAGCAAGTGCGGGCCCCGATTGGAAGCACGTTTGCGGGGCCCCACTCAGTGGCGTACGCAGAATTTTTTTAGGGGGCATTAAGTCATAATGATAGAAATCGGTAATGTTAAAGAGCAAGACCTTATGGGGCGATATCAAGCTAGGGGTATCTGGGGGCACTCACTCAAGTTTCACATCTCCAGCAGAGACTGCAACGAACATCACCGTAACACACAATAAGCCCAAGAGTTGCTACATTCAATACCTCCACTCTGGCCAGGTAACTCCCTCGGGGTACGGCAGCCATTCCCCGTGTGTTAAATGGAATCAACAAACATTGCTTGATGTGACCAGCCAGCAAAGATATAACTGCTTAGCTACAAAACATCAACAAAAGAAAAAAACACGACAACAGGACATCAAATAAAAACTACAGGGCATGTGACCTTGTATTACAATGCTGCACAATGACGACAATACCGAATGAAACAGATAAGTCAGCTCCAAGCGGCTCATTTCAGGCTATTGTAGCCTGCGATACAAATATGGCTTTTGCTAGGAGAAACTTATTTTTCGTTATTCAGCATCAGCAGTCTTTCAGAATTTTGTCCATGTTTAAGCCCCTGCTAATTTTGGATTCAATAATGGACAAAATCGCCAAAATATTTAAGCGCCCTTGTTGGATTGAGGATCTCAAATAAGTTTTAATTGGTTTCAGCATAGAAAAACTCCTTTTTCCAGATGCCAAGGTCACGGAGATGGTTATGTAAATCCTGAGGGTTATAAACAAATTAGGGAAAGACGTGTGCCTGTTATTGTGTGCGAGAAATTCAAACATTTCCACGGATTTTCGAATAAATGCTTCCATTTCCTCACGAAGCATACGCGTCCATGCTTGGTACTTCTTAAGGAATCGTTATTTTTGCGCACCTGCAATAGCCATTCAGTTGACATAATTAAAACTAGGTGCATTTCAAAGGTTTTCGCCAATATCAGGTTGCCTCATCAGACTTATACGAGAGGAAAAATGAATAACGCTAAAGATTGACTAAGCAGCACACATTTTGCAATTGTGAACTTAACTTATCGTGGTAGCCATTGAAACAGCAGCAACTATTGCAACATGACCTGCCAAATACGCAACGCTTACAACTAAAACGGGAAACAACTTCAAAACCCTAGGTGCTATTGAAAAAACTAAGCTGCACATTGCGGAATAACAGTGACTATTGTTACGATTACAAAACAAATTATGATGATTACGGTGTTAAAAACCGCGCAGGTCACTTTGATTTTCGTTGGCAGCGGATCCTACTCTATGGGCGGCGCGCCGGCACTGCACAAGCAGCTTCGATAGAAATAGTGTCAGTTTGCGTAGGATAGTAGGCGTAGCGCGGGACCCGATTGGGAAAATTTGGCTAAAGGCCGGCCCTGCACACAACTATAGCAGACTTTAACTAATTGACTTTTTTCGTGTGCACCCGCACCACATCGCCCAAAATGAGTCCAGAGTGAAATTTCTGCTGTTTAGACCGTTGGTCGTATGACAGTTGGTATGATCGACCTGAAAATGTTTGTGAAGGTCCTGTCGGTGCTGACGAGTGTCTGAATCTACACGTAGATAAGTGCGCTCTGTATATACGTATCTATATAGTTTTCATTCGTTGTAAAGTGTTTTGGGACTAAATTGGTGATTTTAGCAGCAGCAGGAATGGCATCAAGCTCCGACTTAAAATTTCAGATGGTTGTACTATCACTCTGCACTTGATGTCAACCACGGCGATGGAGTTATCATTGGTGCTTCCAACATGGAGCATTTCAGGACGAATATGGACTACTCCACAAAGGGGAAGTTGGATGACAAGGTGGTCAAACAAATGGACAAATGTTGGGCTGAAACCTCGTACGGATGTCCAAATTATTTCAGATGAACTTTGCTTGATCCGCGGGCGGCTCGTGCTTCCTTGCTGCTCTCACTTGCGTCCTCGCCGTCAGCAGCGTGTTGATTCAAGGATTTAAAGAACTCACAATTTTGTTTACTGCAGCGTTAATTTTTTGTCAATTTTAAAAGCAATTGCTTCCACGTTTGCTTGTAAACCGATATGCAAAGCTTTCTCTGACAACGCCACAACATGCACCACCGTTCTGGTGATGCTTTGAACCCATGTACGGAGAGAGGCAGACTGGTGCCTTTTTAAGATGCCAGGTTAAGTATTTTATCTCAGACTCAACGCCAGCAACCCGCGATATTAAAGAGGAATCAACTTTGCAAAATTGGACAACAAAAAATGGGCCTTACCAGGCGAGAGGGTAATTGGCTTAACCGGGTACCACAGCAACTTCTCATCAAAAGTAGAATTTCATGTCATCAAGAAAAATGATAACGAACGTACGGTGGAAAGTGTCAGATGTTTGAGGCGAGCAATTAAATCTGTTGCGTGTGGTTGATCAGCGCTAAATAAATGCACCATGATTGCGAATCAGTGCACAAAACGTTTCGATGAAATTTGATGCCGCTTGATCCTGAAAATACTTTCTCGGAAATGCCGTGCGGCAAGCATGGCTGTGGTCTACGTGGAGACGTTTAAGCAAGCGCTGACGCAAGTAATGCACCTCCATCTGTGCTGCGATACTTCACTCAACTTATAGTATAATGCAAAGCAGTCAGTGGTTGAATTTTGTTTAACAGGTTATTTTAAATAACTGCTGCAATAAACACAATATTACCATATTTTACTCCGATGGCACAGTTACAGAACCCTTGTTGAAAATCTGCGGAGTGCTACGTTTGATCTCGACTTAAAGTTGAGAGGCGGTGTTGTTTTACTTTAATGCTCTCAAAGTGTTAATAGGATGCGGGAAAATTTTTCATTCATTTTGGTAAAATGCATAAACGTGCCGTATCCTACGCAAATGCAACATGCTGTTCGACAGAAAATGAGGTGGTGGTGTGTATGAACTTCCCAAGAGATGATGAAATTGGAATAAAGTATTCAAAGGCTTTATATCATAGCGACGCAAGTGTTGTCTTCAGTGGCCACAAATGCTTGCTTTGATGAACTTCATACAAGCTGTTTTGACTATCAAATCACAAACAGAACGGGTTTTTGTCGTTAAAATCGAAAACGCTCGTTTTTGTCTTAAATATTTTTTTCTGGTTAATCATTGTTTACTCTGCTTCTATTGCATTTTGCGAAAGAAAGTAAATGGTGTATTGTATAAAAAAGCTCCCAGTGAAAGCGTTTCGCACCTTAATGTTTTACTTTGCTACCAGGTCTCTTACTCTTTTCAGAGGATTTCCACAAATTTTGCTTCGGTTTGGTTGGTTGTTTTGTGTCTTGTTCCTAAACAAAAATCAGAAAATTCACGAAATATTTTCACTGTATTTTTTAACTCAGTTATGCAATTGCTTTGGCAATTTTGAGCTAGAAAACACTTATAAGTCCAAACTAGAGACAAGCAAATGACAATGGTTGTTTTCCGGAAACGTGAAGTACGTGGTTTCGAAAAACGTCGATCAAGGTGCAATTAGTCATAAAAGCGAAATGCAATTGTTAAGCACAAATCTATAGCAGTATCTTGCTTGTCACCAGCATGAAAAGTGTAGAAACCAATACAGCAGTCTTGGAACAAATGCAGCGGTTTCAAAACTTGTGAGATTACTTGCGGATTCCGTTTTCAGATGAAGCTTTCGCGAATGCTAATTGTAAAGGCGAGGTTAGCGTAGACGTGACGCTGACCTCGCATTCAAGGCCAGATTAAGGGGGGCAATTGCCCCGGGCCCCCCGTGATGAAATTTATTTCAAATAAAATACTTATTTGAAAAATTTTTGTGATTCAGAAGCGATACAAGAATACAACTCTATTATATTCCTATATTGCGTTAAGTATCAGGGGCCCCAACAGCAACTGATTTCTCTGCCAGTTTTAGTAATCGCTGCTGAATAGCCTGTAAGTGTTTTGGGTTTTGTTCAATGCAAATACAGTAGAATTTGTCTAATTCGCTCAATTACTTTTTCATCGGTCACGGCAGAATTCCTACCTTTTGTGTACATTTCTGTTCGTCAATTTGCTCAATTCGTCACATCTTTTTATCCCTGAGAAGCGTTTTGTTCGGCTAATACGTCATTTACAGTTTCACTTTTGATGTCTAAGCAGCTATAGTACGTGTGGAAATTCAAACAAATTAAGGCTCTCTGTCTGAGGATTGTTGCACCTCGCAATTTGTTTATCGAATTTGTACACGAGGTGCCAAGTGCGGCCCGACACCTCATTGAGAGGACGCGGTATGTTTTTAAAGTTTATTAAGATTTGAAAGGTGTTAGATTAAACAGTGGAGTCTAGAGTAAAGGAATTAAAGATTTTAATTTTTAGTAAATAGCCATAATGTCATAAACTTGCATTTTACTGCAAATAAAAGCACTATGTATACGAGTTACTATGATAAAGTATACGAGATGCTATGATAGAGTTTTCACCTGTTTGCATAATTCGTCACTTCGCCTAAATCGTCACTTTTTTCTAATCCCCTTGAGGTGACGAAATAGGCAAATTCTACCGTATATTTCATTTTGCTGGCAACGTTTTCCTAATAATCGTTCTTTTAGTATGAGAAAGGCTCTGCTCGTGCATCACGCCTATTGCACAAATGTCACGAAATCGTAACTATTTGCGTACTAAAGCTAGTGGTTGCTGACTGCTGTTTAGTATCAATCAATGTTGCCATTGGGGTCAGTCTCGTTAACATCAAATTGCTGCCTTTTTCAACATCAGATAACATCAAATTTTTACGCTCCCGTTTCATATAAGCTATAAATGCTTCAAACAACAAGGGTCATAACGAGGTTAGATGACGCCCGGGGTAAGAAGCAAGCTTGGCGTCCCCTTGTTCGAACCTGAGCTCTTTCGGACGCAAATTAACTGGTACTGAAGGAAGTACTTGCGACATTTTGGGACTTTTCGGCGCCCCCGCAGTGATTCGGCAACCCGGGGAATTGAGTCCCCCTTGCCCCCCCGTATTACGCCCATGGAAACAACGTTCACACTCAGCCTGACTGCCATATTGACATGTTTTTTTCCGGTGTTTTTGTTTGTAATCTCTGGTTTCTGCGTATTGTTGGGGTGAATGTTGTTTCTTGCCGAGTCACTCTTCAAGCCTGTGAAATATTTTTTTAGTAAAAATACACTCGACAGTAGTGTTTACTTCTCGCTGCTAACTTTATGTGCATTTGAGTAAGCACATTCTCGACTACTGAAAAAAACAAACGGGAACCTTGCGAATCAGCGAAAACATAACTTTTACAAAGGATGACGTCATGAATTACGTCACAGGGGCCCTCCAGTAAAAATTGCCCCGGCCCCCCTACCTCTAAATCCGGCTCTGCTCGCCGTTACTAGTACCTGGCACTGGTCTTGCATGCCAACAAAGCGACTTGACGTTTAGAGGTTGCTAAGCTGAAGGAAAGCTCTCACAAACTTAGGTTAATTCACAAGATGCTTCGGTAGAGCACAGGGGCAGATCCAGTCAGTAAGGTCAGGGGAGCGATTTCAGCAAGTCTCATAACAGCTTTACGACTGTAAGAGGGATAAAGTACTTCACAAAACTGTGACAAAACAATGGGCGACAAAATGGCCTGACATAAAGAATGCTGTTTTTCGAATTGTAAATAAAGTTATTTTCGTAGGTTTAAGGAGGGCGATCGCCCTCCCCTCTGGACCCCCCTGGTAGAGCAGCAGTACGGCAATAGTGTTATTAGGAAAAACACAGTCCTCGCCCAGGCAGAAATTAAAAAAAGTGCATTGTGTGGAGAAATAACAGTTGAAAAAAGAACTGAGCTTTCGCAAAACAGCAAATACCAAACCGTAGAATGCATACATTCGCTAATATGAAATTATTTTGTTATCCAATATTGGTAGGCTATTGATGCAACAGTTGGGGGAGAATGAAAAACTTATTTATCTGTAGATCAACTACAACGACAGAAAACAAGCTTCGTGCTTACAAGGTTTACCGTATTTACTCGATTGTAAGCCGCATGAGATAGATTTAAAAATTTAATGTAAGCCGCATATACTGTACCGGTGTCTATATGGGTTTTAGGTATCTGGATGGGCACGAAAATTAAAGTATGGTTACTGGTAAATGTTCTTGAATTCGAGTATAACGGTATTCGCGTTAAACGGCATTCGCCGGTTGCGAATGCCGTATGACGCAGCACTTGCGATAAATTCTATACCGTATCCTTAGCTTGTCACAAAAACAAGGTGAAAAGGGAGCTGACCGATAAAGCGTAGACAGTGAAAGACAGAGCATCAGACAAAATATCAGCATCGCAAAGAAAAATGTAAGCCGCCCTTGAATTTAAGCTGCAAACATGATGAAAAAGCCGCGGCTTACAATCGAGTAAATACGGTATGCAGTTCTTCAATCTCCTCACATGTGTTTCAATCGCTTATTTTCTCAGTTTAGCCACTGACCCAGAGTCATTGTGTTGCAGACGCTTTAGATCTGAACATTGCTTGAGAGAGGGCTGGAAGGTAGATGACAGTTGACACAACTGCGTGTTATGCATGTGGGTCGAAAAAGTATGCAGATCACAGCCTCATATGCAAAATGGACGGATGCACACAAATAATGAGACATAATTCAGCAAGAGATTGCGAGACACAACTTATGAGAACAGTGGCGTACCGAGGGTCTCCCGAACCGGGATACAAAGTCAGCAATAGTATTTGGTTTGAGACGCCGCCTCTCGAAGCATAAATCGACAAGATATTCTGAAAATTTGGGGGTATGCCCCCCTCCAGCGTAGAGGTTGATTTTGCGGAAGGTCATCGTTGCATGTGAGCTATATAACTGCTAGTTTCCCGAACGCTATGGACAATGAGGCAGCTTAGTGTATGAGTACTGTTCTGATTCCCAACTAAAACTGCCTGACGGTTTAGGTTGCCAAGCCGAAGCAAGGCGTTTGTTTCTCACCCTTTTCAAAGGTCGTTTCACAGATTGCGTGGTGCACAAACCTTTATTTACAAAAACTCTGATTAGCAGCCGAAACAGCCAACGTAGTCCATGTGCTAGCAATACAAAATCTCGACTGTTGAAACGATGTAAAAGCAACCGATCTGTACGTGAGCACACACACACGAATTCCCTTGGCGAGACTACAAAATTTCCGACTCCTGAATGAAATATGGCTGTCAAAAATGGCAATAAACGAGCTAAAATAATCTTAGAAATAAGCATTTTATTTTTTGTCGCTAGATACACGAGCAGGGGCGTAACGAGGTTAGATGGCGCCCGGGGCAAGAAGCAAGTTTGGCGCCCCCGTGTTCGAACCTATGGTCTTTCAGAAGCAAATGTACTGTATTGAAGAAAGTACTTGTGACACTGTTGGGACTTTTCAGCGCCCGGAGAATCGTACCCCCTTCGTTACGCCCTGTACATGAGTTAAGGCTTCATATGTATTTAAAGAATATTTACTAATCGTAAAAATTCATTCTGTTTACTATGAGTAGCTAACCTGCTATACCAACCTTTTCTTTATTGAACAGAGTTTGAGCATTTTCAGGCATTACTTCAAAGTTCGGACTAACTCCTCATATTTTTAATTGATTTAACTACAAAATAGCCTAAATTTAATAACTTTCGAGGACATCTTTTTCAATGACTCTATGAACACTGCCACTGTCAATAAGTAGCAGACAATTGTGATCAAAACAATTTTTCAAGTGCCGACTTAATAATCTGATCAGTAATCACCAATATCGTAATAAAAACTATTAATTACTCAACCCTGAGTCAAGCCACGCTATTTAGCTGTAATGCTGTTAGCGACAGCATAATTGTGTATACGGCTGGTATTTGTGAGTTTCAGACATTTCGTAAGCTCTATCCCAGAACCCAGTGAATACCAAAATGCTTTATTCCGATTAAAAGATGCGGGTTATGTTTGACCAACCCAGCTTAAAAGTTGCTAACTTCTTAGGAAAAACTGCCGAAGTTTAAAATGATCGTGTAGCCTACTAAACACGACATCAGGAAAATAAATTTTCGCAGAAATATGGGTTGGTATATAATCTGAACGTTTGTTTTTGCGCGTAAATTCTTCTCGACTTGAAAACAAGCACTTTACAAAATAAAACATTTTGGTAGCGATAGTATTACCCCGTATTTTTAGAACGTACGCTCGGTAAATTTGTATAATTTTGAAGATACAGTAGAACTTGTCTATCGCTTAATTCGTTACTTTTTCGTCGGTCCCGGTAGAATTCCTATCTTTTGTGTGAATTTCTGTTCGTCTTATTCAGGGGTCTCAAACCCGCGGGGCGTTTTCTGCGGCCCGCCACGCTTTTTGGAAATTTTCAAATAACATATAACCTACGTTATTTAGTTTAGTCACCGGTGTTTGAAATTTTCGGCTTTGAGTGAACAACTTCCTTTTAAACGAACGTAGAGACAGCTAGAAATGATTTGCCTGACACCTCATGACACCTTTTGCAGGAAATAAGATGTAAACGCTATTTCTAGTAGGGCTCCGGTACCGCCATTATTCGCACCTCGTGTATAAATTCGATAAACAAATTGCAAGGTGTAACAATTCTCAGATAAAGATCCTTAATTTGTTTGAATTCCCACACGTACCAGCTGCTTAGACATCTAAAGCGAAACTGCAAATGACGAATTAGACGAACAAAACGCTTCTCAAGGATAGAAAGATGTGACAAATTAAGCAAATTGACGAATTAGACGATGGCGAATTAGACGAACAGAAATGTACACAAAACATAGGGATTCTGCCGGGACCGACGAAAAAGTGACGAATTAAGCGAATTGACGAATTACACGATGACGAATTAGACGAGTTCTACTGTATATTGTATTTAGAGTGAACTTATAAATGTAAGTGCTGCAATAGACTGTGTATATAATTAGTACAGTAATTTATATACAGTAATTTAAGTTTTTTCAGACGAATAAAGTACGTCAATCCAAGTCGAGAGTATTTTTTCATAAATAGCAAATTCATCCGTGATTCACCAGATACTGCTAAAAGAACTCAACGAAACCAGTGAGGTTGTGTTGACCACTGACGTTTGGTCCAACAGACGGATGCGTAGCTGTATTGGTGTCTCTGTTCATTTCCTTTCAAATTACAAGCTGCACAATGCTATGCTGGCTTGGAGACGATCGTAACCCGCTGTTAGAAGAAATAGTCAGCAATTTTGAAATTATTAATAAACAAATTTTCAATGTTGCTGGACGAATGTTCAGCCTGATAGATGTCATTTGACTGTTAAAGCATTAAAACCTTGTTGTTTATCAACTGTAACAAAGATTTTAAACATTGATCATTTTTGTTTAATTAATATTTAAAGCGTTTGCTGCAGTGGAGTAACTGGCGGGAGGAAGGGACAATTTTGACTCCCCTGGCCAGCTAAATGAAAAAACAGGACCCCACTTAGCTTATATTTCGGTTTTAGTAATTTTTGGTTTTCAGTAGGTTGTCGTCTTTTGGCGTTTTTCCGAGATCTCCGTTGATTTGGGGTTTTAGTAAAAGCATCCACATGTTGCAGTTGACTGCATCGCCTTGAACTACTGAGGCAAGCACAAGCGAAAGATGGCAATTCGGGGCATTAACTAACAGGAAAGCAACCAGCAGCAATAGAGCTCCCTCACTGAGTTCACTCTACTACTAGGTTGCACTATCAGTATATAGGGTTAAAAGAATTTCGGAGGGGGGCATTTTCATGAAATTTCATTCGATGACGTCATCGTGCTAATTCAACCGTAATACAACTTTTGCGCGAACGTTCACAGATAAAGTTCATTTCGCAACATTTCCGAAAATGAGAACTTTTCACTTTTAATCAGGATGCAGACCGAACGATTAGGACAGAGTAAAAAGTAGTAGCTGTTGAGTTCGTTTTGGCTCCTCAACATGAAACGTCTTGTAATCCTGAAACAACAACGAAAGAAGACTTCGACTTCTTGAAGAAAGTGACTTAGAAGTTTACTGATGGATTCACGCCAAGCCAAACGAAGCTGAACAAGAAACAACGACTATAGACATTAACGTTTCAGAACATTGTCATGCGTATCTAATTGATTTATTGTGCATTTGTACTTTGCACCTTTATTTTGAGTCATCTTTTGGAGAGAGGGTAACTTAAAAACTATATAGAAAACTATTTCATTGAAAAATAACTTCAAATTGCAAATAGAATTAATAATGAAAACCGATAACAATATTGTAGTCAAATACAGGGTGTTTCACAATTGTTGAAACAAAGCGATTGGGCACAAATCCAGGATTTTAAATGATACCACAATGATGATTACATTTATTGAAAGGTGAAAAGATAACATTATATAATCTGCAACTGTTTGGACCCAATACCAGCATGCGCCTTACAGAAGACACAGAAATGCCAAGTTCTTGGCTCCTTCGTCGCAGAGATTTGCTCGGACTCCGACCG
>Ga0210059_1016822_pt1 | contig 10513 bp, 6 predicted proteins | sample Ectturendosymbi2_FD_188042 | JGI IMG/M metagenome (GOLD analysis project Ga0210059, IMG submission 188042) | Ecteinascidia turbinata endosymbiont from Florida, USA - Sample 2 (SPAdes) (version 2) | ecosystem: Host-associated > Tunicates > Ascidians > Unclassified | place: Key West, Florida... | reverse complement strand
CAAAATAGGTCTCCAGGGAGAATATCTTCTGCTGATTTGTCCAAGACATTTTTGGGGCAACTATAGCTGCAAACGATCATCCATAGATTCACCTATCACGTCCTGCAACGGAAAAGACATTCGTTAAAAATTGGGTTTTTTATCGAACAAAATATGGGTACGCATCTTTTTGGGTCACCCTGTACGTGCTCATTTGTCAAAACGCTAAAGGAGTACACGATCAGATAAAGGTTGGAAACCACTGTTCTATAACGTCTTGCTGCGGTGCAAGCAACCAGGGCTAAAAATCATTGCCCTGAAAAAAGAGAAACCGAAATCTGCGGTTCGTGAATTCTGAAAAATAAGTGGGTGGTAGGCGTACTATGCATTGCCGAGTGCTTTAATTTAACATTCTATTATTTCCTGTTACGTAAAGCGTTTTTGCTTCTTATTTTCATCAATAGCTATCGCATTTTGCAACGGCGCAGTTCTGCACAAGAGCAGACGGGCGGTTACGGATCAGCGGTCAAGCGCTGCTCCAATAAGAGCAACCAGAACCCTCGTCATCATTCAACAGCAATTCTAGTGACAAGACGATCGTTTGCAAGCGGTCTATTTCTGGCATAGAGATGAACGATACGAGATAACGTTGGCATGAAGTGGCCAGTACCTTTAGAGGGCAGGTCATTGCTTATTTTGACAAGCGGATGATAACGTCAGCGGAGAGTTCGTATTTCAAATAAGAGCTGGAGGAGTTTCACGGTACTTAGGTGACCGGTTTTAGGTATTGTCAAAGCGACTGTACTAGCGTTTCACAACAATTCGTGGTCCACACCACCCTGCCGAGACTTAACCGTTTTATTTGTCTTGCTGAGACATTTCGGTCATTTGCATCATAACTTCTACCAAAACTTGCCGTTACAGAAATCTCTAGTCTATATTAACGAACGCAACAACCGAAATGACAATTTTTTTTCGATTGTTTAAAAAAAATTGGTCTGTTACTGAAAACAAACCGAGTTTTGGAACACCTGTAGCCTCCTGCTTTTCACACAAGGTAGATTTCGTTTTAACGTATTTTTTATATTTTGATGATCCAATGGGGGACTCGAACCGTGGCTCCTAAGCGAATCCCTCGTGTGCTCACGGTTGAGAGATCATGAGCAAAATCATTATATAGTATATTGGTTGTAACTGGTCGACGGAGGTTCACAATTACAGAAATTCAATGCACAACAAAAGCTAAGCGCCTCATTCTCCTCTCACCCAGCAAACCAACAAAAATTCGGCAGAACCATATGAAAACGGCCCAGACCAGATCGGCGAAATATGCAACAACATGATAGCACCACAACACTGCGAAAGCATGGCTGATATCACAAACGAATACAGAAATTAACGTCAAGTAGATTAAAAAACAGGTGAAATAGAAAAAAATCAGTATATTTTGAATGAGGCCGGACACAGCAGCAGCACCAAAACTAAAGCTCTCTGTCATCGGCAGGGGCGTAACGAGGGGGTCACAATTCCCCGGGCGCCGAATCACTGCGGGGGAGATAGCCGAAGAGTCCCAACAATGTCACAAGTACTTTATTCAATACAGTACATTTGCTTCCGAAAGACTTCATGTCCGAACACGGGGGGTCAAACTTGCTTCTTGCCCCGGGCGCCATCTCGTTACGCCCCTGTCCACCGGTTTCTTACTTCAAGCCGCCATGAATACGCTCAACGTGCTGCCTGACCACATAAGCCGAGCTCAGGCGTTTGGCGCAGATCGGACAGCAGTGCTGGCTTTCGGCGCCGTGCGTTGCCTGGTGACGTTTCAGGTGCGACAGCTTGTAAAAAGCCTTGCCGCACTTGTCGCACTGATTGTCGCGCACGCGGCCGTGCACGGCCCGGACGTGGTCCGTCAAGGTACCCTTGAGCGTGAACGCCTTGCCGCACTGGTCGCAAGCGAACGGCTTCTCGCCCGTGTGCGTTCGCATATGCGTGGCGACCGCGGCGAGCTTGCCGAAGGCCTTGTCGCACTTCGGGCAGCGGTACGGGCGCAGGTTGTCGTGCACGTACGTCAGGTGCTGCTTGAGGCCTTTGACCCTTTTGCCGCACACGGGACAGGGCCGCAGGTCCGTGCTTTTGTGAACGAGCAGCACGTGCTTGGACCTGGTGCTGGACGTCGAGAAGGTCTTGGCGCAGATCGCGCACGCGTAGTCCCGTTGCTTGCAGTGCACCGTCTTGACGTGCTTGTCGCGGTCGCTCTTGGTGAAGAAGTGCTTGCCGCACAGGTCGCACTGGAACGGCTTCTCGCCCGTGTGGCTGCGCATGTGCACTTCCAGGTGGCTGGCCTGGTAGTAGGTATGGTCGCACAGCTGGCAAGCGAAGGGTCGGCGCCGCTCGTGCACGTTGCGTATGTGCGAGTTGAGCTTGCCCTGCCTCGGATAGGCGCGATCGCACAGGTGGCATTCGAACGGCCGCACGCCGGTGTGGGTCGCCATGTGGTGCCGCAGCAGCGACGGCTTGCCGAAGCGCTTCGCGCACATCGTGCACGGGTACGGGCGCACGTTGTCGTGCACGAACTTCTTGTGCACGTACAGGTTGCCGTTCGACGTGAACTCCCGGCCGCACACGTCGCAGCGATGGGCCCGGGTCGCGTCGGATGCGGCCGCCGTGCGCCGTTTAGTGGTGGCGAGAGCGTAACGGATCTTCAAAGAGCCCGACGAACGCTTGCGCCTTTGTTTGGGAGTTGCCGTCGCCGCCGAGGTATTTTTTGGGGGGGAGGGAAGGCAGATGTCCCCTTTCGATTGTGCTTCTTCAGAGACGAGAGCCGAGCCTGAGCCGAACCAGGAGAGAGCACTATTTTCTGAAGCTCCTCGGTGGCTGTCATCCTGCAGCAAGGACACCGGGAACAGTGCAGTGAAGATCTGGCCGCAAGTGGATCGGCACAGCATCGTGTCCGAGGCGTCTTCGATTGTTGCTCCGGTGAATCGCGCGCAAGGACTTCGCGCTGCAAGCACAAATGTTTGGCATCCTTTAAAACACACGCACACACAACGAAGTACAACTCAGGAACACACGCATTGATGAAATAACACAAGCATGGATATATGGTGCTGAAAAAGAACATCCGAATTGTTGGCGCTACGCGGTGACTTTGATACTCAGCGTCAGCGTCGCTGTAGGCTGCTGCAATAAAGTCCAAATAGACCGATCCGTAAAATGTACGTGGAGATGGGAAGCTGCGAAGGACCAGGGGTATTTGGGCAGCAGATGTCAACGGCAAGATTGCGCTTTCGTAAACATTTACTGACCACGTAACTCGCACGGCAGGGTCGAGCAATCCCTACTCTTTTAAGTCGCTTAATCACGGCTTGCCAGCGGTTCCTGCACAACATAAACGCTGCGGAATTTGTCAGTGATCAGGGTAGTTGAAGTGATTGCGGCGTCGTATTTGAAGCACTGATTGTTGCGGCCCGTTCGGTAGTGGCGAAATAGCTTTTTAACCGATCTTTTAACGTTATTCAGCCGGCGTAATATACTTCTTGTGATTGAGCGTACAACGCACGTGTTGTTTTGGGTGCAGGGGCGTACCGAGGTTAGATGGCGCCCGGGGCAAGAAACAAGTTTGGCGCCCCCCATGTTCGAACCTAAGGTCTTTTGGAAGCAAACGTGCTGTTGAAGAAAGTAGTTGCGGCATTGTTGAAACTTTTCGGCGCCCGTGGAATCGCGCCCCCCTCGTTACGCCCCTGTTCGGGTGCGAGTGCGTAGTTTCCCGTCGAGTGTTCTTTGTGATCAACTTGATCGCAGTAACACCTTTACTTGCAACTTGTGTTACTTTAACAGCAGTTATCTCGAAGTGAACCAACTTGCCGCGTAAAGGCAACGGTTGATTAATGAAAATAAGTAAATGCTGTTGCTCTCAGTAAAAGGTTTTACATGCGCAGTGCGTTTATGTGACAAATGGAATTGCGATGTCAAGAAAATTTTGATGCATTCTAATTTAAACGGCCGGAAGAATTGGCTTAACTTTGCCACAAAAACTGTTCGCAGTTCTCACGTATTTGATGACTATTGGGGGATGACATGAGGTGGGATCTGCGTCATGACAGTTGTGGATAAGTGCGGCGTTGCAGTGTGTGGCAAAATTAAACGTGCTGAGAACGAAGCGTACGATCATTCTGCGGGAAATCGATTTTCAGTCGATACAATGACTCACGGATGGGAACGGAAAATCGTACATTGTTCGGCGGATAGATGCACGATTTGCAACGTTCGTAATACGATTGGAGATGAAATACATGACAGCGTTTTATACGAGAGTCTAAAGCAGTGGTTTTCAACCTTTTTCATGCAGCGACCCATTTTGCAACCCAATTTAACCTAATGACCCCCTTCCAAAATTTTCGGTCAGGCATATGTAATACAGCTGTGTTTGCACAATAGAAAATCACAATGACAAAAAATAACTTACGATAAATTAAGTTCATGCTCATGGTAGCGTCACTGAGAGATCCGTGCTGTATGCAAATAACTCCACAGCACAACTCATTGAAAACTAGAATAACTCCCTAGTTAACTACCGCAATCAGATATCTGATTTACAAACACAGTGCATTCTTACGTCACAAAGTAATTCGTGCGTTGCCAAACACAAAAGTATTACAATGGTCATAATCACACTCAGTGTTGCCACTTTGGCTTTTTTCAGGGCAAATTTGTAATTTTTGGCCTTTTTTCAACACCTTTGGCTTTTTTATGTTTGAAAGAAAGCTTTTTTTATTCTTTTTGGCCATTAGATTTTTATGTCGACTTTGCAGATTAAGACTGGGCAGATTTCTGGTCACTGGCAAATTTCTAGACACAGAACGATAAATTTTTATTGGAAACTCGATCCGCATGAGAATTCATAATTTTGTTACGTTGGTTCATGATTTTTGGTTTGCAGTTTCAGGTTACTCTTTATCAAGACCAAAAGTTTCGAGAAGTGAATTGTTTGATGTAACAGAAAACCAAAGTTTCTGGTGTTCAACCATGCAAAGTTACCATGAATTGAGTACAAAAGCCCTGTCTATTCTAGTGCACTTTGCAGCAACATGAATCTGGATTTTCCTCTCTGCTTCATTTGAAAAACAAGTACCAGAACCGTTTGAACCCATCAAAGGATTTCTGCTTGGCCCTGAGTAAATGTGTGCCAAGGTATAAGCGGATAGTTTCAGAGAAGCAGCAACAAGAAGTCCCCAAGTTTTTTTTTCTCATGAGCAGTAAGGTATGAAAGTTAAACACTACGCCTGAGTGTTTTCTGTTGTGTTGTCAGAGTGTTAATTTAAAAAATGAAGGTTGTGCAAAATCGGACGCTTTTGTGATTTCTACGCTTTTCTAAAATGAAAATGTGCGAACGCCACTTTACTTTTATGGGAGGGGTGCCAGCTTCAAAAACGGTCGCCAACTTATGGTCTACTGTATGAGGATACGGGGCACAGTGACGGCCAAACAGACGCGTGGAAGCCTAGACTCAGTGTGTGAGAGCAGAACAGAAACAATGCAAAAAAATAAAATACCTTTAACTCACTGGCGGCCGTAAGTCATGAAAATAAACGTTAATGCGGCCCGCAATAGCGAAAAGGTCGTGCACCCCTGTATCAGACCCTCGTACAATGCGCTGAGTGTCGATATCCAGCTGCATTTGCCAACATTGCATATCGTGTATCCACCGAACAGTATACGATTTTCCGTTCCCATCCGTGAGCCATTATATCGACTGAAAATCCATTTCCTGCTGAACGATCGTACGCTTCATTCTCAGCCTGCTTAATTTTGCGACATACACTACAACGGCAACGCCGCACTAATCCACAACTGACGTTACCAGGGATGTAGTGCTAACAAAAAGGGTGTGGGAACGCATCCAAAAAATAGCCATTTTAAAACAGCTTCCAACTCATTTTAAAGCAAAACGCGAAAAAGGTGTGGGAACGCCGTTCCCGCCCCAGTACACCCCTGGTCGTGACGCAATCCTATCTCTTGTCATCCCGCAATGTTCATAAAAAACGCGAGGACAACCGTTTAAATTAGAATGCATCACGGTTCGTTAATATCGCAATTCCGCTTATCGTACGAATGCATTGCGCATGTAAAACCTCATATTGAGAGCAACAGCAGTTTACTTACTTGTATTAACCAGGTGTTCCTTTACACTACAAGTAGGTACTTCGGATAAACTGCTGCCAAAATGGCCCCTGGTCCAAGCCTCCCACTTACCTTATTACAGCAGCATACAGCGGTACTGCAAGTATCAAAGCTGCTTTGTTAGCGCCATCAATGTGTCTGTTGGTCTTTTGCTGTAGCAGTGAAAAAAATTAATTTATTTGTTCAAGGTTTTAGCTTTCCTCTAAACGCAATGCTAAGTATAAACAAGTGCAGAGTTAGCAATGCATTTGATTAATTATGCCATAAAGAACCAAAAATTTGAAAAGCTACGAAAAAACGAATGCGTTGGTATAGATTTATCGCTAAATATTAGTTACCGACCGGACACTTCGTCAGCATCAAAGGAACAGCATGGGTTCGAAAAATCAACTATTGGACTGATCCTGGACGTTGCTGATTCGATCACATCAGGCGTTAGGTCCACCAAAAAAGATTTGTTGGCTTCCTTCATCGTTGATGACCCGCTGAAAAAGTTACAGTTGCCGTAAGAAAAGAAAACACATACCCCATCGATCGCGGGTAAAGCAAACCAACGTGTTTTGCTCAGCATTGCATTGCAATCTTACAAGACAACTATTAGTAAAGGCCCCGCTGCCAGATTTCTGGCGTTGTGGGAAGGTGCCACATTAATAAATGCAACCTCAGTGGACAGAAAAAATTTCAGCCAAGTCTGGTCAGGCTCTTTCCGTTTCTTTCCACGAAGACAACAAAACTGACTTTCATTCTAATTTTTTTTTAATGCGCCCTGATAGTTCGGAAACTTTTTCGGGTTGAGTTGTCCGAAGGCCTAATCGAGGGGTACAATCGTTGTTTGCATTAGACCGCTAAGCATGCAATCGACGAGTTGCACATGGGGAGGTTCGGAAGCAATGATGCCCTTCTGATGGTGAAGTTGACGCATTAGCTTCAGCGACAGCCGACGATCTACTTTAAAATCAGCCTGATTTGGCGGCTCGATCAAAAGCGATCCGAGGAGACCGCGTAGCACTGGTGTAATTTTTTCTGCCGAATATTTCTGACAAACTGCAAACGCACGATAAACATTCAAGGCCCGTATTTTTTTTATCACACGCTGCGTTCAAACAACCTAAATCGTACTATGCTTTCAAATGGGATAGCGTGTGTTGAAAAAAAACACTTTTGTTCGGAGGCGGGAGGTTTTATCGAAAACACCTAATTAACCAGTGTTATAGATGCATGTTCAGAAGATGTGACCTCACACGCAACTTTAAAATCAATCATAGCCAGATCTCGGAAAGATGCAACCTTTTACCAGGCGTTAGTACTGCTGATACGGAACTGTGCAGAAAGTTTAATGGCTTTCCAGTTGGTACCGCTGCAAAGGACAAGAAAACAACAAGAAAATGAAACTAGCTGAGCTTGCACATGTCACACGTACAAGCAGTTCGGCAGACAGCATGTTGGCTAAAAGTTGTAATTTTTCCATGACTAAACAATTAAGATCTTGTCAGCAAGCTTGGAACGCAAGCTCTGTACACATTATTTACATGGAAAGAACAGAAACCTGATTCATCATGACAAAAATGTGCATTTATTTTTTTTATTCTTATCGCCAATTTATCCAAAAAAACGTCAGGAAACTCATGATGGTGACCGAAACACAGTTACTTGACGCTCAGTCAACATACGACAAAAAAAAGAAAAGAGCTTAGTTTTGCAAGCAAAGTTTTGAAAAGATTTTGTTAACTGAGTCAACATACCTCTCAGTGAAAAAGGCAGAATCAGTGTTTGAAAACAGTACAGTGTCTTAGTAATGAAGCATTTTCTAATCTGAAAAAAGGAGGGCAAGCTGTCATTAACAGAGCCATGAGACAAATTTTACCACCACTGAAACTGTGGTTTGAATGGTAGGTGGCAAAACTTCTTAAAATATACTGACACATACCATAGAAATCCAAAGTCATCCATATACTTATTAGAAGTGTTGTACCTGGGCAAACAACATGAATATTAAAACCCGCTGTCAAAAAGCGTAACATCTTCCACAACACAAACGGCACACCACCAGCTTATGCATCAAAACTCCAAAGTCATGAATACAGCTTTTTAGAAAGTCTTGTGATCATCCACTGGGCAAACATATATATGTTTGTATAATTTTTACCGTTTTCAAAACTTAAATTTTGTAAGATTCAACTGTTTTTGTGTATATATTTCAGTTAATTTGTTTGAAAAATATGTTAGCATTGCCATTAAAACTATTGTTTTTAGTGCTTAAAATTATACTCAAATCTGTATTTGCAAGTGTTGTTTTCTTCTAATACTTAGAAGATGGTCATTCCACAGTGCTTTGTACTATATGACACAAGCAATGGAAAACTATTTAAAAACAAGTTTCAAACACTTTTGTTTTACTTATATGCATCATTTGCACTGCATTGAAAATGTTTAAGAAATCTAACGTAAATCTGATATGAACTGATTTACTGACAAGCTTATTTTTCCATACCATTTCATACAGTATGATGCAAAATGCTCACTTAGAACAAGGATTTGCTGCAATGCAATCAGTAATTCGATGAGCCACGCAAATTTTCCATGCCTTGTTTTGGTCAAGGAGACTTAAACACCATCCAAAATTTTTGTTACCTTAGTATTATAATTTTAGTTGATCACAATCTTGCACTTCATTAATCAAATCTGCTAGCACTTGTACTGATAATTTTTTCAGTCTTCGAAAAATTTCAGTTTTGTGGATGTTTTTTTAAAAACCCTTGATCAACATTGTTGCTGATGAGCTACCACTTTCAGACATTAAACCTTCCTTCACCATTGTAGTTCCAAACAAAATTAGAACTTGCTACTCTTAGTTGTCAACTGGCCACAAGCAATGTTTGTGTCACCTATGATTTTTCAAGGTTTCACTAGTCACACAATTATTAGCACCCACTTGCTTTCACACACAAAAACCAATGGACAGTTCCCATTGGACACTGTGTCACCATTCAATGTTGCATATTTTTTATTAACTAAATAATAAGGTGCTTGTAGCTTGAGTTTTATTTCTGAACATAAAATACTAATGACAGAATAATATTCTTATTCTTTCAATACTGTACTTGCTGACATACTAAATAGAACAAAACACATTTCCAATCCACACTGTGTCACCCTTTTTAACAATCTTTCAAAAATACTTTGGCATGACTAGTGACCTCAGAAAACAACAGAAGTTGCACCAATGCTTGTCTTTGGTAGTGGTCAAAAAAGGAACACACTACCAGCATTTTAGTTTATTTTGACCAGTCACACCTGTCCCATGAGTCATCACCAGCCTTCTAACCAGTATTACTGCCTGCAACTTGCCCATTATTGTTTTGTCTAGTGCAGGGTTTCATAAGTTTTTGCTACAGTGGAACCTTCCGCAAATGTTTGTGTTGCTCACGGAACCCTACGCAATGATCCAATGGTCTATATTACTACAACCGCATAGAAATGTGGTTGTGAATTTCGTCCCTGGCAATTTCAGTCTCTTTCCGCAGATCCCCTGGCAGTGGCAGCCACTCACGGAACCTTTAGGTTCTGCAGAACCCAGGTTGAAAAACACTGGTCACATGCAAAGTAGATACTCATACTGCGTTATGAATGCTTGCTTACAAGTTTTGCGAACCTAGCTTGAAGTGCTATTTTGCTTAACTAACTGAGGTTTTGCAAACAGTATCTTATAGAGATGGACCGATATATGGCTTTTTTGAGGCCAATACTGTAAAAAGGCCATTCATGAGCCAATATAGCCGATACCGATATTTCCAAACTTTTTAAATCCTGTTTTGTGCTTCAGTTCATTGTCAAAAATATGTTGTATTTTATGCCTTACCTTTTCTTCAAAAACTTCAAAAATCAGGATTTATGAGCTAAAATTTTTGAAATTGCAGCAATTTCAAAATTTGGTTAACTTGTTAGCATATTATACACTGTTTGCAATGAACAAACACACTGCCATGAATAAAGAATGTTAAAAATAACAAAACAATAGAAACAAAACACCTAATGCAAGAAAACTGTCTAAGGTGCTTAAAACAAAGGCAGTGGCTACGGATATGCCTGTGGATCTTGAAATTTGGAAACTTATTAATACGCAACCTGTGATGTAACAGTAACGCACGATGAGAGTGCAGTAGGCTTAGTAGAAACGAACTAAACGTAAAAGATAAGCCCCAAACCAGGGGTGTCAAACACACGGCCAGCGGGCCAAAACCGGCCCGTTGCGAGGTTGAATCCGGCCCGCGGGATGATTTCGTAAAGTAAAAACTTCATTTGCTTGATAAGTTTATCCAGTCATACTTCGATAACTGGTGACTAGATTTCAATT
>Ga0210059_1016821_pt1 | contig 10513 bp, 10 predicted proteins | sample Ectturendosymbi2_FD_188042 | JGI IMG/M metagenome (GOLD analysis project Ga0210059, IMG submission 188042) | Ecteinascidia turbinata endosymbiont from Florida, USA - Sample 2 (SPAdes) (version 2) | ecosystem: Host-associated > Tunicates > Ascidians > Unclassified | place: Key West, Florida... | reverse complement strand
CTCGGATTGTAGCCTAGTTTCCAGTAAAAACTTCAGCGAAATACTACCACCTAACGGTTGGCGCCCAGGGCCAGGCAAAATGGGCCAAGGTGGCCAAAAAGTCCTACACTTATGACGTCACTCACAAAAAAACTGCACCCCCCAAGTAAAAAATTTTTTTTCGAGTGCAATCAACTAGACTGGCCGATCCGTTTAAGCCGCTGAACAGCTCTCTAGCACAATGGGCGGAGGAACTAGGGCGTTGGTGAGGCAACCAAAAACTGCTGTTTTTTTTGCTAAAATCGCCGAAACCAGGCAGCTCTAAAAGTGTTAATTACCTATTAATTGGCATTGTTATATGGCAGGGGTGGCCAAACCTGCTCTGTGTTTGAGCTGCATATCGTAAAACCCAAGTTACAAAGAGCTACAACATAAAAATCTAAAAACACAAATTTTTTTGCAATCTACGCTTCTATGAAGTAATTCTTTTATAATGACTTGCAAAAGTTAATACTGCACCACACTCTAGCTACCACAATACCGTTTTACAATGTTTCTGTACTTTGTAATAGAAATGAAAAATAAACAAATACATACATAATTTTTCGAAAAACTTTAAGAGCTGCATGCAAAAGTTCGAAGTGCCGCCTAAAGCTTATGAGGTGCAGTTTGGTCACCTCTGTTGTATGGGCTTATAGAGATTAATCAGCTGAATATTTGCAATATAGTTATACAGTGACATCCTGATTTGATAATGTATATTGTTAGCATCACATGCATTTCATCAAATCTTACTAAACTGCTTCATAGTGAACATGTTGTGACAAAACTTGCCTCTAGACTAGTGTTTCTCAATTGTTCCCATCTCATGGATCTCGAATCTTTCAAACAATAAATAAAATAATGTATGACCTATTAAATGAACAAAATGTACAAGTGTTTTATTCACATCAATGCACATGTGAAGTTTTAGCAGAAAAATCTGTGTACAGTATGGACTATTACATCACAAAGGTATTTGAATAAGGACTGAAGATGTGTTAAATACACGAAACTAGTTTCCCTGTGAAATAATTTGCCATGTATTCACTTGCATACGTCACTAATGTGACTTACAACTACGAAAAGGTAACACTGAAATTATATAGGTCTAAAGCAGGGATTCCCAACCTGGGCTACCTGTATCCTTAGGAGTACATTTGCTTATCTGAAGAAATTCATTTATTGTGCATCCGCAACAAATTAACTTTGAGACATAAAAAAGGAGTCCGTCCTTGTAGTTCTAAAAATCTGAAAGTTTTAAAAGTGGATTTTTGTTATTTTACTCAGTCATTTTGTCATAAGAAATTTTAAGAGTACACGCTCACCTGTCAAAATGTTGAAGGGGTGCATGGCAGTGTTGCCAGATGGTTGTTATATAAAACAGATAAATGGTGCCACGAGAAAACTGATAGATCCTGCTAAAAATCTTGCCACAAGTTTTCAGCTAAAATCTGCGAAAAGTAGTGAAATTCTGCTAAAAAATATGCTATTTTTGAGGTGATTAAAATCAACTTGTAAAGTTAATATGCAACTTGTATCAATTTTTCGTTTTGCGTTCACTATCACTGGACAAGGGCAGAAAATGTTCATCTTGGCCACCATGTGTTTTGGCATACAATTTTTTTCTGTCAACATTTTGAGCAGCATAATGCACACAGTTTTTAACAAACTCTTTGAAATGGCCACATGTGTTTATACACAGTAGAGCAACGCTCAGCTAAAAACAGACTAGCTTCAATCTCTACAGTCTTTCTAAGTCTGGTCTTTGCAACTCAAAACTTTGTACTATTCACATTTGGGAACACACAAAAGGTTCTTTGACCTTGTCTGGGTGCTTTTTGCTACCAATACCAGTATACCTTTAAATTTCACATGTTTTGCTATGATTTGTACAGTATTATTGCAAACTTCCTAACAGGTTTATCTTGATCCAGCAGGACAGACACCGAGCCAAATTTTGGACACTGAAATTTGCACCTGCACCTGTCTGTCAATAATTTTGGCTTTGAAGCTTTGGTTCACCAGGGAGTTTTTATCAGGAATTACTACTTACTGGCATAACTGCACCACTTGGAAATGTCATATATGTCATGCAATGAAAACATATTCTATCCATGGAATGTAGTCATATAATCCAGTGTGCTCACTAAGCACAGGTGCAAATCATTTAGGCTTCACCAAGCCACTTGCTTGAATTTTGCCACAATTATCTGCTTAAAGCAGCTTTGTTGCGTCATAATAAAAATTTCAAAAAATTAAAAACAGGTGGTTGTGACTAGTCACTACTGCCTATGCTGCCCAATTTGAAGTGCCATGAAAAAGATAAAGCATTTTTGATGTGGAAGATTTAAACGTTTTCATCATGAAAAACTGACATATTTTGACAAGATATTTAACCAATGTGTAAGGTAACACTACACAACTGAGGGAACAATGAAGCAAGCATTTGGCAGGTTTAGCAGGTAACAACTTTCTTGAAATATTTTTGGTCAGGAAGTTGTTACCTCCTAAACCTGCCAAACATTTTTTAATGTCCTGCTAAACCGATAGCTAATTGCTAGATTGAAAATTTTACAGCTAACAGCATGAAAATCCAGCTAGATCTAGCAGCAAATTAGCTAAATTGGCAACACCGCCGCATTGTCAGAGAAACGTTGCGAACCCTTGGTCTAGTGGTACATGTAAGACAATTGTGCGATTTAGCTGAATAATGGTCCAAATATGAGGGTAAAATCAAGTGCAGCTATGTCCAGCTTGTGGGCCGCATGCAGCCCAGTCGAAGGTCTTGTGCGGCCCAGTTTACATTTTCGCTGTAATAAAAGTATCCTAGATACTGGCAACCTGTCCTTGTTTTGACAATCTTGATTTTAACATTTTGGATGTAGGTGGTCCTCAGTGCCACGTTATCGTGTCTGTTACCATTGCAGTTAGGATTTGAACGCTTTCATTACATTAGCTGAAGTTGAATTTAGTTTGCTATGATCAAAGTATGCCATTCAATGTGCGGCCCTGGTTAAGATAGTAATGTAGTTTTTGGCTGAGCAAACCATTTGGTTTGGACATAGCTGATCTAGTGGATTGTCTTGATTGCTTTTCGGTTTAGGGACTCCCTAAAACACATTTATGGACTGAGGTTAACACTTTGAGAACTGGCGTACGATATATTCGTACTTCGATTTCGGCCTGAAAAAAGCAGTTTTCGGTTGCCTTACCAACTCCCTAGCTCCTCCGCCGATTGCACTAGAGAGCTGTTCAAGGGCTCAAACGGCTCGGCCAGTCTAGTAGATTGCACTCGAAAAATTTTTTTTGGTTGGGGTGTGCAGATTTTTTGTGACTGATGTCATTAGTGAAGTAGTTTTGAGGTCATTTTGGCTCATGTTACCTGGCCTAGGGCCCAACCACTAGGCCAAAGTGTTTCGCTGAAGTTTTCATTGGAAACTAAGCTTGAGTCCAAGTCTTTTGAGAGCCTTTGATCAACTTTCTAGCGTTTCTGGATCAAAAGTTATGATCTAAAATAAACAAATTGATTAATTAGCTAATTAGTCAATTTTTTTTACTAACTTGCATCACAACTTTTGAACCCGAAACCCCAGTAGGTCATCCAAAGTGTCAAAAGACTTGGATTGTAGCCTAGTTTCCAGTAATAACTTCAGCGAAATGCTACCAACTAACGGTTGGCACCCAGGGCCGGGCAAGGTGGCCTAAAAGTCCTGTCCTCCACTTATGACGCCACTCACAAAAAACCGCATCCCCAAGCAAAAAAAATTTTTTTGAGTGCAGACTAGAAGTCTTGCCGCGTCTTTTGAGACTTTTACTGGGTCTGTAGAGCATACTGGACCGGAGAAATTCCCGCGCAAAGCCACGTGCGTTTAGGGTGGTTTTTTTTCGAAAATTCCCGAAACCAGCCAGACGCCAAAGAGTTAAGAACCTCTGCCCTAGACCAAACAACATAATAACAACGGCACCAAAATAAGTAAGAAGACTGCGCTCCCCAAAATGTGACAAGGAATATGACGCCACAGGTTTGAGGTACATCATTCTCCCACCTAAATCTATCAAGTAAAGAAAAAAACTTAAATATGAAAGACCCAGCACAACTGGACAAAAACTAACCAACTGCAAGCATCTTGCTTTAAGACAAAACGAACCAAAGATTTGTCAGGACTTTGCAAGTGCCGTGCAATTTGTAGTTGCCATGGAAAATACAAAGTTGATGGTCCCAGTTTTTTCATAATAATTCAAAAAAATAAAACTGCCAATGAACCTAAACCTGACATGTGTAGATAATGGTGATATGCAACCAACAATGTATTGGTCAAGCAGTACACAAATCTTTTCAAGAGGTACTTGAATGTTAGAAGAAAGCAGATAATAGGAATGACAGCCTTGACCAAATGGTGTTAGCACTATTCAATGTTGCACGCATGGCATCATCAATAACCACTTATCTATGGATCGTACAAAACCACTCAATTTTGACTCTCTGCATACTTGTCAAGATAAACTGTAACGAATTTAAAGCATAAATTAAATTCAAAGCATGATCATCACTTGTGTGTAATAATTCTTATATTGATTTGTTCCCATTCGGCTTTGTCCACTTTGACTTTTTTACCACCCATTTTTGTTAGTGATCGATGTTGGTACACAATGGTACAGTACCTACTGTCACAACGCCTAGCATTTAATAAGGTCCTTGCTACAGTACGTCCACCACCATTACATTATGCATTATCAAACTGTTATTTTTTCACTCAAGACATTATGGGTCATTTGTCCCATAATAATGTTAAAACATGTTGTAACAGTATTGACTAGTCCAGGAGTCTCAAACTTTTTTGTTGTGCAACCCCATTTACAAAACGTTTTTCTGTGCAACCCCTTAACTGATACCCTAGAGCCCTAGATGTTAATGATACATGTAAACGTTCCATTACAAATCTCAAGAGGCATTTTTCTTATGGCGAAATCATAAAAATGCACACAATCCACGAAGGTAACTATACAGTAAGTATAGGAAACAGTAAGGCGAAAAAAATTAACAAACATCAAGCACAACTAATGGGATGGATGCGCTTGATTTGTACACAGATCATTCATTTGTGTATTGATATAAGACAACGAAACACAGTCCAACATTTTTAAAAAGAAGATTGGTTTTTGGACTTGATGACTGCCAATTTTGAGAATGCCGGTTCACACAAATATGTTGTGCAAAAGGCTAAGAGTTTATGAATGGCTCAATCAGAAATGACTAGGCATTCATTTTTGTTCTTATCCAAAAATGACAAACTCTGCCTTGAAAATTCCAGCTACTGTTGTGTATGGGTTTGTGTACCCACCTTTTCTTGAATCAAAGTCCTTCTGAAACTGTGTATGAAGATTTAAACTTTAGACTATAAACTACTCAGTGTGCTCTCAAGGAGTTTGCTTAATACCTAGAAGACTAGACCTAGAATTCTAAACACAAACATGCCTTTGTGTCAGAATGAATGCAACAAGGTCAATATTGGTCAGTGCGTTAAAACAATCATGACGTTACAACGCGTAACTTGTTGTGCTTGGTTGATTATTATTATTTGATCGCTCAGACAGACATCCTAATAAACAAGTGACAGCATCAAGCACGATTTTCCTCTAAAAGTGCAGTAGAAATAGATTCACTGCAAGCCTACTTTTAATTTTCTTACAAAATTTGCAAAAACTTTTATATCTGATTTGTCAAGCCAATTTGTTGCCTGACCCATAGTTTGAGAAGTTCTGGGTTAATCTGTGTTTTTGAACATTATGACCTAATTGACTAACTTTTTTTCGGGCATTTGAAAAATCTGTCTGTGACCAGAAACAACCGAAACAGAACTATTTTTCAACGTTCTCTCTTGAGTCATCGTGGCACAATACCGTCGATGTGGTTTGCTACTCTGTAATTGTCATCAGATGGAGTTTCAATTTTAGTGAAAGCAATTATAGTATATCTAAAAACGAAATATTTTCCAGTTTCTCCTTACCGCAGCTTGTGGTGGTTTTGATTTATTCATTTTAGTCTTGAGTTCGCTTGCCTTCATTGGTCTTACTTTAGCCCAGGGGTTGGCAACCTGTGGCTCTCTAGCTCCACCAAAGTGGCCTTCTGTGGATTTGACAAAAGTTGATAATTTAAATTTGCATTTGATTATGATTACAATTTAGCCTGTGCTCCTGATACACTATGAAGTCGCATGAAAAATAAAACGGTACATTGTTTTGTGACTCTTCACTGGTCATATCTGCTAGGAGATGAAGCAGAATGGCTCCTTTGTTAAAAAAGGTTATTGACTTCTGCGAAAGGCTACCAGCTCTTCAATATTTCACCAATAACCATTGTTTGCAGATTTTATGACTGAAAAATGTGTAGAGTTATGTAAAGTAGACTTCCTTCAAAAAAATTGCTGATGAATGCGACTGTGTCGCCTTTGTGGAGACTAGTTCCTTTTAGCTGTTTCCATTGACAATAATGAGGCATGCCTGCTAAAAATTGTTACATCTTGAAAAAGGCTTTTTTGCAAAATTTCTATCATTCCAACGTGAACCGTTGTTTTTAATTTTGTTGGGCCTTGGAAGCTCAAATCTTGATTCAGTCACAATATCATGACCTGAGTAGAGAGCGTTTTGTTTTCAAGGTAGACAAGTCGGAATAGTGAACCCTGAATTGAGAAAAATCGAAGAAGACAACCTGAGCACTTCGTCATGCAGTGAACTGCAGTTGAATTCATTTGTTAAAAGAGAAGAAACAGCAGAAGGTATTCCTTTGGCTGCTAATGGGCTTAATTTGAGTTACGTATGTGCTGTTACTAACATATCGGTTTCCCTTTAGTGTTATTGTAGCTTGGTGACGTACATGTTGCCTAAGTTCTTTTTTTCAATAAACCTGCGAGCGTAACATTCGCACGCAGGTTTTTCCACGGAAAGCAGATGACTGCATGCGAACATTCTGTTTGAATAAGGACTGAGGATGCGTAATTTTGTGTGATTTCCTATTAAAAATTTCCTGACCGACTCCTTCCTTACCCCCATTGTGGATAATGTTTATGCTAAACGTTTGAGTTTTTGTGACTTCAGCATGGCGCGGTGATGTTTTACCATTGCCTTGTTTGCAACGTGAAAGAATGTGCGCCCAGGTTGCAGTTCTGTTTCGCAGTAGGGCGCTGGCCCCCTCAACCCTCACCACTGCGTGATGATGACACCAGCCCACCTGCCGACTGTCCAACGGAAATTACGACCACGGCTGAGGAGGATATACCGGGAAGCGACGCCGCGAGCACTATTATTAATCAAGATGGCGAACGGTGCAAGCAAACTACTGACAACGAAAGCATCGCAGCCCTTCCGTTCGAACTCAACCAGCCGAGAAGTACTGCTGCTGCTGGGATCGGCTGTGCTGCTCCTGCATATAACGTCAGCGTGTCGTCGGAGGACTGGTCCAATCCGGAGTTGGTGGACGACGACGATGAAGATGACGTCGTGGTGATCGGAGAAGTGCGCCGACCTGCGCATGCGCAATGCGGCCGCGACGAGACGACTTCGTCTGGCACCCAGCCAACGACCAAAGCACTCTTGCAGACGGAGAAACGCCCGTACAAGTGCAGGTTGTGCAACGACGTTTTCAACTCCACAACGGACCTGGAGTGCCATTTGTGGATGCACACCGGTAGGAAGAGATTTCATTGATTTGCGTGTGTTTTTGCCGTTAACGCATTTTCAAAGCAAATTGCTTTTAAGTTGAAAAAGCGGTTCTCACGTTTTGGCAAAACACGCGTATGAAACATGTCGTTTTGATGCAACCGTTAGAGCCGAAATGCCTTTGCGTATTGTATGAAGACTGACCAGACGGGCAACATCCTCTACATCAGCATTTCTCAACCTGTTGGCAACCGAGGAATTTTTGAGGGCCCATGGCCTGATGCTATTGAAGCTGAGTACGTTATTGCAAGATTAACTCTTAAACGAAAACGTGGTTAGCTCTTGGGCTTCAAACGTCATAATACGCTTTTTTCGTCGTTATGGGTTAGAAATCATCGCTACGTACGCATTTCCTTGTAGTTTGCAGCGTTGTGCACAATGTGCAGCTGCTGAAAGCATTTTGAGGCAGACAAGCGTCTCTTGTTACCCTGAAGACGAAATCTAGAAACAGGTTTAATGTAGAAAATGCTTGATCAGGCGGGCAGCCACCCCTAAAATTTTTTTCGTCCCCCCTAGAAAAATTTGCTGGACATCGTTTAAAACTATTGGACACAGTTCAAAAAAATTGGGCCTCCTCCCAAAAAACTCTTTTCCCCTCCTGGTGTCCCACGCTCGTTACCGGCCTGTGCTTGATCTGTACATTATCATGCATTGAGCTTAACATTAATGCTTTCTGACAACAAACGCGCTCAGCCTTCGAATTAATTCCAGCGCACGTTGTGTGCAATTCTTGTTGCATTGGAGAAGTTGTACAGTCGGTGGGTACAGACTCTGTTTTTTTCATTAACTGAACCATATGTTCAAAACGTTGAAAACTCCTGCTTGACATATTTCAAAGCAGGATTTGCAATTTTTCTGTTCAGGTCTGTGCGAAAGTTCTTCGTTGTGTTGAATCACGTTACTGAGTGGGACATTTTCGCGGATATAGCAGGTTGCTGTAGACAACAGCTGTCGTTCTTTATGACGTATTTTTCGAGCAGCTCTTACGTCACAGACACGTCGCTCGTTACGGCATTTTTGCCGTGACTGTCTTCCCACATTGGTCAGCTCATTGTTTTTGCAAATGGAGACCGATGGGGTTTCAAAAACTCGTTCCTTATTCTCTTCTTTAATGCGAATATTTGAAATCAAGCTCTGACAAATGAATACGTTTTTCAGTTTCGCTTGACAGGAAACGTGCGAGTTTCTTGCCTTTATTGAAAGGAAGTAAGTTAAATGACTTCTACAAACCTTAACATCCCGCGCATAGGCGTGCCTTCCAAACAAAAGTTTGAAGAACACTTTAATGACAGTTGGTGATTAGAAATATTTGCAAATTCACACGCTTCTCAGCTAAGTCTGTGGTTGCACAGATCTGTCGGTCGACCTGCGTGTCACTACGACAGAGCTTTGTCGCATACTGGTGGAAGATACCTCAGGCGTGTGCAGTGACGATCTTGTTCATCTTGCAGGGAACTGGCCCCAAGCGTCGGCGCCACAGACCGCGCTTAGGACAAATTCACCCGTTGACAACGTATCAGGCGTCGCCTCGCGTCAGGCAGTTCGTTTCTCGGGCAAGGGTTTCAGCAGTGCTCCTGATGAAGAAAACAATAACAACTTTAGCGCCGGAAACACTTTCGATCGGATTTTGTCAACACCCACACACCAGCGACCACAGCTCGCCAACCAATCCTCGACTGATTCAACCAAGTGTCCGGAAAATTCTCGGTCGAAAGAAGCGACCGTCGGCGCGGTCAAGTGCCACGCCTGCGACAGGTTGTTCCGTTCCGGGTCGGACTTGGCTCGTCACATGTGCTTGCTGGGCGGCCATTTTTCCGCGAGTTCTTTTGGTGACGAACGAGCCGCTCCGGCGGCTTCGAGTGGCTCCGTACAGCCGCAAGCCGGCAGCCAACGACCCGATCCATTTTCCTGGATCCACAAGAAGAATTTCACGCGCAAGCAGTACGCCGCCATGTGCGAGCGTTGGCACGCGAACGAGGAAACCGCCAACAGTCCACCGACACGCGCCGGAAATTCGTTCAGCTGCCTGGTGTGCAAGAAAAGCTTCACGAAGCAGTCCAGCCTGCAAATGCACCTCCCGCTGCATTCCGGCGCGAGGCCGTTCGCGTGCGACGTGTGCGGCAAGGCGTTTTCGCTGAAGGGCAACCTGAACAAGCACGCGCGCATGCACTCGAGCGAAAGATCTCACGCGTGCCTGATCTGCAACCGCACCTTCCAGCAGAAGGGCAACCTGAAGGCGCACATGCGTGTGGTGCACGCGGGGCTCAAGCCGTTCGTGTGCCACTTGTGCAACAAGACCTTCTCGTTCAAGGGCAACCTGAAGCAGCACATGCGCGTGCACATCAAGGAGAAGCCCTGCAATTGTCCGATCTGCGGCCGGAGCTTCTCGTGCAACGCGTACGTGAACAGACACGTGCGCGCCGTACACATTCGCAAAACCGCGCGTGCGATTACTGACGCTGGCGGCGGCGACTGGGCGACCGATAGCATCGCGTTGAACAGCGCTCGCGGTGTTGCGGAAGAATTCGATGAAACTTCTTCGTTTTTGTCGACTGCTTGAGAAGAAAAAAAATTTAAAAAGCAATACGTAAAACATACTGTAGCGGTGCATTTCTTTTTATTTCATTTTTGTAACACACACTGTGGTGTCTGTTTGCGGTCACTTGCCTGTAAAGTCCTTGTCGTTAACCTTGTGGTGTGCTGTTCACCTGGAAAATCGTAAGAGCGGTGGTGTTTCTCTTATCAATCGTTTATATCGCTGCGATTTAAACGATTG